>Ga0214163_1000879_pt1 | contig 13554 bp, 16 predicted proteins | sample LakMenepilimnion_2_FD_153001 | JGI IMG/M metagenome (GOLD analysis project Ga0214163, IMG submission 153001) | Freshwater microbial communities from Lake Mendota, WI - Practice 15JUN2010 epilimnion v4 | ecosystem: Environmental > Aquatic > Freshwater > Lake > Epilimnion/Euphotic zone | place... | reverse complement strand
AAAGTACATCCGCATTAACATCTGCGCCCAATCAGCTGCTTCAACTCCACCAGCCTCTGATCTAATTGTCATTAAAGCATCTCGTTCATCATATTCACCACTTAATAATGTCTGCACCTCAAGTTCGATAATTACCCTAGTTAAATCATCTAGTTCTTTATCGATATCTTTAAAGGCTGATGCTTTATCACTTTCAGATCCTGCTAGTTCAATCATTACTGGCAGATCATCTAATCTAGTTCTGATTGAGCTAATTTTATTTATTGTTGATTGCGCCCTAGATAACTTACTAGTTACTACCTGAGCTTTCACCGGATCGTCCCAAAGATTTGGAGCACTTGCCTGCTGCTCTAGTTCATTAGCCGTCATGATTAATTTTGGCAGGTTTAGTACCTGTTCAATTGATTTAAGAGTGACATCGATCTTTGCGATCTCATCTTGATACTCACGGGTGGCCATAGGCTAGAGGATAATCTAATTAGGGATGTATTCCGAACTTGCGCCGATACTGGTGGTGATCTTTAACTTATCTAACTCATTTAGGTGAAAAAATGGGATATCAATTGGTAGTTGAGCAGATATAGAAATCTGCGCACTGACTTCATATAGATCACAATTAAAACTATCTACTTTAATCACTTTATCTGAAACTCTAGATTGACTAATTAGGGCATAAAACTTGCTTCCTGCTTCCTGGCAATTTAATGGAACTCTTTTCTTGCTATCAAATCTATTTATTTCACCGTAGTAGAAAAGAAGATTAATCGAGTGGGCAGAGCTATTTATGGCAGCTTCACCAATATTTGTTAACTCTTTTTTTGCCGCATACGCTGCTGAAATATTTATTGAGATAAAACTTAAAGTCATGGCAATTAAGAAAAACCCAAAAGAAAGTGGAATTAATGAACCCCTACTTTTATGTTTAAACCAACTACCTACCGCCATAGATCAACATACTCACTAGCGGAAGCTTTATCTTTTAGACCAACTGCAATTGTAGCTGTCACACGATTTCCCCTACTAAAGCATGGATAAGTAGAACAGGAGATACTTAACGCAATATCCCTATTTGCCGCAGCAGTTGGGGAGAGTGTTGATTTATAAAGATTAATTACCTGATAAGCCCTAATGTTGGCTAAGCCTTCATTAGGGCTAGTTACATATGCTCTAATGACTTGCCTAGCTAAGTTCTTACTCTCAGCTACCGCCATTGATCTACTCTGAACAGTAGTTATTAAAACTAAAAAAATAGTAAAAAACGGTAATGTAAATATTAGAAACTCGGCAACAGCTGATCCCCGGTTTACCTGTTTTAGATAATTAATCACGTTCATCTTCATCAATAGCAATAGAAACAACTTTTTTAGTTACTAAGCTACTAAAGTCAATAAACTTAGTTGAGTTAGATCTTTTATCTAGCAATAATACTGATCCGCCGCCAATTAATGGGTAGCGAACATAGCCACTAGCTTTACCTAAAATAGCAACTTGAGTTAACTCTGCTTGAGCTAAATGCACTTGCCTCATTAGGTTAAATTGCACAAAAACTAATTGAAACATAATCAAAAATATAAATACTTGAGGAATTATTGTTAAAAAAGATTCAACTGATCCACGAGATTTTGCTAGTAAAAACTTGCGCAATTACCTGATACCGCCCATTGCATCTAAGGAATTGCGCAAGATTGTGGTTAGCTTTGGGGCTGCAATTGACCAGATGCCAGTAACCAAAGCAGTTGTCATTAAAACTACTAATACCCAACCTGGCACATCTGCTCGACTTTTCGATTTAATTAATTTCTTAAATGAATATGTTAAATATAAGGATAATTTAAGTATCATGAAGCTCCTAAACTGTGTTTAGAAAAGTATAAATTAAAATTTACATAATATTTAAACTAGATATTTATTGTGGAAATAATCTATACATCTATGAATACTTAAAATCATACGGTAACTAGATTAAATAAAATATGTGACTTACTGCTATAACTACTTATCAATTCGTAGTAATCTATACTTTAAATTACAAAGCTAAAATTACATCTGCATTGTTCATGGTTGTTTCAACCACTTTAGCATTTACTTCATCAGAGCCATGTGTCCATTTATAAGCAATTTCTGGAGAGCGGCCATACCTAATACTTCGGGCCATTAATCTTTCCCGCCTTAACTCATCGTCTATTTGAATATACCAAGATTCAGTAAAAAAAGATTTAACATCTTGCCATCCATGGTTATCAAGTAAAAGATAATTACCCTCTGTTAGTACTACTTTGCACTCCTTTAAAACTACTCCTTCAGCGACAATCGATTCTTCTATTTCTCGATGGAAAATTGGAAAATAAATATCAGAATCTGGATCAGACTTTATTCTTTTCATTAATTCGGAATATCCTCTTACATCAAAAGTGTCATAGGCTCCCTTACGATCAGCCTTTTTATACTCTTCTAGTAATTTATTACTCAAGTGGTAACCGTCCATTGGAACTAAAACAGCTTTTTCTTTTACCAAATTTTCTAGTAAATATGAGGTCAGCGTTGATTTACCAGCTCCTGGTTTGCCAACAATTCCAATAATAATTCTTTGATTATTGTCTTCATTCAGGCTTCTTAAACGTTTTAAAGCTTCTTCAATTGTATTAATAACAATAGGCATTTATTAAAATACTCTTCTAACCACTGGATCAATGAGATGCATCATTGCTATAGACCAATCTCCGATAATGACTTAGATAATAATTCTAAACCTAATTTTGTATCAGCTTCTGAAATATTACATGGCGGCACCATATGGATTCGATTAAAATTATTAAAAGGCATTAAGCCATTTTTCTTACAAGTTGCCACAATCTCATTCATCTTTGGACTAGATGCACCATACGGAGCAAGTGGCTCGCGTGTATTACGATCGGTAACCATATCTATTCCCCAGAAAACACCAGCGCCGCGAATGTCGCCCATTACCTGATGCTTCTTTGCTAACTCATGAAGTCCAGGACCAAGTATTTTTTCTCCAATGGCAGCAGCATTTTCCACCATTTTTTCACTCTTCATTACATCAATAGTTGCAACAGCTGTTGCGCAAGCAAGTGGATGACCAGAGTAAGTAAGCCCGCCCGGAAATACCTGTTCGTCAAAGCTTTTAGCAATTGGTTCAGATATAACTACTCCACCTAATGGCACATAACCAGAGGTCACACCTTTTGCAAAGACAATTAAGTCGGGTGAAGATTTTGAGTGTTGATATGCAAACCATTTACCAGTTCTACCAAAACCAGCCATTACTTCATCGGCAATCCATAAAATTCCATACTTATCACAAAGTGCTCGTATTCCATCTAAGTAACCTGCAGGTGGAATTAATACTCCGGCTGTTCCTGGTACTGATTCAATTAATATGGCTGCAATTGTTTTTGGTCCTTCAAAAATAATTGTTTGCTCTAAATGCTCAAGTGCACGCTGACATTCTTGTTCCTGACTAGTTGCCCAAAATGGTGAGCGATAAAGATAAGGACCCCAAAAGTGCACATGCCCATATCCAAATTCATTTGGAAATCTTCTTGGATCCCCTGTTGCATTAATCGCTGAACCAGTATTGCCATGGTAGGAGCGATAAGTAGAAAGAATCTTATGTTTATGAGTATGTAGTCTTGCCATTCTAACTGCGTTCTCTACCCCATCAGCTCCTGCATTAGTGAAGAAAACTTTTTTAAAACTATCACCTGATACTTCAATAATTCTTTTAGCCGCTTCATTGCGTGCTTCATTTGCATGCTGTGGGGCAATTGTTGTCAAAATATCAGCTTGTGCCTTAATTGCTTCAATAACTTTTGGATGTTGATGGCCAATATTTGTAAAGACAAGCTGGCATGAAAAGTCTAAATACTTTTTACCTGTGAAATCCCAAAAATAAGATCCGGCTCCCCCGGCAATAGCCATTGGTGAGATTTGGGCTTGTGCTGACCAAGAGTGAAAAACATTTGCGCGATCATCTGCAAATACTTTCGCTGCCTTATCTGGATCATTTTTAGGGCTACTCACAGCACTCCAATTTCTCAATAAAGTTTCTTAGTGGTGGCCAATCTAAGCACTTATGCGCACTTTTTCCTAGGTGGGCGGTATTGGTCATAGTAAAATCTCAAGTATTGTTGGGATATGAAAACTGTTTCGCACTGGATTAATGGCTCACTAACTACTGATAAGGCAGCTCAGGTAGGTGAGATATTTAATCCGGCAACTGGAAAAATATCTGGCGCAGTAAATTTTGCTGATCTCACAACTGTAAACATGGCTGTACAAGCAGCAAGTTCTGCCTTTGATACTTGGCGACACAGTTCCCTTACAAAACGCACACAAGTACTATTTGCTTTTAGGGAGTTAGTAAATAAAAATAAAGAAAAAATAGCTGAATTAATAACTTCAGAGCATGGAAAAGTATTAAGTGATGCTCAAGGAGAGGTAACTAGAGGACTTGAAGTAGTTGAATTTGCATGTGGCATACCTCATCTTCTTAAAGGTGGATTTTCAGAAGAGGTATCAACTGGTGTGGATGTTTATTCAATCCGACAACCTCTTGGCCCAGTTGCGATTATTTCACCATTTAATTTTCCAGCAATGGTGCCAATGTGGTTTTTCCCAATTGCAATTGCGTGTGGAAATACTGTAATTGTTAAGCCATCAGAAAAAGATCCGAGTGCAATTATGTTTATTGCTAATCTTCTAAAAGAGGCCGGATTACCTGATGGTGTATTTAATGTTGTACACGGTGACAAGGTTGCAGTTGACGCACTGCTTACTCACCCAGGTATTAAATCAATTTCATTTGTTGGTTCAACATCTATTGCAAAGTATGTATATGAGAATGGCACAAAAGCTGGTAAGCGAGTGCAGGCGTTAGGTGGAGCAAAAAATCACATGATCGTCTTACCTGATGCTGATCTTGAGTTAGCAGCGGATGCTGCAATAAATGCTGGCTTTGGTTCAGCTGGTGAGCGATGCATGGCAATCTCAGCAATTATTGCCGTAGAACCAATCGCGGACCAGTTAATTGAAAAAATTAAAGTCAGGGCATTAAAGATTAAAACAGGTGATGGCACAACTAATGCTGATATGGGACCACTGGTAACAAAGGTTCATCGCGACAAAGTTGCTTCCTATATAAATGCTGGTGAGAAGGATGGCGCAAAGGTTGTAGTTGATGGGCGAAATGTTGAAGTAGCTGGTGATGGATTTTGGCTAGGGCCAACTTTATTTGATCATGTAAAGCCTGATATGAGCATTTACTTAGAGGAGATATTTGGCCCAGTTCTCAGTGTTATTCGTGTTAAAACTTATGATGAGGCGCTTAAGTTAGTAAATGATCATCAATATGGAAATGGAACTGCGATATTTACTAATGATGGTGGCGCAGCTAGAAGGTTTCAAAATGAGGTAGAAGTTGGAATGGTTGGAATAAATGTTCCTATTCCAGTACCTATGGCTTACTTTTCATTTGGTGGCTGGAAGAACTCGTTATTCGGTGATTCACATGCTCATGGAACTGAGGGTGTTCATTTCTTTACTAGAGGAAAAGTTGTTACATCTCGCTGGTTAGATCCAAGCCATGGTGGAATTAATTTAGGATTCCCGCAAAATACCTAAATTACCCGCGTAATGTTTTTGCAAGCTCCTTAAAATCATTAACCATAAAATCAACCTCACCTTGATCATGAGCCAGACTAATTAGCCATTGCTCATCTAATCCAGGTGGCGTCATAATTCCGTGATTTAGTGACCATAAAAATGATAACTCTGCTATTTGAAAATCAGTCGCTTTATAATCTCGGTAGTTACGAACTGGCTTATCAGACCAAGTAACACACCCTTTTACACCAAAACCAACAGTGTGAGCTGGTAATTCAAACTCATCAATTATTTCGCGGATTCGAGTTAGTGCTTGAATGTTTAATGACTCAGCTTTTTCAAGAGCCGCCGGTGTACAAACTTTATCTACTGCTCTTACTGCAGCCATTGCCATGATGTGCCCATTAAATGTTCCAAGGTGTGGCATACGCCCATCAGTTACTGGTTGCATAAATTCAGCCTTACCACCAAAAGCTGCAAGCGGAATTCCGCCACCAATTGATTTAGCCATACAAATCAAATCTGGAATTACGCCTAGTCGCTGAGCAGCACCTTGTGGTCCTGCTGTTAAACCAGTCTTAACTTCATCAAAAATTAAAACGATTTTGTATTGATCACATAGTGATCTAACTGCTTCTAAATAACCCTCATCAGGTAAAACTATTCCAATATTTTCTAAAACTGGTTCCACAATAAAACAAGCAATTGTTTTGGCATGCTTACTAAACACATTCTCTAAAGCTTGAATGTTATTAAATGGCACAACATATGACTCACCGGGCACTGATGCGTTTCCAATAACTGAGTTAGGTGAATCAGCTGGTCCTGCTTTATCTAGGGAAGGCTTGGTCGAGACCATCAGCGCATCACCACTTCCGTGGTAGCCACCTTCAACCTTTACTACTCCCTCTTTACCTGTGTATGCACGGGCAGTTCTAACTGCATACATAGTTGATTCAGTTCCTGAGTTGGTAAAACGAATTTGTTCAATGCCAAATCTTCGACATAGTCGCTCAGCAGCATCTCTAGAGATTGGAGATGGAGCGGTATATAAAGTTCCAACATCAAGTGATGCTCGAACCTCAGAGACAACCTCTGGGTTTAGGTGACCTACCAACATTGAGCCAAAGCCCATAGATAGATCAAGCATCTTGCGCCCATCCACATCAGTCATCCACGCACCTTTAGCGGACGCAATTGAGATTGGATAAGGCTCAAATGATTGGAAGGTTGAATGCGCTCCTAGTGGAATGTTTTGCACAGCTAATTGATACTCAAGACCTGAGCTAAGTAATTTTGTTTTATATAAATCTAATTGTTGTTGTAAAAGTTTTTCTAATCTTGCGCTATCTAGTGGCTTTGAATGTGTTGGAACTGAGCGAAATGTTTGAGGATGATGCGTTTGGGTTTTCACTGCGGCTTTGTACTTAACATGGTTCTAAATGAACCGAAATTAAAGAACACTCTCCTAGTCTAAGTTTGTTACTTCCTGAGTTTAACAGAGTAATAATTTAAATCAACTATTGTGATTTATGCGTAGATTATTGTGATTATAAAATTATTGTGACTTTTCATACATGTAAAACCGGCCATAATTAAACTCTCATTTAAAACTTGAGGGGTTGAATTTTAAGCATAAATATCTACTAAATTTATTACAGGTATGATCTACCAATGGTAAATAAGCGCGTTGACTTAACCCTAGTTCAAATTGAACATTTAAAAAGTTTAGTAACTGGCTTGGTATCAACTAATGAAACTGTGCTTGATCAACACGGTAGAGATGAATCTGCAATCCCGCCAGTTAGGCCATCTGCAGTTGTAATGCCACAAAATACTGAAGAAGTTTCAAAAGTTTTAGCTTATTGCAATGCAGAAAAAATTCCAGTAGTTGCATTTGGTGCTGGCTCCTCACTTGAGGGCCATGTACTTCCATTATTTGGTGGCATCTCACTTGATTTAACCCAGATGAATAAAATAATTGAAGTAAGGGCAGATGACTTAATAGTAAGAGTTCAACCTGGCGTGCATAGAATGGCGCTGAATGAAAAGTTGGCAAGTTCTGGTTTATTTTTCTCAGTTGATCCAGGAGCTGATGCGACATTAGGCGGCATGGCTTCAACTGGCGCCGCTGGCACAACCACAGTTCGCTATGGATCTATGCGAGATAATGTTTTAGCAATGACAGCGGTGATGGCAGATGGCACAATTTTTAATACTGGCCGGGAAACTAGAAAATTATCAGCAGGTTATGATCTAACTAGATTATTAGTTGGCTCAGAAGGAACACTGGCTATTATCACTGAATTAACACTTCGGATATTTGGAATCCCTGAGAAAATGGCGGCTGCAATAGTTAGGTTTGATACCTTAGCCGATGGCGTTAATGCCGCAACTGCAATTGTTAGATCTGGTATTTCCATCGCAAGATGTGAATTTTTAGATGCTAAGTGCATCAAAAATGTTAACGCTCATGATGGACTCACACTGACTGAGATGCCAACTCTATTTTTTGAGTTCCATGGTTCACCAGCTGGTGTGGCAGAGGATGCGCAATCAGTTAAAGAAATTGTTGAAGAGTTTGGTGGATCAGAGTTTGAGTGGACAAGTGATGAAGGAGCTCGCCGTAAATTATGGCAAGCACGACATAATGCTTATTGGGCAGGAATAGCAGCTAATCCAGGAAAGCGCGCAGTTAGCACTGATGCAGCTGTGCCACTTTCCAAGCTTGCCGATGCAGTATCTGTTGCAGATCAAATCCTTGCTAAACATCCATACCCATATTCGATTTTAGGACATGTAGCTGATGCAAATTTTCATTGCTTTGTTGTAACAGATCCAACAAAACCAGAGGAGTTAGAGGATGTACGCCACATAACCCATGAAATAACTATGAAGATGATTGAAATGGGTGGCACGTGCACGGGTGAACACGGAATTGGCTCAGGAAAGATTCAGGCTTTAATTGAAGAAACTGGGGCGCCAGCGGTTAATATTATGCGTTCAATTAAACTAACCTTAGATCCAAATAACATCCTAAATCCTGGAAAGGTATTTAACTAAGTGAGCGCTACCGTCTGGGAAGTAACGATTGCCGTTTTACTAGCTGTTCTAGCCTTTGATTTAGCACTCGCTGTAATCAGGCGCAATAAAGAGACATCTATTAAAGAGGCAACTGCCTGGACAGTTTTTTATGTTAGCGCTGCAATTGCGTTTGGCTACTCCCTAGGTGTTTGGAATACCACACAATCTAGAAATGAGTTTTTTGCCGGTTGGATTACTGAGTACTCCCTATCTATTGATAATTTATTTATTTTTATCCTAATTCTCGCCCGATTTAAGATTGATAAAACAAAGCAGCAGTTAGTTTTATTGGTTGGAATAATCATGGCACTCATTTTAAGAGGAATATTCATTGCTCTTGGCTCAGCTGCTATCTCAAGATATACCTGGATATTTTTCTTATTTGGTGCTTTCTTACTTTATACAGCCTTTAAATTAATTAATGAGTCTGGTGAAAAAGAGTGGAAAGAGGGCAAGTTAATTGGCTGGTTTAGAAAGAAAGGTGCCTCCCCGCTAACAATTGTTTTGGTAGCAATTGCAGTTACAGATTTAATATTTGCTTTAGATTCAATACCAGCGATATTTGGATTAACTAAAGATCCATATATTGTCTTTACCGCAAATGCTTTCGCGCTAATGGGCCTTCGCCAACTTTATTTCTTAATAGGCGGACTAATGTCGAGATTAATTTATCTGACTAAAGGTCTGTCGATCATCTTAGGATTTATTGGCGTTAAGTTAATTATTGAGGCATTCCACGGTATTGGAACCCATATCTTATTTGGTCTTCACATCCCAGAAATCTCATTGCCATTCTCACTAACATTCATTATTGGCACGCTTGTGATTACAACGATCGCAAGTCTGATCGTAAGTTCTAAATCAAAGGTGGCAGAATAGCCCTCATGAATGAGGGTAGTAATAAGATTCAAGTTTTTGAGCCTCATCGCTCATCCCTTCCCCCGCTTAAACCGTATATCCGAGATTTTTGGCGCCGGCGTGAATTTGCAAGTGAGTTATCTAAATTTTCCGATAAGGCTGAGTATTTGGGTTCAAAGCTTGGAAAAGTTTGGTTAGTTTTAAATCCATTATTTCTAGCCGTAATTTATTTTTTACTTGTAACAATTATTCAAGGTGGTAGAGGCCAGGGTGGCGGATTTACAACCTTATGCCACATATTAATTGGTTTATTCACCTTCTATTTTGCACAAAACTGTATTCTCTTAGGTGCACAATCGATTACATCAGGTGGAAGTCTAATTTTAAATCAAGCATTCCCAAGATCACTACTACCGTTATCTAGTGCAATAAGTGCAGCAAAGCAGTTTCTTCCAACAATACCTATCTATATTTTAATAGTACTTGGTGGGAAAATATTTTTAAATGATACTTCACTACCAGGACTTTCCTTGAACTATTTGTTACTACCAATTCTTTTTTTACTTTTAGTTATAACTAGTTTTGGATTATCACTTTTATTTGCCGCCCTAAATGTTTATTTTAGAGATACAACTAAGCTGCTCTCCTACATAATGCGAATTTGGCTTTATGCCTCACCAATTCTCTGGCAGCCAGAAATGTTAAATGCCAGCTACCGGGCAATTCTTTATCTAAATCCCTTGGGGCCGATTTTGTCTGCAAACTCTAGAATTTGGATAGATGGGCAACTACCAACCTTGGCTCAATTAATAGGTTGCATAAGTTGGGCTCTTATTGCGTTTTTAATGGGTACATACTTTTTCATATCAAGGGAGCGTGACTTTGCTGTCCGAATCTAAATCTACTAATTCATTGCCAGATAACCTTGCAATTAGAATTAATGATCTGTCTATAAGTTATAAAATAAATGTTGAGTCTAAAAAAACTTTAAAGAATGCGATCATGCGTGCTAGTAAAGGTGAGCGAGTAAGAACTAGAACGGTCGAAGCGGTTAAAAATCTAAGTTTAGATATTCCTCATGGTTCTGTTGTTGGAATTGTTGGCGCAAATGGTGCTGGAAAGTCAACATTAATGAGATCAATTGCAGGCATATTGCCGCCAACTAGTGGAAAAATAATTGTTAATGGCAGAATTTCTACTCTGCTAGCTCTAGGAGTTGGCTTTAATAAAGCTTTATCGGGCCGCGATAATATTATTTTAGGTGGACTAGCAGCTGGTATGAGCAAGGCTGAGATCCAGTCACAAACAGATTCCATAGCTGAGTTTGCGGATTTGCCTGAAGGATTTATTGATATGCCAGTTCGAACTTATAGCAATGGAATGTATTCTCGAGTTGCATTTGCAGTTGCGGTAAATATGACACCTGACATTTTGCTTTTAGATGAGGCACTGTCCGCAGGAGATGCAGCATTTAAAGAAAAATCCTTTAATCGAATGCGCCAGCTTTGTGCAGAGGCAAGAACAATATTAATAGTCTCACATGCTCTCTCTTCATTAAATGAATTATGTGATCGAGCAATTTGGCTACATAAAGGCAAAATGCTTGCTTCAGGAAAACCAGAAGATATTACTGAGCAATACTTAAAGTTTTTAAATGTTGGTGAATTACCCTCAAGTTATGAAGATTTATAAAGGTATTATAAAAAATACTGCTGTAATTAAGGCTGCTAACGCAACAGATTTAATTAAAATTAGCACCGCTGTTTTTCTATCTGCCATGCGGTCCTCAGCAGATCCAACTTTTGAAATCTTTCCTAGCCGATCAAAATTAAAAGTACCAGCTAGGCCGTATGCTAGGCAGAACTTTGATCGAGACTGAATAAAACCAACTGAAAAAATCATTGCAGGAATGAATATAGATAAACGGGCAGATTTATTTTGATCTGTAGCTAAAAGAGTTGCTATAGAAAATGTTGTTAAGAAAAGACCAAATAGTGCTACTGCTTGCCTGCGTCTTATTTCGCCAGTACCAATATTGCAACTGCCGGGAATGTACTCACTACTCAATTAAGCGTCTTCTCGCTCTTCTTCATCACTCCACACTTCGTATTCATCACTTTCGGTGCGGGCTAACCAATTAAACAAAGTTTTGATCGCGCCAAAAGCAACTAACACACCAGCAAATAGTGCTATCAGTCTTTTAAAGGCTTTGATCATGGGATAAATCTACTCTTTATTTACCGGCGGTGCTTACTAAAAACCTTCTGAGGCCAGTTTTTTAAGTGAATTCCCAGTAAGGCGAAAGACTGTCCACTCATCCATAGGTTGGGCCCCAAGTGATTTATAGAAATCAATTGCTAGATCATTCCAATCAAGAACCCACCACTGAAATCTTGGGTAACCCTTTTCAATACAAATCTGTGCCAGCCTTACAAGTAATGCCTTGCCGTGGCCGCTGCCTCGATACTTTGGGTCAACAAATAGATCCTCTAAATACATACCGTGCTTTCCCAGCCAGGTTGAGTAATTTAGGTGCCAGATTGCAATACCAGTTACTACTCCGTCTAATTCAGAAAGCAGACAGTAGACCTGTGGGTTTACGCCAAAAAATGATTGCTCTAAATCAGTAACTGAAAGAATTACCTCATTTGGTGCCTTTTCGTACTCGGCAAGGGCGTGAATAAATCGAAATATATCTGCCAGATCACCGACTGTGGCAGGTCGAATTACTACTGACATTTAGCTAATTTTTGCGGCAGCTAATGCAGATTTAATATCTGACCATAAATCATCAACATTTTCGATTCCAACTGAAAAACGAACTAGATTCTCTGGAATTGTTTCACTCTCAGTCGCCCACCTACGCCGGCGCTCCCAGATAGATTCAACACCGCCTAAAGAGGTTGCGTTAGTAATTAATTTAGCTGAATCACACATTAGATCAACCTGATCAGGTGTTCCAATTGGCTCAAATGAAATCATTGCGCCAAAACCTTTCATAAATGATTTTGCTAGTGCGTGATTTGGATCGCTAGCTAAACCTGGATAGCGAACTTTGCTAACCCTAGGATCATTAGCTAATCGTTTAGCTAGTTCTAGTGCATTTTCTTGCGAGCGTTGCATACGAATAGCAAAAGTTCTAATTCCGCGAAGTGCCAGCCAAACTTCAAATGGACCAGCAATTGCGCCACCATATTTTCGAGCCTGCTCTAGGCTTGAATAAAGTTCTGAATCTTTCGTACTAAGTGAACCTAAAAGTACATCACTATGACCAGATAAATATTTAGTTACAGAATGCATACAAATATCTGCGCCCATTGCTAGTGGATTTTGATTTATTGGAGTTGCAAAGGTGTTATCAATAGACACCAAGCAACCTGAATCTTTTGCAAATTTAATCAATTGTGGCAAATCAGCAACATCAAGAAGAGGATTCATAGGTGATTCTAAATGAACCAATTTTGCCCCTGGTATCGCAGCTAATACTTCTTTGGTATTAGAAACTTCTACAAATCTAACTGTAAGTTTTCCATCATTATGTAGATTTTTTAACAAAGTGGTCGTTCCTTGATAACCATTTTTAGCTGCAACAATTACTGCCTTGTTAGGCAATATTGAAAGTATTGCTCCAATTGCTGCCATACCTGATGCGAAGATTAAAGTTTTTCCACCTTCAAGGGATGAGATTGCATCTTCCAGCGCCGTCCATGTTTCGTTTCCAGATCTTGCATAACCAATTGGGCCACCTGCATGAAAAGTTGAATTCAGTGCAATGGGTGGATTAAGGCCTGCATCTGGTTTTTTAACTGGCCTACCTACAGCAACAACTTTAGATTCGGTAGCTAACTTTTCCCATTCATGATCTTGATTCATAGGTTAGAGCCTAACTCATTAGGGGGCGTAGCTATTTTTTCTCTTCCAGCACTAGCGCTACCGAATTAATACACCATCTTTGATCGGTTGGAACCGCATACCCCTCACCCGTAA
>Ga0214163_1000877_pt1 | contig 13566 bp, 6 predicted proteins | sample LakMenepilimnion_2_FD_153001 | JGI IMG/M metagenome (GOLD analysis project Ga0214163, IMG submission 153001) | Freshwater microbial communities from Lake Mendota, WI - Practice 15JUN2010 epilimnion v4 | ecosystem: Environmental > Aquatic > Freshwater > Lake > Epilimnion/Euphotic zone | place... | reverse complement strand
TCTGTCAGAGGAAACTATCGAGGGGGTAGAGAATAATATTATTCAGAGTGTAGTTGAGATTCTTGAATCTCCAGAAAACTTTGTAAACCTTATCAGACCCAACGCAACAGATATGGTTAAGCCTATTGCTGATGAGTTTGCTGCAAAAGGTTACAACAAAAAGTTTAACTGGAGTAATTCACCAGCTAAAATTATTGAAACTGGTTACAATCTATACAAGCATGAAAGTAATGCTGTAGGTAAGAGAACACTTGGTATTGGTGCAGTAGATAACACTAACAATACTTTGATGAATAGAACAGGATTCAAGCTTTCTCCAAAAATAGAATACACATTGGGAGGAAAGAAATTTGAATTTGATAATACTATTCTACTTTCTCATAATTCAGATGGCGGTGCCATTGTTATGGATAGACTTAATACTGCTGCGGGAGAAAGTATTGGTGATATTATTGCTCAGCTTATGAATGGTTGGGTAGACGTAGAAAAAGATGCTTGGGTTTTTGAAATTCAAGGTAATGATATTGTTGGTCCGGTTATGTTGTTTATGCTTCAATCTGGGGTTCCTTTAAAACAAGCTATCAACTTTGTTTCTAATCCTTTTGTAAAGTCATACGTAGAGCAGTTTAAATTGGAGACTTCTCCGTTTAATACTACCGGAGCTCCTACCAAAACTAGGAGAAGAGCAGCGGCAGCTGCAAATGCTAGCTCTGGAAAGATTAATTATTTGAATACAGCTCTTGATTTCTTAAAAAAAGAAAGAAAGAATAAGTCATTCTCAGAAAGTGAACTTACAGAACTATCTACGGGTGCAGCTTCAGATCAATTACAATTAGAAGCGTTTGCTCACTTCTTACAACTTGAAGCTGTTAGTGATGATCTTACTGGTCTAAAGCTTTCTTCAAACTTTGATACAAGCACATTTAACAATTCTTTTGCTCTAAATCTTAGAGAGGGTAATGTTCAAAAAGCACTTGCTGGTGGTAGATATAATATTGTTCCGGAAGAAACTGCTTCTAAATACTACGGTAATAAGATCTTAAAGAGTTTTGCAAAAGCGTCGTATTCTCAAAAAGAAGCTTGGGATTTCTTTGCAATAAGAAACAACCCTGCAGTAGTAGATTTTATTACTAAGACATTTGCTTTTGCAGAAAACAAAGAGTCAGGTATTTCAAATGCTTTGTCTCAAATATTTACCGCTGTTTACCAAGAAGCACTACTGGGAGCAGACCTTTCTACTAAAGAATATAAGGGATTACCAATTCAGAAAGTATCTCTAGAGGCTGGTGCTACTATAAAGAATGGTATTCTTTATGTAGACCCTGCACAACTTAGAAGAGATCTTCAGAATATAAATACTAGTCTTACTAAGTTTGATAGAGCAAGAGTTAATCCTTCTGCTTTTAACTTCAAAACCATTAATGGTAAGAATAGCTTTGATCAGTATTACAACTTTACTCTTGAAAGAGAGTACTTAAGATCTATTACAACAAAGTTGGAGACCGAGACTCAAGAGCAGTATGAGGCTAAGCTTAGAGATGCTGCACTAAGAAACTCAAACAATCTTTGGTACATGTTCTCTTCTTCAGATGAAGCAAGAAGCTATGCTAGCACTTTTACTAGTATTGTAGAAAAGCATCCTGAATTAACCAGTCAGTACCCAGTACTAGATGATTTGGTGTTTAATAGAACAAATGGTATTGACAGACTCAAGCTATCTACTAGAATTACTGAGGCCGAAGTTCTGGATTCTTATCATGATAATCTCGTGGCTCTTGCTGATCCATCTATACAAAAGGTATCTGATGCTAAAGAAAATAAGAAAATATCTGACTTCTTCTCTCAGTTCACAACTATAGCATTCCTTCAGAATGGATTTACCTCTGGTGAATACAATCTTGGTAAGATTGCACCAGATAATAATTACTCATCTTTAATGCAGCAATTTGTTGCTAGTAAAGGTGAATCTATATCTGAGTACTTAAAAGGATTAACCGCAAAATTTGTAAAGTTTGATGAAAGTGGTGCTCAAGAATATGTCTATAGAAGTTCTGTAAATAACTATTTGTCGGAGTACAGTGCTATTCAACAAAACTACATTGAAGGCACAAACATACTTCTCAGCGCTACTAACTATACTGCTAAGAATCCATTAGAAACTGCAGTTAAGAATCCCAAGTTTGCATATGCTATTCCTCTAGCTAAGACTTTAGAAGCTGCTGGTAGAAACGTTAAAAATGCTGCTTCATTTAAATTACCATCTGCGGTATCCCTTGAGGAATTCCGTGAAAGTGTTAGAGAAGCTTTCCAGAAATTGCAGTATCTTAATAGTGAGGGTTTGACACCTGTTATGGACTCTTCTTTATACTCAGATGTATTTGAGGGTAAACCCGAATACTACACTGTGTTTATTGAGGAGTTTACTAATACTTTTGGTGTACTCCCAACAAACAATGCACCTAGTGCTACATATAGAGAGGCTGTTCAAACAACACAAGATGTAACTGATCAAGACGTACTTGACCTAATTAAGAATTGTAAATCATGATTGCTTGTCCAAACAAGAGTTCCAAAGAGTGGGTTAATATGGTAGATAAGCTTGGTGAGTTTGAAGCTTACCGTGCTTATGCTAAAAAAGGAGACCTGCTTACTACAGAAGAATTAGGTCGTGCATATGTTCCAGGAGATACTATAAAGTTTTTGTCTTCAGATGGTACTGTAAAATTTGAAACGGTTCAAGCTATACCTGATTTAAATATTGGTACTAGTGGTAAAGCTATTGTGGCTGGTACTACTGCTAGAATTTTGGATGTCCTTCAAGAAAAGCTTGGAGTTGATTACCAGATTATTAGCGGTGATGATGCAATTGAGCTGACTAAGAACAGTAAGAATCCTTGGTCAGGTGAAAAAGCATTCTTTGTTGGTGGTAAAGTATACTTGCTTGACGGAGCATTTGGTGCAGATGATGCAATCCACGAGTTTATTCACCCATTAGTTAGAGCTATTAAGAATGAAAACAGAGCATTGTTTGACCGGTTGGCAGCTGAAGCTATTGCTGATACACAGATTAATGCTATTGTTGAAGAGCTCTATGGTGAAGAAGAGCAAGATCTAAAGTTTGAGGAGGCAATTGTACGTGCTGTACAAAAGAACGTATCTACACAAGACTTCCAGGCTAACGGATTTATTCAGAAAGTTCTCTATGCTATCAAGCAACTGTTTAGAAACATGTTTGGTAGAAAGGTAAAAGTTGAGAGACTCACACTTGATACTAAGATTGCTGATTTGGCAGAGATGTTAAAGAGTGAAAACTTTGAGATCAATACTAATTCTATTAGTGAGGAAGAGTATGTTGCATATCTCCGTGCTAATGATCTAAAGCTTAAAGCAGAGCTTGAGAAAGTGCAGAATGATGCACTTGTACAAACGGTTGAGGATACTTTTCAGCTAGTAACTTCTCAGATTAGATCTATACAGAGAAGCGGAAAGCAGAAGTTCATCAAAGAACTACTTGCCGAAGATAGTGGTAGAGGATTACTTCAGGGTGTTAGAGATACCCTGAAGACAGTATCTGGCTTAGAGTCTGTAATTGATGATGCTGCAGCTGATGCAGAGATTATTTCTAGAAGGGCTACTCAGTTTGTTATTGCTTTGAGAAAGATTGAAGCGATGATGAAACTCATTGATACTGAGATTAACGAACTTACTCAACTTGATACTCAAGAAGCTTTTCAAAAGATTTACTATTTAGATAATCTTACTAGTAACTGGAACAAGCTTCTTGAACACGCTAATGATGTATTAAGTGAAGGTGGTTTAAGTAGCACAGGACAGATTGCTAATCTGATTGATAATATTAAGGGTATTGTTGAGAGATCTCAAAAAAACATTGTAAACGTTTACACTGAGGCAAGTGCTGATTTGCTTTGGGATACTCTTCAGACTGTATCAGAGAACATTCAGTCTAACATAAAAGCTGAACTAGAAAAAGCTATTAAAGCAAATGCTCCAGCTGGAAAGATTAAAAAGCTTAGAGCCGATTTGGAAAAGTTTAGTTTTGATAGAGCTAAGATTAAAGCTACTCTAAGAGGAAGTCTTGGAGATACTAATGCGTTTTCTGCATTCCTTGAAAGCTACATTAATAACCCGGATATTATAGTTGGTGGCTTTGCTAAATATCTTAAGGATAATCTTATTGATGTACAAGTAAAAGTTCAAAGCAGGGTAAATCAGATGTCAACCGAACTTATGTCTAAGTTAGATAAAGCTGGTTATAATGCTAGTAATCCTGCTGAGCTTATGAAGGTTTTAACTTTTATAGACAATAAGACAAGAGTTAATGACAAAGGAGAGCTTGAAGAGTATCAAGTTGTTAAACTTCTAAACCAGTTTAAGAACTATGAGGCAGATAGAATTCGCTTAAACTTTGAGTATGAGCAACTTATCAAAGAAGGTAAAAACAAAGAAGCTCGTAATAAAAAGAAAGAACTTCAGCAGTGGGAAACTAATTACATGCACAGAGAGTATGTCAATGAGTTTTACGAAAAGAATAAAATCTATGATGATGCTGGTGAACTAGGTGCAGAAGCTAGATATGAAAGAGAGAAGATTCTAGAGAGTGTTCAGAATGAAATGGATGCTTTGGATCAATCTAAAACTTCTGTTGATCAAGATCACCAAGACAGAGTTAAAGAACTTTGGTCACAGTACTCAAATCTTTTCTCACTGAGATATCCTGATGGAACCAAGAAGACTGGTAATGACTTAGAAAAAGCAAATCTCCACAGACAATACAGAGAGGAGTCGTCTAAGTTCTATGAGCAGATTCCTATGATTGATGTCTTTGAGGGAAGACTGAATGACTATCTTGACGGGTTGATTGCTAATGGTTTGCAACCTGGTAGTCCGGAACTTGAGCAAAAGAGAAAAGAGTGGATTGAAGACAACACTAGATATGCTGTTGATTCTGAGTATTACGAAAGAAAGCAAAGAGCAAGCTCTGAGATTTCTCAGATTCTAAGCAAGTATCCTGGGTCAGGTCAACTCTCAAAAGAGGTGTCTGATACCTATAATGATATTGTAGATCTTGTCTCTGGTTTTAAAGATGAGGATGGTCAGATTGTAGGGACTGATATGTCTGATGCTAGAATTGAGGAGATCAAAACTCTTCAGGAAAAAGCCATTCTTCTTAGAGATAAGCTTGCTCAAGTTAGCGGACTTACCGTATCAGAGTTTGATAGACTTCAAGAACTTCTTGAGCAGAAAGAACAAAGAGAACTTACTGATGAAGAGATTGACGAGATGTCTGTACTTCTTCAAGCTAAGGAAATGTCTCGTATGACAATGCGTGACAAAGGAAGATTGTCCGCTCTTTACTCTGAACTTAGTAAACTGCAATCAAAAGTTGCTACAGATTACTATGTAGAACTGGCAAATGAAAAGATCCAGCAGATTAGATTCAACAATCCTGAGATGAACTCTGTACTGTTTAAGTCTGTAAACAACAGAACAGCTGATCTACTCCTTCAACCAACTATTGTTAATCCGTTGCTGAAAGCTTCACCAGAGTTTAAAGCTTGGTATGAAGCTAATCATGTTCAAGTTAAGCGCTTTGATTACAGTACAGGAGAAGAAGTAACTAAATATCAAAGACTCTTTGCTTGGAATAGAAACGTTCCGGCAAAAGAATTTGTTAAGACTACTGAGCTTAGCACTGGAGAAGTTGTTCAGGGAATACCCAAAAGAGAATTCTTCTATGCAAGAGTTAAAGATCAGTATAGAACTAAGAAAGTAGTTGGTGAGACTGTAGATAACAGAGGTTACTGGCTACCTAAGACTGTTCAGCAGGGAGCTATTGATGATAAGTATATTAATCAAGATTACGAAGCTCTTAGAAAGAACAGTCCGGAAAAGTTTGCAGCTTTAGAATCACTTAGTAAAGTTCATTTAGAGAATCAGTTGGGTGCTAATAAGTCTGCTAAGCTGTATTTAGAGATCCCAAGATTTAGAAAGCATAACCTTGAGTTTATCAGAACTACAGATCTTGCAGAGAAGGGTAAAGAAAAAGTAGGCGCCATTACCTCTATAGCTAAAGCTCTCAAAGCCCAGTTTGTAGGAGCTGCTGACGATGCTGAAGATGGATACAACTTTACCCAGGAAAACTTTGATCTTGTATCTGCAGACATGTTTGACAATGAAATCAGCGGTATCCCTGTTGCAGGTAAATACCGTCTTGATATAGACCAAGTATCTCTTGATGTTGTTGGTTCTATGGTCAAGTATATGGCAAGTGTAGAGCGACAAAAGAAATTGATTGAGATTAACCCCCATGTTAAAGCGCTTCAAAAGGTTCTTAAAGATCCTAGAAATGGAGTTAAAGACATGGGTAAAGTAAACAGATCTGCTTATATCTACAGGGGAATTATATCTCCAATTACTAAGAAAGGTGAATCTGTAAGAGCTAAGGCTATTGATAATCTTATTGAAAGAGAATTTGAAGGTATCAAGTTTACCGGTCTTGGTTCAGAAAGCACTACTATACAAAAAGTATCTAGTACTTTATTTGGTCTGGCTTCATTTAGATTCTTTGCAGGTAACATTCCTTCAGCTTTAAAGAACCGCTTTGGTGCAATCATTCAAAATAACATTGAAGCAATTGGTGGTAGTAATTTTAGTTCTAGAGACTATACTAAAGGAAAACTTAAAGGTTGGCAAGTAACTAGTGAGATATCTTCTCAAATTTATAAAAAGGGCCCTAAGAGTTTGAATGTGCAACTTGTTGAAGTGTTTGATCCAGTACAAGGAAGATTTGAGCAGAAGATGGCAGACCTTGGTTCTAGAACTTTGCTTAGAGATTTATCTGAAGGCTCAGTACTATTCTCTCCAAGAAAGGTTTTGGAACTTGAAGGTTCAATGGAATTCTTCTTCTCTATGATGCACGGTCAAAAGATTGAATTTACCCAGAACGGTGAAACAAGAATGATTGACTATGTAGACGCTTGGGACATTGTTGATGGACAATTAACTCTTAAAGAAGGAGTAGATAAAAGCTGGGATAAAGGTGGTAAAAACTTTAAGCTGTTTGTAAATAAGACTCACGATCTTATGAATAAGCTTCAAGGTACTTATGCCCAGTTTGATCAACCAGAAGCACAGAGATATCTAGCATTTAGATTTGTATCATTCCTTAGAAGATATTTTACTTCTATGTTTATGCATAGATTTGGTAACAGAAGATTCAATGCAGCTGGTGCTGAGGTTAGCGCTGGTTACTACAAAGAATTCGGAAACTTCTTTGTATCTCTAATGCGTGGACTTGGTCAAGGTGGTTTTTACTTTACCGAATCAGAAAAAAGAGGAGCTCTTAAAACTGTTGCTGAAATTGGTCAATTGATGGCTCTTACTCTTATCTCTACGTTTGCCTTTGGATTTGACCTTGATGATGAGGACAAATATGAAAAGCTTAGAAAAAGAAGTGGACCGCTCCAACTACCCGGTGTAGCAGAATCAGAATATGAATTTGATCTTGGTGGCTGGTTAATGAACCATGCTCTTTACCAAACTATGCTTGTTCAAGCTGAGAATAGACAGTTTATTCCTTTACCTACGGTTGCCTATAAAGGAACTCAGTATAGTTTTGGATTAACTGATTATGCTAATCTATTAGATGCTAGTTCTATTGTAATTGCTCCAACCTTTGGTGCTTACGGAAGCATTATTAATGACGTAATGCAGTTAGCTGGTGAGGATGATAGAGCTTTCTATGGTAGAGATATGGGACCATTTGAATTCCAACAAAAGGGTGATGCCAAGGTTTTGAATCACACTGCAAAACTTGTTGGTATAAAAGGAACAACTGTAGATCCTAGTGAAGGTATAAAAACCTTCATAAGCATTGAAGCTAGAAATAAATAATTAGGACTCTTTAATTCTAACTAGCTGTAGAATAAAGAAAAAGAGCCCTAGTTGTAAAGTGTGAACACGAAACGATGTGTTTACGCTTGTTTCTCCTTCTTCAACACTGTGGTTGATGCCTACCAATAATTGGTTTTTAGGTAAAAAAAGAAAACTTAACTGTGTCATAATGGAAAAATTTGTGGTTAAAGATAAGGACTTTGACTAACATTTTGTATCTTATATGTGAGATAAACCAACAACTTTTATGAAACTTATAATGCTATTTGCACATGAAAAAGTTCTGGTGGAGTCTTTCAACTTCTCTTATTTCTTTAAGTCTTCTTGCTCAAAACGGTGCTAATGAAATACTTGTAGCACCCGCAAGTAACAACCCTTATATCCTTGTAGATACTCTATTTACACTGGACAACTATCCGGCAACGTACACAGATGTATACGTTCACTTTGCCAACCCTACCGCTACTTCTGTAAAGGCTGTACAGTTCCGACTCTTCTATGACAATGCTAAGTTTTCAAACGCTGTCATGTTTTGGGGACCAACAGCACAACCCATCGCCGATAAGTACGGTTCTTATTTTACAAATGCTGGATACATTAACGTAGTAGCGTCATATACTGGTTCTACGCCAAACTTTGACTGGGCAGACGGAGCTATGTTTAAGCTTCGTCTTTTTCATTCTGGTGCATATAATGGTGTAGCTACCTCTATGGCAATTTCAGGATCTAGTAATTACACTAATCTGGCAACAATTGGTAACGGTACTGATGTAAACCTTGAGCTCTACAGCTACGGTGGTGCTTTCCAAATGACTCCGATGACGTTTCCTGTAAAGGTTAGAAACGCTGATAGTTCACCTGCTCAAGGTGTTTGGTTTTCTGCTAAGAAAAGACTTAAATCAACACCTCTTGCTACTTGGCAATCAATTACTACTGACTCAACTAATGCTACAGGTTTAGTAGAGTTTACTCATCCGCTTGATACAAACTACTGGCATATGAAGATCTCTGCACAAACAGACTCTATGTCTGATGGCGGGGCTCTAACTATTGTAGATGCTTACAAATTGGCTAACCATGTATCTTCTCAAGATACTTTAGGTGGTATTGAGTACTACGAGGGTGATATTAACGAGAGCCAGTCTGTAACAGTGTCTGATGCATTTGCTGTATTTAACAGACTTGCTCTAGGTCAGACAGGTTGGGATCAACTCTTTACGGGAGTAAACAACGTTTCAGTTCTTTGGCCTTCTGAGTGGGCAACTGCAAATGCCGCCGTAGCTGCTCCTAACTGGACAAACGTACCTAGAGTATATTCAATTGATACTATTGTTAATAGTATGGATAGTCTTAGACCGTACATCTATGTAGTAGGTGATGCCACAACTTCAGGATACAACAACCCTGCAACAATTCTTGCTAAGATGGTAAACCCTGGATCTGGTACAGATTACATTCTTGATCCGGCAGTATACCTCTCTAATAAGCCAGACTCAATTGAGTTTAGAATTCCTAAACTTATTGTAACAACTGATAACTACATTGATGTACCTGTGACAGTGTACACGTTTGGTAATAAGGTTGGAGCTCTGCAGATGGGGATCCAGTATGATACTGCGGTGTTTGAGTTTGTGTCTCTGAATATGGGAGATTCTGCTTCAAAGTGGACATCATTTATGACGTTTAAAGATGGTGGTGTATTCTGGGCTGGTCACGAAGATAAGATGAATCCTGCTCTTCTTCAAGGGCCATCTCAAGTATTTACTTTCAGATTTGCAGTTAAGTCTATTCTTGGATGGAGAACTTCTCCTCTTGCAATCTTTAATAAAGCTGCAGGTGATGAGAATGCTTACGATATGTCTATCCGTCCTTCCCCTAATGACGGCTCTGTAATTAACGGTAGAGCAGAAATGGATGAGCGGACTCTTGCTCTTCTTACTGGATTTATTACTTATCCTAATCCTGTAACTGATCTTACCAACCACTGGTTAGTTGTAGACTTTTACATTGAAGACTTTACAAACTTTAGCGGTCTGGTTCTTAACTCTCAAGGTCAGATTGTTAAGTCAGTTTCTAGTAAAATTACTGAAAGAGGTTTCCAAACTCAAGGTATTTGGTTCGGTGATCTTCCTAATGGTATTTACATCATAAAGCTGACAACTAACGATAGAGAGAAGTTTTACAAAATTATTAAATACTAAGAAACCATGAGCGAAGATCAAGAAGGAGGAATGTCCGGTTTAAAGAAAACAATTCTAGGAGTACTAGGAACAGCCGTTACCGGAGTAGGTATCTGGGCTACTACTCAGATCAATACCATTCTAGGTATAGAAGAAGAGGAAGGAGCCGCTACTGAACAAGTAGCTCCTGTAGAGCAGTCCAACAATCAGAGCGTTAACGTATCTGGTCCTGCTATTACTATCAATGTTCCTGAGCAACAACAAGCTGCATCGTCACATACTACAGTAATTAAAGAAACTGTACGTGAAGTACCTGCTGCACAACCTGCTGCACCAGTAGAAGAAAAGAAAGAAACTACTGCTGAGCGTATTGCAAGACTTAAAAAAGATAAAGCAGCTAAAGATGGAACATCAAACTAAAAAAGAAGAATACATTGCAATAGCTGCAAGTATTCTTGGAATTGTGATTATCACGGTTGGCCTTCTCACTATAGGAGGTTTAGCTACATCTTGCTCTTCTTCTATTGCTACTACACAATACCAAGCTGAATTTGAAAAAGCTCAACCTCTAAATACATTTCCTGTATTCACTGGTGAGAAAAAAGTAATTCAAATAGCCACTCTTAACGTTAATAAAGAACTCTGGGAGATGTTTCCGGAGCTTAGAGACAAAAGAGTTGGTATGGGTGTATCTAACCGTATTATAGAGAACTTTGAGGTAACTCAGAGATTTCTCTATGCGGAAGAAAAAGAAGCTATCGTTAATCAAATGCTTGATGTATGGGAGAAAGATCTCAATGACATGGGTGATGGTAGAACCAAGCTTAACGTAGGCTCGGTAGTTCTACCTAAGTACATTGTCTACGCTGAGATCTATGAATTTTCTACGTCTTATGGAGAAACTTATGATAAAGGAAAACTTCAGAAAACTAATACTACCATCATCGGTATTCAAATTAAGATGGTTAATGTAGATAACTCTCAATATATTGTTGCATCTGGTCAAGGAACTTCTACTCAGGTTGGTGAGGGCTTCTTTAAGAATCCCACTATGGGCTTTGATCAGTCAACAGTGGGTGTGTCTACACAACGTGCGTTAGAGGTTGCCACGGTAAACCTTATGAAACGCATGGACCAATATGAATGGTAAATTCAAAATATTATTATTATTTCTGCTGGGATGTATAGGGTTGCAAGCACAAACATTTACTTACAATTATACGGATCCTTGTACGGGAGTGCTACAGTCAGTCATTCTGTCTCAGACATCTGGGACAGTGGTGATGTTTTATGCTGGGCAATACCAAACTTTTACAGCAGCTCAACTTCAATCAGGAGCTTATGAAAATTGGATTGCTCAAATTAATACTCAGTTTCCTCCAGGTAGCAACCCTTGTGCAGGTAATGGTTCTTCTAACGCTAATAATAGTAACGCAAACATCGGTACAAACACAGCAAATAGTGTTAGCGGTATTGTCTCTATTAGCACTTCCATCGCGGGCAGTCTCGGAGGGGGTAGCGTAAGTTCAGGTTCAATATCAACAGGTAATACAGGCGGTTCAGGTGGTGAAAACTCAGGTGATAATACTGGTGAAAATGGTGCTACTAGCGGTGGTGGCAATACTGGCAGTTCAAGCGGATCTGGAACCAAACCTCCAACAGGCGGTTCTTCAGGTTCTTCAGGCTCTGGTGGCTCTGGATCTGGTGGTTCTTCTTCTGGTGGCAGTTCTGGAGGAAACTCAGGGTCTGGTGGTTCCGGTGGAGGACAACCACAAGGAGGAGTAGAAGGTGGCGGTAGCACCGGAAGTGGTGGTACTACACAAGGTGGCTCTACATCTGAATCCGGTGGGTCTGGTACCAGTGAAAATACTACTACAGCATCGGGTGGAGAATCAGAAAGTTCTGGAGACTCCGGTGGTGGAGGTGGTGGAGGTAATAAACCAAAACAAAAGCAAGAAAAGATTGGTAGGGGTTCTCTGATTGGTTCAGGGGACATGGTTGTTATCCGTAATGGTAACGACATCAGTAAGCGTAATGATAACTTCCGTTTCAATACGTCAGTTACTCACGTCAACACCAAGCAAAACTTTATTAAAGGTGTCAACCTAAACTATACTACAGGAGAAAATATAAGCAATCTCACTTTGTATGGGTCCTATAAGAAAAAAGATTTCATGGCGGTGGGTTCCAATTCTTTTATGACTGATTTTAAATCTGACTGGTTTAACACAGTAACTCTGCTAAGTGCACAAAAACTTTGGAAGTTTACTTTTATGGGCGGAGCTAATTTTACTCTAGGTCAGATAGGTAAATCTGAGTTTCAAAACTTATCTGTAGTAGGAGGAACATTCACTAGTTTTAAAGGGGGTAAGACTTTATCTGCTAACATAATGGCTCTAGGTGTATACTCACCTTATATCTTTTACTACGAAGGACAATGGTACAAATCCGGGTTTCTTATTGTACCCCTAGCAAGCGTTGACTTTAAACTTACCGATAAGTTTAAGTGGAGTATCTCATTCTCAGGAGCATACCAATACAACGCAGATATTCTTAACTTTCAGTTATCAACCGGAACAAAGATGTTACTATGAGAAAGTTTATTTTAAGCTTGATTTTTATACTGTCGGTATCAATACAGGCGTATTCTCAAACTTCTGGGAATACTCAGACTATATCTGATGTTACTTCAATACAGTATATTGATTTTGATAATGATGTTATGAGTAGCTCTAACGTATCAGTTGGGTACCTAGGTGATATGAGGATATTGAGTTACAACCTAACCTATGAATGGGGTAAAGAGAATGTAACAAATGGAATATTTGCATCCAATACTCCTTTTTTTAAGTACACAAAAGTAGGATACAGTCATACTAGAGCTAAGACTCTTAAGAATATAGATAGAACAACCACATACGGAGTAACAGTATCAGCGTTTGCTGACCATTCGGCTGTAGTGGTAAGCCCTTATTTTAATCAAATTTACGAGTTTAAGAATAATACCAAACTTGGATATACCTTATTTATTAGAGATAACACTCACGATGATTTTTATTTATTTGAGCAATTTTATCCTGCGGCATCCTATACAAAATACAGTGGGATGCTCATAGCAATGAAAGAATTTGAATATAAGAGATTTGTATTAGGACCCGAATTATTCTTACTATCGTCTGTAAGAACTCACTATTTTAATTTAGACGACTTTGAAGGTGCACTAGACATCTGGTACTGGGATGATTTTAATCTTAATGCATACTACGGAGCTTCATTAAAATATAAATTGACTGAGAAATTTATGTTTGGTAGTAAACTTAGAAGCTGCTACACATACTCTCCTTCAGACAAAACTATTGGGTTTCGTAAGGCAACTCCCTATATACTTTCAATAGGATGTAACTATGATTTCTAAATTAAACATAATACTCCTGTTAATTCTACCTCTATCTCTGATAGGGCAGACAATCAC
>Ga0214163_1000871_pt1 | contig 13603 bp, 8 predicted proteins | sample LakMenepilimnion_2_FD_153001 | JGI IMG/M metagenome (GOLD analysis project Ga0214163, IMG submission 153001) | Freshwater microbial communities from Lake Mendota, WI - Practice 15JUN2010 epilimnion v4 | ecosystem: Environmental > Aquatic > Freshwater > Lake > Epilimnion/Euphotic zone | place... | reverse complement strand
ATCTTCCAACGCGCGGTTCGCTCGACGCGAGTTGGTGGGTTCCGCGGTCAGTGAATTCATCGTGACGAAATAAATGATGGCTCTTAAGCCATCGCAGTGGTCTAGAAATTGTGCCGCCGACCGCTTCACCACACCCTACGACCGACAAGGCCACACGGCCTTTAAGGCCGTGCTACGGGGGAGAATTCTCCATTCTCCAATCTTCATTCCCCATTCTCAATTCAATTCCGCCTACCCAGCCTCTATTGCTTGGTTTAGCATTAAGCCTTGAAATCGACCTCCGTCCCTCCTTGGCTTCCTTTCCAACCCGTTTCTATGAGCTCCACGACAAAACCCCGCATCAGCTTCTTGGGAATGGGGCTGATGGGCTCGCGCATGGCCTGCAATCTGCTCAAAGCCGGTTACAGCGTGCAAGCTTACAATCGAACGATCTCGCGTACAGAAGAAGTCGTCGCTGCGGGCGGGACCGCTTTTGCGACTCCGCAACAAGCCGCGCAAGGGGCCGATTGCGTAATCAGTTGCGTCACCGACGGACCCGATGTCCTGTCGGTCTTGTTCGGCGAACACCCTGCGGCAAGCTCCGCAAACAAAGGCGCACTGTTCATCGACATGAGCACCATCGCTCCCGATGTTTCGAAGTCGATCGGAGAGAAACTTCAATCCATCGGTCATCGATTTATCGAAGCCCCAGTCACGGGTGGGACAATCGGTGCTCAAAACGCCACCCTGAGCATCCTCGTCGGAGGTGAACAACGAGACTACGAAGACGCCTTACCGATTCTCCAAGCGATGGGAAAAAACATCACCCATTGTGGACCTTGGGGTGCTGGCCAAGGCGTTAAACTATGCAACCAAATCATGGGGGCGATGAATCTGCTAGGGGTTTGCGAAGCGATGTCTCTCGCAAAGGGACTAGATATCGACCCGGCGATCTTGGTCCAAGCACTTCAAGGTGGGGCCGCGACGAGCTGGGCTCTGCAGAACCTAGGACCCAAAATATGCAAAGCCGATTGGTCACCTGGATTCATGGTCGATACCCAACAAAAAGATATGCGGCTCGTTACACAAGCTGCGGAGAGCGCTCAAGTATCGCTGCCCGGTGCTGCGTTGGTAACACAACTGTGGAGGAGTGCTCAAGTCTACGGCGATGGTGCTGAGGGTATCCATGCGCTGGCTAAAGTCCTCGATAGACTGAGCAATCAAGCAACGCAACAATCCGAAGGGAATGCGGACACCAACGCCAAACGCTGAGGACCTTCACAAACTCCAATCGCTGAACGAAATTGCCGAATTCAATCGCCGAACCAAATCGCTTACTAACATCGCTAACCCATAGACTTCCTAATGTCCAACGCATCCGATTCATCCGACTCCGCTTCTGCATCTGCATCACCGAATTTCAACGGCCTTCGCGTCAGCGCTTTCGAAAGCCGACGGCGGGACGAATTCGCGAGGTTGATCGAGCGATTTGGTGGAAGCCCGACTGTCAGCGCATCGATGCGCGAGATTCCCATCGATAAAAACAAAGAAGTCATCGATTTCGCTTATCGCATCCTCACGGGTGAAATCGGTTTGGTAGTTTTTCTTACCGGTGTGGGTTTCAAGCACTTTTTGACGAGTGTTGAGAAGCATGTGGACAAGCAGCGTTTGCTCGATGCTTTATCCGACATCACAACAATTGCACGGGGACCGAAACCGGTTGCTGCGATGCGAGAGGTAGGATTGCAACCGACCTTTCGAGCACCGGAACCGAACACGTGGCGTGAAGTCTTACAGTTGATCGATCAGAGCATCCCGGTCTCCAACGTTACCGTCGGATTGCAGGAATACGGAGTCACCAATCACTCCCTCGTTGCGGGACTTGAAGCTCGCGGGGCGAATGTAGTTTGTGTGAAAGTCTACCAATGGGAGTTTCCCGAAGACACCGAACCGCTTCGGCAAAACATCGCTTCGATATGCAAAGGCGAGCAAGATGTACTGTTGCTTACCAGTGCGCATCAAGCGGTCAACGCTATTCGGATGGCGCAGCAGATGGAATGTGAAGAAGCGTTTAGAAAAGCGCTCGATCGCATGGTGGTCGCTTCGATTGGCCCGACCACTTCGGAGATGCTACAGCATCTTCAATTCCCCATCGATATCGAAGCGAGTCCGAACAAGATGGGTCATTTGGTCCAAGCCGCAGCGGAGAAGTCCCATAGGATCCTCAAAGCCAAACGTTTCGTATCGAATGCCACACACAGCGAGTCTTCCTGTACCTCTGCAGCTCAACCAGCGAACCCTGTTCCAGCGAAGCTTGCGGCGGCACTTGCTGAATCTCCCTTTCTCAAAGCTTGTTATCGTCAGCCCTCGGATGTGACTCCGATATGGTTGATGCGACAAGCGGGTCGGTACATGGCCGAGTATCGTGCGGTACGAGAAAAAGTATCGTTCTTGGAGTTGTGCAAGAATCCGCAGATGTGTGCGGAAGTCATGGTTACCGCTGTTGAGAAGCTCGGTGTGGATGCCGCGATCATCTTCTCCGACTTGCTCCCGATTCTCGAACCGATGGGCTTTGAACTAGAGTTCACCCAAGGGGACGGGCCGGTGATCCACAATCCGTTGCGACAAGCCAAAGAGATCGATCGGGTCAAAGCGATTGAACGGATCGATGCATTGCAGTTCGTTCCCGATACGGTTCGAGCCACGCGGGCTGCGTTGCCTGAACGTATTCCTGTAATCGGGTTCTCCGGATCACCCTTTACCCTTGCGAGTTACATGATCGAAGGGGGATCGTCCCGAAACTACATTCATACCAAGACGCTCATGTTCAACGACCCGCAAGCTTGGGATGTTCTGATGAGCAAGCTGGTTGATTCGATTGCGTTGTACCTCAATGAGCAGATCGTTGCTGGCGCTCAAGTCGTCCAGTTGTTCGATTCGTGGGCAGGTTGCCTTTCACCGAACGACTACCGTATTCACATCCTACCCCACATGCATCGGTTGCTCGAATCCATCATCCCTCATGTCCCTGTGATCAACTTCGCCACCGGCAATCCGATGTTGGTTTCGTCGCTGCGAGGTGATTCGAGGACCGTGGTAGGGCTCGATTGGCGAGTACCTTTAGATGTCGGTTGGGATATGGCAGGTGCCGATAGGGCGGTACAAGGCAACTTGGATCCGACGGTTTTGTTTTCGGATCTGGCAACCATCAAACAGCATGCGCAGTATGTGCTTTCCCAAGCTAACGGCAGACCGGGGCACATCTTCAACGTAGGACATGGTATTTTGCCCGGGACTCCGGTCGATCACGTCATCGCGCTCGTCGACATGGTACACGAAATGACCGATCGCAGGTCGCATAACGGCTAAAGCGAAATCAAGCAGCGCGCCGGGAGGAATCCGCTTGCGAGGAGCTATCGAAGGAGCTTGGGACGGGAGTCATTTCCAGTTTGGATCGACGTCGCATTTCCAAGCGTGGTTCAAGCTCACGCAAGATGGTGCGGGCAGCAACGTCGCTTGCGCCCGTACGTGCGACGCGGCTTGATAGCTCGCACAATCGCTGACGTTGCAGTTTACGGTATTGCGGATCTCCGAGGAGTCGCACCATCTCTTGCGTGATCGCTTCGATGGCTCGCACCGAGGATCGCGAATGGATCGATCCGTGCGATAAGAATTCAGGCATCAGCGGAGCTTGAGCGATCAAGTTCGGCAGGGACATGTAAGGACACTTGACCAACGTCTTTCCGATCGCATAGGTCGTGTTGCTTACGTGATACATCACGGCGGCAGGTTTGCCTCTAGCCATGACTTCTAAAGAAACCGAACCGCTCTTCATCAGCGTGCAGTCGCTGAGTTCAAGGATCTCGCTGGTTTTGCCGGAGAAGATATGGATAGGTAGACTTTGGTCGGATGCGGTCATCTGGGAACGGCACCAGAGGGCATGCGAGTCTTTCAAGGTTGCCACCATGAATTCCACTTCGGGGAACTCATGTGCTAACTGCCGAATGATCTGCAACTGCATCGGCCATATGCGGTGTACTTCATGTTCCCGAGATCCAGGTAACACTGACACTTGTAATCGATTGTTATCGCGCCATCGCAACATGAACTTGTGATCAAGCACATGATTAGCGACTTCGTCGAAGAATGGATGCCCAACTAAAGTTGTTTTCATCCCACGCGATTGAAACCACTCTTGTTCGAAGGGTAGGTTGCACAGGACGTGATCAACGTAGCGTCGCATCTTGCGGATCCGCCAAGAGCCCCAAGCCCAGAGTTGCGGTGGCAAGTAGTAGTAGACCGGCAGACCGTACTTCTTCGCCCGTTTCGCAATGTGCCAATTGAAACCAGGGAAGTCCACAAGTACCACTCCGTCGACTTCTCCGCGACGAAAGCAACCTTCTGCAATATCCGCAATCCGAAAGAACTCCCGAAGCTTGGGTAGCACTTCGGAGATTCCAACGACCGCCATGCTCGTCAGGTCAAAATCCAGATCAAGCCCAGCTTGAATCATCTTCGAGCCGCCGAATCCGCGAACGCGTGTGGTCGGATCCATTCTGCGCATGCACTCGATCAGATTCGCGGCGTGCAAATCGCCGCTCGGCTCACCGACCGAAAAGAAGATCCTCTGTCCCATAACCTCGTCGACCGCATCCTGCCGGGTGGTATGTTGCCCATCGATGACCTCGTCGGGCTCTAACGCTTTGCCCACGGGTTGGTTCATCGATTCCTCCAGCGGATGTTTCGGACAGAAAGGGACGGCACGTCAAACGATAAAATATGGATATACGGGAAACTGCGTAGGCAAGGCAAGTCGAAGGTGGGAATATAACGACTAGAGATTCCCTGCAATCTGCTGGAAAAATGCTAGCAATTCGCACTTCCAGGTTGGACTTGGGTGTTATTCTGCGCGTTTCCAAGATGTGCATCCGCGATCTGTTTTCGGGATCTGTTTTCGCGAATGGTTTCCCAAGTCGTTTTGTCAGCATTGGCAACAGGGGTTATACTCCACAGTTCGTTGATTGTTGGTTGCCGGCAACCAGTAGCAGCAGAACGGAAAGAACATGGAACCCAGCGACAGCCAAGCGAAATCGAATTCGAGTACATCGGCCATCGGTTCAAAGCTGCTTGCTAAATACGCCGATACCGATAGCTTGTTCGTTCGCAACAACTCGATTCCCACCGCGGCGTCGAAACCCGCCGCGATTCCTCTGCAGCGCTTTCAAGAGCTTGAGCAAGCCATCCGGTACGCACCGGCAAATCCCGCCCCGTACGTCGAGCTTGGGCGCACCTACCTCGAACAAGAGCGGTGGCAAGATGCCAAACGGGTTTTGGAAGCTGGGGTGAAGTACTGTTCGGAGCATGAGCCGATTTTGATCCTGCATGAGGACTTGCTGGTCCACTTGTCAGCCGGTGCTCTGGAGGAAGCTCGCAAGCGACAAGCGCAACGGCCGAGCGAGGAGAACCGTTACGCGGTGGAGCAAGCCGAGACCGATCTTGCGAACCGCCGGGTGAGCGTATGCGCCGACCGATTCGCTCGTCACCCGGATCAAAAAGAACTGCTAGTTCCTTGGGCGGTTGCTCTGCGGCAGCTTAATCGTCAAGAAGAAGCGGTCGCGATGTTGCAAGAGGCGGCGCAAGAGCCCGAGTTGCGGGCGCGCGCGTCGTTGCAACTCGGCATGTGCTTGCAAAGCCTCGATCGGCCCCTTGAAGCCCTTGCAGCGTTCCGAAAAGCAGCGTTGTACCGCTCACCACCACCAGACTCGATGATCAAAACGCGAGCACTGGAACTTGCAATCGCCATCGCCGAAGAACATCAACTCATCGACTCCGCACGCTTCTACACCGAACAGCTTCTTGCAAGTCTCGATGCTACCGATCGCGATTCGTCCCAGCGCGATGCATCCCAGCGCGAGCAGCTTGCTGCTAACCTCAAACGCCTACAAGAAACCGAACTTTGATTTTCCAGTCCTACCTTTAACTTACTTTTCCGGCTATCGAGGAATAACAATGACCAACATAATTGCGACTCGAGGCTAGCTCGTGCTCGTGCTCGAGTAACAAGACGTGCTCGGATACAAGAATAGCGTAGTTGCATCCCTAGGCAGATCGAATGTTGAACTAACATACGTCCAATACAAGCTGCTTTCGAGTACGAGTACGAGCACCGTTTCACTGAGCACGAGCACGAGCACGGCATCGCAAACCCGATACAAATCAATACCATCCACTAAAATTCCCGTACAACCTTTTTCCTTTCCCGTTCAGACCTCATTACAGAGACCCAAAAGAGAAACTCAATAGAGAATCCATGATGTCAAAATATAGTTCAAACTCTAGCAGCCAATCGTTTGCGAAGATCCGCACCAAGCACACATCTAAGCGAGCCAGCAAGCTCTTTTCGGCCATGCTGCTTATCGCTGGTGCATTCCAATCCCCTTTAGCGATCCAGACCCTTCATGCTGAACAACCAGCCAACCAACTGACCCGTGCAGAGACGGTCGCTGGCTGGAAGCTTCTGTTCGACGGCTCGTCGACCCAAGGCTGGCGCAACTACAAGAAAGACGCTTTGTCCGAAGGCTGGAAAGTGGTCGATGGCGCGATTGTTCGGGAAGGGAACAATGCCGGTGACATCATCACCGATAAGAAATACAAGTACTTTGAGCTTTCGCTCGACTACAACATTTCCAAGGGTGGCAATAGCGGTCTGATGTTCCACGTCACGGAAGACAATCCCGCTCCTTGGCAAAGTGGACCCGAGGTTCAGATCCAAGACAACATCGACGGGCATGATCCGCAGAAAGCGGGTTGGTTGTATCAAATGTTTCAGCCCTATCCGATGCGATGGGCCGGTGAGACCGAAATCCCCGATGCGACGCGTCCTCCCGGAGAATGGAACCAACTCTTCTTGCGAATCTCCCCTCGCGGCTGCGAAGTCAGCATGAACGGAGTGGTCTATTACCAATTCCGACTTGGTGACGATCGCTGGAAGGATCTTGTCGAGAAAAGCAAATTCAAAGAGTTCCCTGGTTTCGGTAGTGCCGGCGAAGGCTACATCTGCTTGCAAGATCACGGCAATAAAGTTGCGTTTCGAAATATCAAAATCCGGGAACTCGCAGAGGACGGATCGATCGCTTCTCCTGTCGATGGCAAACTCGAATTGGCAACCACCCTCGCTTTCCCGAACCTTCAATGGGAAGGCTGGGAACCGGTCGACGAAGACGGCACTGCGAACACCCCTCGCCGAACACTTGAATTGACCTTTGCTCCAGGCGATGCCAAGCGTCTGTATGTGATGGATCAAAGCGGTACGATCTACACCTTCGAGAATGATCCCAACGTTCAAACCGCTAATGTCTTCATCGATATCCAAGATCGGGTCAGCAAGTGGAATGCACCTGGTGGAAACGAACAAGGGTTGCTCGGACTTGCGATGCACCCGAAGTTCACTCAGAACGGAGAGTTCTTTGTCTGTTACACCAAACCTCAAACGCACGAATCGGTTATCTCCCGGTTTCGTGTTCAAGCCGACAACAAGCTCAAGGGAGATCCTGCGAGCGAAGAGGTATTGATGGTTGTTCCGCAACCGTTCCAAAATCACAATGGGGGAGCGATCGAATTCGGCAATGACGGATATCTGTACATCGCTTTCGGTGACGGTGGGGCTCGCAACGATCCACAAGCCAACGGGCAGAAACGCTCTCAGCTACTAGGTTCGATCTTGCGAATCGACGTCGACAAAAAGTCCGATGCTGCCGCTTATCAAATCCCCGCCGACAATCCATTTGTCGGGGTCGATGGAATTCGCCCTGAAATCTACGCTTATGGTTTCCGCAATCCTTGGCGAATCGCTTTTGATCGCAAGACCGGAAACTTATGGTGTGCCGATGTCGGCCAAGACCTCTGGGAAGAAGTCAACATCGTTAAGAAGGGTGGCAACTACGGATGGAGCGTGCGTGAGGGGGCTTATGCTTTCGGAAACCGAGCAGGTGGGCCAGATGCCGCGAACTCCATCGATCCGGTATGGGCTTACGACCATGCGGTCGGCAAGTCGATCACGGGGGGCCGAGTCTATCGCTCCAACCGCATCCCAAGTTTGCAAGGCAAGTACTTGTATGCCGACTATGTTTCTGGAGGCATCTGGGCTTTGAGCTGGGAGGACGGAGCGAAGGAAGCGATGCGTAACGAAGAAGTCGTCGCAGGTGGATTACCCGTCGTCGCTTTCGGCGAAGACGCCAACGGCGAGGTTTACTTCATGATCGACTCAGGCAAAGGTCAGTCGATCCACAAGTTCATGCAGAAGTAGCAGAAGCAACAGAAGTAACGGATGCGTGCCGGCCTACTTTTCAAAGGAATGAGCTAACTAGCAATGATCCAACGCTTATCGATTCGCTGGTTTGTAGGGCTGTGTCGATTAAGACTAGTTTCGTGCAACCAACTGCGTCCTTTTGGGCGCAGTTGTTTCATGTTCTGGGTCATGCTGGTTACCTGCGCGGCAGGGGCTGTGAACTGCCACGGTCAAGGGGCGAACAACCCATCTGCCATCAGTCCGGCGGAGGTGCAGCAAGCGATCGACAGTCTGGTTCAATATTTTAGGTTGAACCAGAATCGACAAGCGAAGGATGGGCCAATTGGGGCATGGCAAGGGCATCAAGACTACAACACGGGGCTGACAAGCTTAGTGGTGCTTGCACTGCTGAGCGCTGGCCGCAAACCGGCGGATGCAGAAGTCGCCCGAGCGTTGGATTACATCCGAGGCGAGGTCCCTTCGCAGGTTTACGAAGCGAGTTTGCAGACAATGGCATTGTGTGCAGCCGAACCAGGCCGCGACAGACCATTGATCGAGCGCAACGTCGCTTGGCTAATCCGAGCCCAGCAGAAGGAAGATGGGGGCTGGGGCTATCGTCAAGAGCGAGGGCTTTCCGATGAATCCAATTCGCAGTTTGCAGTATTGGCGTTATGGGAAGCGAGTCGCATTGGAATCGAGATTCCCACGGAGGTCATCACCAAAGGTCGATCGTACTGGCTGACCAAGATGAGTGGGTCGGGAACATGGGGGTATCGGGGCGAACCGCAACCGCGAGGTAGCATGACGTGTGCCGGGATAGCTTCGATGCTAATTCTCGAAGATGCTATGGCGACCCAAGACGCGAGCATTGAAGGAGACAACATCGTTTGTTGCGGAGCTGGGCAAGCGAGCGACTACGATCCAAGTCGTTCGATCGATTGGCTTGCTCGTAACTTTTCGGTCGTGCGAAATCCGGGCTATGCCGATTGGTTCCTTTACTACATGTATGCTTTAGAGCGGGTCGGTCGGTTGACTGGTCAGAGGTTTATCGGAGAGCACGATTGGTATCGCGAAGGGTGTGAAGCGATCGTTGGGCCGAAGAACTCGCGACTGAACGAAGTCGTTCAAGGAACCACAGCGTTGCAGCCTGCGGCAGCACGAGCCATGGCGCTCCTTTTCTTGAGCAAAGGCAAGCGTCAAGTCGTCATCGGCCAATTGCAGCATACCGCGAATCCGGAGAATCGCGATTGGAATCGGCATCGTCGAAGCGTCCAGCATTTGACCGGCCACATCGAGCAAGCTTGGAAGCGCGATTTGGCTTGGCAGACTCTGCGAATCGACAGAGCTAGTTTGACGGATTTGCTGGAGACCCCTGTTCTGTTTATCAGTGGAAGCGAAGAATTCTCCCTTGCGCCACAACAGCGACGAATGCTCAAAGAGTATGTCGATCAGGGTGGATTTATATTTGCGGAAGCTTGTAACGGCAATGGGTGCAAGGGAGATGCTTTCGATGTCTCGTTTCGCCGCGAGATGGAGCTGATCTTTGACAAACCATTTCAAAAACTCACGCCGAATCATCCGATTTGGACAGCGGAATCGAAGCTTGATCCGAACGCACTACCGGATGATTTTTGGTTGTATGGCATCGATGCTTGTTGCAAGACCAGTGTCGTCTACAGTCCCATTCCGTTGAGTTGCCGCTGGGAGCTTGCGAGGCCTTATGGTACGAAGCTCAAGACATCGAAGAAGATTGCGGCGGAGTTAGACAACTGCGTGAAGGTTGGACTAAATGTTGTTGCTTATGCGACGGGCCGAGAGCTTAAAGACAAGCTTGATGCGGTCGAGATCATTCAGAGCGATACCAACCGACAGGTACTTGATCGGGGCATGCTGACTCTTCCGAAGCTCATGCACAGTGGAGGAGGGGATGAGACCCCACGTGCGTTGAGCAATTTAGTGGAAATCTACCGGCGCGAGACGAAGTCGCTTGTTGATCCCAAGACCCCTAAATTGACAGCGACGAGTACCGAATTGGAGAAGTATCCCGTGGTGTATATTCACGGGCGGACCAAGTTTCGTTTTTCGGAAGAGGAGCGAGCAGGGTTGCGGATCCACTTTGAGAACGGTGGGATGATTTTAGGCGATGCGATCTGTGGCTCCGAGGAGTTCAGCAAATCGATCAAAGAGGAGTTTGCAGCGGTATTGCCTGACGCGAAGTGGCAGACGATACCGGCCGATCATCCGTTGTTGCTCAAGGATAGTCCTGGGGGATACGATTTGCGATCCGTGGTGCTCATCGACCCGGGTGCGGGGGAGAATGATCTTGGGAAAGCCCGGCGCGAAGGACCGGCTGAGATCGAAGCGTTGGTGTGGCAAGACCGCATAGTAGTGCTTTATTCACCGAACGATTTGAGTTGTGCGATGGAGAGCAAGCACTCGTTGCAGTGCAGGGGGTATGTTCGAGAAGACGCATTTCGCATTGGCGTGAACTTGATCCTCTACGCTCAGTTGCATTGATAGCTGAGAGCAAGGATCTTTCAAACGGCAAAGTCAGAACAGTTACTCGATCACAGGTCGCATAGGAACTACAAAGAAGTTCTTGTAGCGAGGAGTGGTTCGCAGGGAGTACCAGACGTTCGAGTCGATTGTTGGTTGACCGTAGTTCCAGCCCGCTTTTCGGTAGCTTTCAAGCAGTGCGGCTCGGGCTGCGGATTCCGCGCGAGCGCGTTGAACAAGATAATCCTTCGAAGCTGGCGTTTGGAAACGGTTCTTTCCGACTTGTACCGCAGGTGCATTCGCTGCGGCATCCGATAGGTTTTGATCGGAGCTTATTTCGCCATGTTGCTCACCGGGGCTAACATAAACACCCGGTTTATCTGAAGACAGAGCGTCTGAACCTTGGGCTTCTGAAGACAGAGATTCTGAAGACTGGGCGTCGGAAGACTGGGCATCTGAAAACTGGGGGATAGGAATCTCGAGTGGTTCTTCGGAGGGGACTTCCGAGCTCTCGACCTCGGGTTGAGTCTCTACTTTGGGGGTTGGAACCGATTCTTGTGCGACTACCGGTTCTTGAGCCCAAACCGGGGCGATGTTGGCGATCAAACCGCAGGAGCAGCACGTGCAGGAGAAAAGGAGGGCTTCGACGAACTTGATCGCACGGGATCGAGTAGTGCGATGACGTAATGGATGGGTCATAGGATGGATCCCGGAGAGGGGGGTGAAAGCTTAGGAATGCTCCGGATGCGCAAGCAAATCGGCGGATCGGTTACCTAGTAAGTATCGGAAAAACATCGGTAAAACCCTCCGGAAAGCTGGGTCGGAAGGATCAACCGTTACGGTTGTTGCAAGTTGGCCGCTGATTGCTTTCTGAAAGCATTCTTTGGGTGCGGAATCTGGGCTTTGCATTTCCTCAGAATCGGGATTTTCGTTACACTTTTCCAGGCTGGGTGGGGGGACCACCTTTAGGTTTTCAGGTTTGGATTGGAAGATAAAGATGCTCGATAGAAAATTCGTATTAGAGAATGCCGAAGCGGTCAAAGCCAACTGCAAAAACCGAGGTACCCCCGAGGAGATCGATCAAGTAGTGGCGTTGGAAACACAGCGTCGCGGCAAGCTTGCCGAAGCCGAGGAGCTCAATCGTCAAGCGAATGCGATCAGTGGTCAGATGGGGAAAGCGACACCTGAGCAGCGGGAAGCTTTCAAGGAGCAGGGGCGAGAGTTGCGAGCGAAGAAAGATGCCGCGCAGCAAGAGCATGACGAATTGAATCGTCAGATCGACGCTTTGTTGTCCCGAGTCCCGAACATGACCCACCCAAGTGCACCGATTGGGAACGACGACGGTTCCAACTTGGAGATCGCAAGGGGTGCAACACCGGTCAAGAAGCTTGATTTTAAAGCGAAAGACCACTTGGAGCTCGGTCAGATTCACGACATGATCGACTTTGAGTCAGGGGCCAGGGTAGCAGGAGCTGGGTTTTATTTTCTCAAGCGAGACGCAGTGCTGCTTGAATTGGCTTTGCAGCAGTTCGCCGTATCGCACCTTGTAAAGAAGGGGTTTATCCCGGTGACGACGCCCGACGTTGCAAATACAGAGATATTGCACGGGATTGGGTTCATCCCACGCGGTCCGGAGACACAGATTTACAGCATCGAGAACACCGAATTGAATTTGGTTGCGACGGCGGAAATCACGTTGGGTGGTATGTACCACAATCAAGTGCTCGAAGCGGAGCAGTTGCCGTTGAAGCTTGTCGGAATCAGCCATTGCTTCCGAACAGAAGCCGGCGCGGCCGGGAGAGCTTCGCGTGGCCTGTATCGCGTCCACCAGTTCACCAAAATCGAGATGTTCGCCTTCACCCTCCCCGAGCAGAGCGAAGCGGTCCACGAAGAGCTTCGTGCCCTTGAGTGCGAACTGTTCGACTTACTAGAGATCCCTTATCGGGTTGTCGACACCGCAACGGGTGATCTCGGTGGTCCTGCTTATCGCAAATACGATTTGGAAGCTTGGATGCCTGGTCGCGGCACCGAGGGAGAATGGGGAGAGGTGACAAGCACCTCGAATTGCACCGACTACCAAGCTCGTCGGTTGAACATTCGCTATCGCGTGAAGGGCGAAAAGGGGACGCATTATACGCACACACTCAACGGCACCGCGTTGGCGCTTAGCCGAGCGCTTATCTCCATTATGGAGAACCATCAGCAAGCTGACGGGTCGATTTTGGTACCCAAGGTCCTCATTCCGTGGATGGGCAAAGACCGGATAGGGTAGATTCGCTCGTTACAGTCCAACAAGATCGAATACCTTTAGGTACTTTATTTCGATTGCTTGGGGCACTGAATCCGTGTCTCTTGGAACCCACCGTCAAGAATCGCATCTAATACAGCAAGCAGATTCTGAACGTTATTAACGGTTTGAAACACGTGGCATTAGGTTTGTCAATAACATGTACGCGATTTGACTGAAAAGCGAACAAAAAACCTAGTGATTTTCACCATAAAAAAACTATCAGTGCCTGTACTTAAAAAAATAGACGCTAGAATAGTTGTGTCAACCAAGATCAACAGACGCGGCAACGCGAAGACGATGTTTTTGGTTGGTGATTTGAAGAAAAAATTGAAACTGCCTCACCTGGCTTTGGTTGGATTTCGGGCGTGACCAACTACTGTTAGGTGAGGCTTTTTTCATTTCTTAATAGGTTCGTGCGCGAGTACCTCGCTTACAAGAACTCCGTGCACAACAAACTCTGTGTGCAAGAACCCGGTGCACAACAAACTCTGTGTGCAAGAACCCGGTGCACAACAAACTCTGTGTGCAAGAACCCGGTGCACAACATCTCC
>Ga0214163_1000867_pt1 | contig 13629 bp, 21 predicted proteins | sample LakMenepilimnion_2_FD_153001 | JGI IMG/M metagenome (GOLD analysis project Ga0214163, IMG submission 153001) | Freshwater microbial communities from Lake Mendota, WI - Practice 15JUN2010 epilimnion v4 | ecosystem: Environmental > Aquatic > Freshwater > Lake > Epilimnion/Euphotic zone | place... | reverse complement strand
AAAGGTTTCCCATGATCTCATGCGTGGAGTTTCTGACATTCGGGTTTAGCTGTGCGCGTAGTGGTTTACTGCTTTTCACATGCGTTACGCCTTCTTTGACCTCGATCACACTCTGCTTCCTTTCGACACGCAGGCACTGTTTTGTAACTTTGTGCTGAGGAGGCATCCCTGGCGGATCTTTCTGCATCTTTGGTTCATCCCGTATGCTCTTGGGCGTGCGGCCGGCATTGTCAGCACGGCCACGACCAAGCGAGCTTTCCTGTCCTACCTGGCAGGCATGAAGAGAGCGCATCTGCGACGTCTGGCGCGTGATTTCGCCCATGACTGTGTGGACACCTGGATCTACCCGGAGCTACGTGCGGAAATCCTCCGTCACAAGCACCAGAATCGAAAGCTGGTGCTGAATACGGCGAGCCCTGATTTTTATGCGGATCAGATCGCTGAAGTGCTGGGCTTTGATCATTGCATCTCGACTCAGTTTAAAGTCGGCGAGGTGGTGCCTCTACGGCCTGCGATTATCGGCTCAAACAACAAACGTGAGGCCAAGATCACGGCCATGCGTCTGCGTCTGCCCGGTGTGGCGGCATTGTCCGAAGAGGAGCGCTTTCACTGCTGGTCGTATAGCGACAGTGCGGCGGATATTCCGCTGCTGGAGTTCGTCGGTAACCGTGTGCTGGTGCATCCCAGTGGCAGCCTGAGAGCACACTTTCCCGAGGCCGATGTCACCGTGCTGAGACCCCGCCGACCTTACTGGGGAAGGGTAGGTGATATGTTTGCCGTCGTTAGGCAGATGCTAGGACTGCATCGTGAGCGCGGGCCACAGGCATAAAAACGAGCACGGACCCTGGAAGATCGCCTGCTCGTCAAAGGTTTGGCAGGATTAGTTTGAAGGCGTTGGCGCCGCTGGTCTGATTTCTTCAGGAGGCGAAACTGGAGTGAGTGGTACTGGTGTGGGGCTGGTGGTGCCAGCAGGCACCGCTGCACCAGGCGTCGTGGCAGGCACTGGGCCATTTGGATCACTCGGAGCGAGTGCGGACACTGCCTCTAAGGCAGCCGTCGCTTCAGCGGCTTTCTTTTTAGCAGCAGCGAGCTTGGCCGCATTGGCTTTGGCCTTATCTGCGCTCTGCTTCATGTAGGTGGCGTAGTCGGGGCCTTTGCCAGTGATGGTAACGGGAGTGCCGACAGCGGTGTGCTTAAAGATCGTGCCTGCAAACTTGGAAGGAAGGCGAATGCAGCCATGTGAGGCGCGGCTGCCAGGGCTTGGGATAGGGCCGATGTGCATGCCCACACCATCGCCAGTGAGGCGCATGAAATAGCTCATCTTTGCAGGCTCAAAACGTCCGCCTGGAGGCAGCAAATCACGGCCTTGCTTGAAGTCGGAGTTCACCAACTTGCCATTGGCGTCATAGCCTTTGCCGTAAAGGTTGGAGACTTTGTCAGCAATTTTTTCCAGCACCTTGAACTCACCTGTCGGAGTGGGGAAGCTGGTGATGCCTGAGGCCACATAGGTCCAGCCGATCTGTTCTTCGCCGTTGAACAAATACGCTTTTTGTTCGTCCACGTTGATCTTGATCGACGTGATATCCTTGCCCAGGGCGGTCCATTCATAAAGCCCCGTGGGCTTTTTTGCAGATGCCACGGGTGCCGGAGTTGCGGGAGGTGGAGCCGTTTTACAGGATGATAAAAATGCCGCGACACAGATGGTTAGGCTGAGCGCAAGATCTCGCAGATGGCGTTGAGTGTGCATGTTGAATGAAGTTACATGCATGGCGGAGAGAACTTCAAGCCCGGCGACAGGCACATTTAAAAAAGCAGCTCCAGAATTTGACGTGGATGTGAGACGAGTTTTTGCGCCCCATTTTGGATGAGTTCCTGTTCGGAACGGTAGCCCCACAGAACCGCTAAGCCGGTCATGCCAGAGTTCACAGCAAAGGCCATGTCGATGCCTGAATCACCGACATAGGCAATGTCAGAGAGCTCCAGGCCCATAAGTCTTGCCATTTCATAAGCACCCGCTGGGTCAGGTTTATGCGGCACCTCAGGACGTTGACCCAGGATATGATCGAAGAGATCGGTGCCGAAAAAGTACTCCGTCATAGGCACGGTAAAGCGGTGCGCCTTGTTTGAGATAACACCGAGCGGAAAACCTTTGGATTGTAGCGTAGAAAGGATCTCCAGGATGCCGTCATAAGGACGGGTTTGCTCACGCCAGAGTAGATCATAGTGAGCGCGATATTCTTCGACACAGGGTTGGATGATCTCAGGCAGACGTGCATGCTCCGGTAGGGCGCGTTCGACCAGCTTAGCCATGCCATCACCGATCATTACCTTGAACAGACCTTCCTCACAGCGTGGGTAGCCACGATCATCAAGCATTCGGTTCACCGATTCAGCGATGTCAGGCAGTGAGTGGATCAAAGTGCCGTCGAGATCGAAAATAAAAGCCTTAGGTGGAGTCATGACAGGTAGATACTTCGGAAGTCCTTATAAATCAAGGCTTCTAGCTCCTATGGACCAGAACAAAAGAACTCAAAAAAACGACAGAAAGGCCAGGAGGAGTGGCGGAAAGTTTTAAAAACATTCAAAAAGAGTTTGCCTATTCTCCATTCTGTCCCAGTATGCCCGCCCCCGGCCCAGGTTTTCCTTCGTGAAGACTAGGCAACATGAGTTGCGAAAGCAATTCCTGACTATCGGAGCAGTGAACCGGAAAAGCACTGTGCTGACTTTGCATTCGCAAAGTGGAAGCACTGTCTATTCAGTTCCCCGCCCGACAGGGCCATTTTTAGGAAAGGAACATTTTTTAGACACCATGCCCACCATCAATCAGCTCGTCAGACACGGTCGCAAAGACAAAGCGACTAAGTCCAAGTCGCCAGCGCTGGATAAGTGCCCACAACGCCGCGGCGTGTGCCTCCAGGTGATGACACGTACACCTAAGAAGCCAAACTCAGCTCTCCGTAAGGTCGCCAAGGTGCGCCTCACCAATGGCTTCGAAGTGATTGCTTACATCGGTGGTGAAGGCCACAATCTCCAAGAGCACAGCATTGTGCTGGTTCGTGGTGGACGTGTGAAGGATTTGCCGGGTGTTCGTTACCACATCGTTCGTGGTACCCTTGACTGCCTTGGTGTTGATAAGCGTCGCCGTGGTCGTTCTAAATACGGTGCTAAGCGTCCTAAAGCTGGTGCTGCCGCCGCTGCTGCTGGCAAGGGCAAGAAATAATACAGCCCTAAATAACTGACTTTTTAACCTCTCTCTCATTTCGACTTATGGCCCGCAGGAAACGCGTATATGACAAGCCAGTCCACAAGGACTCAAGGTACGATAGCGAACTCGTCGCTCACCTCATCGCTCGTGTGATGCAGTCTGGGAAGAAGTCCCTCGCTGAGCGTATCGTTTATGCCGCTATTGAGCAGCTGAACGAAAAGACCGAGACTATTGATCCTCTTGAGCTCTTCAATCGTGCGATTGATAACGCCAAGCCAAAGGTGGAAGTCAAGGCTCGTCGTGTCGGTGGCGCCACCTACCAAGTTCCCCTTGAGGTGAATCAGACTCGCTCTGAATCACTGGCTATGCGCTGGATCGTTGGTTACGCTCGTGGTCGTAAAGGTCAGCCAATGCATCGCGCATTGGCAAACGAATTGAAAGAAGCATCGCAGGGGCAGGGCGCTGCTGTCCGTAAGCGTGATGATGTTCATAAGCAGGCCCAGGCAAACCGCGCCTTCGCTCACTTCCGCTTCTAAATTGTAGCATTAAGTTTCTCGATCTCTCTCACACTTTTCGTAGCAATGTCGAATCCAAACTCCCCCAACCGCGAATACCCCCTGGAGCGCACCCGTAACATCGGGATCTGTGCGCACATCGACGCGGGCAAGACCACTCTGACGGAGCGTATCCTGTTCTACACAGGGATGATTCACAAGATCGGTGAAGTGCATGACGGCGCTGCGACGACCGACTGGATGGAGCAAGAGCAAGAGCGTGGCATTACCATCACTTCGGCTGCTGTGACTGCTCGTTGGAAACAGCTCAAAGAAGATGGCATCTACAAAATGCGCGAAGGTGAGGATATGCGTGTTAACATCATTGACACACCTGGGCACGTGGACTTCACCGCTGAAGTTGAGCGATCTCTTCGTGTGCTTGACGGTGCGATTTTCGTTCTTTGCGGCGTTGCTGGCGTTCAGCCTCAGTCTGAAACCGTATATCGCCAGGCTGAAAAGTATGGCGTGCCTCGTATCGCCTTTGTTAACAAGATGGACCGCACGGGTGCCAATTTTGATAACGTGGTCAAAGACGTTCGTGGTAAGCTCGGCGCCAACGCTTGGCCGATCCTTATCCCAATCGGTGCAGAGGAAAATCTGATCGGTCAGATCGACGTTGTGAATCAAAAGGCTATCATCTATTCGGACGATGACCGCTTTGGATCAACCTACAAGATTCGCGAGCTCGAAGGCGCTGAGATTGAAAAGGCTAAAGAGGCGTACACTGGCCTCCTCGATGAGGTTTGCAGCCATGACGAGGAACTTGGAATGCAATTCCTGGAAGAAAAGCCAATTTCAATTGCTGAATTGAAGGCTGCTCTTCGCCGTTGCGTCATCGCCAACAAGATCATTCCGATGGCTGGTGGTTCAGCCTTCAAGAACAAAGGTGTTCAGTATCTGATTGACGCCGTCATTGATTACCTCCCAGGTCCTCTCGACATTGAGCCTCAGAAAGGTCATGTCGTTGATGAGCCAGAGAACATCATCGAAGCTATCCCAAATGATAACGGCAAGTTCATTGCTCTTGGATTTAAGCTCTGGTCTGACAAGTTTGGTCGTCTCGTTTTCTTCCGCGTTTATTCCGGTTGCGTCAAAAAGGGTGACACCATTTATAACCCCCGAACACGCAAATCTGAGCGTGTTGGTCGTTTGATTCAGATCCAGGCAAGTGTCCATAAGGACATTGAGTGCTGTTACTCTGGTGATATTGCAGCTCTTGTTGGTGTTAAGGATGTCCGTACAGGCGACACCTTCTGCGACGAAAGCCTCGAAGTTCTTCTTGAGCCTCCGACCTTCCCGGAACCCGTTATCTCCATGGCTGTTGAGCCCAAGACTAAGGGTGACCAGGAAAAGATGGGCAATGCTCTTCAGCGCCTCTCCGAAGAGGATCCTACATTCTTCGTGAAGACGGATGAAGAAACCGGTCAAACCATTATTGCCGGCATGGGTGAGCTTCACCTTGAAATTCTTTGCGACCGCTTGAAGCGCGAGCACAAGGTGGAAACTAACACTGGCAAGCCGCAGATTGCTTACCGTGAGACGCTTACTAAAGAAGCTGATGGCGAAGGTAAACTCGTCAAGCAGTCCGGTGGTCGTGGTCAATATGGTCACGTGATCCTCAAGGTCATGCCGAATGAAAAAGGCAAGGGCGTCACAATCGACAATAAAGTTGTTGGTGGCACCATTCCTAAAGAATTCATCAACCCTGCCAAGGCTGGTTGCTTAGAAGCGACGCTCAACGGAATTATCGCTGGTTACCCAGTCATCGATATTCATATCGACCTGCTTGATGGTTCCAGCCATGACGTTGACTCCAACGAAAATGCTTTCAAAATGGCTGCTATCTTCGCAATGAAGGATGCCTTGAAAAAAGCCAAGTGCATTCTTCTTGAGCCAATCATGGCGGTAGAAGCCTCCACGCCTGAAGATTATCAGGGCGACATCATGGGTGACCTTAACCGCCGCCGCGGTAAGATCCAAGGCATCGATACTCGTGGCACTACAGCCATCCTTCGCGCTGAAGTTCCTCTGGCTGAAATGTTTGGTTACTCCACGGCTATCCGCACACTTTCATCAGGACGCGCATCCTACTCAATGCAGCCTTCTCACTTTGAGCAGGTGCCTCAGCAGATCGTCGAGCAGATCGTCGAGCAACGCGGTGGCAGTAAGAACTAATTTTTGAAGAACCCTATTCACGCCGGACACACGTCATGAACAACCAACGAATCAGAATCCGCCTCCGCGCTTACGATTATCGCGTGCTCGACAAAAGCACAGCTGACATCGTAGAGACCGCCAAGCGCACAGGTGCCAAAGTTGCAGGCCCAATCCCTCTTCCGACTCGTATCGAGAAGTTCACGGTGAATCGCTCCCCGCACGTCGATAAAAAATCGATGGACCAGTTCGAAATCCGCACTCACAAGCGCCTTTTGGATATTGTTGATCCAACCTCGCGCACTGTGGATGAGCTCAAGAAGCTCAATCTTCCTTCCGGCGTGGACATCACGATCAAAATCTAGTTTCTACCCCCGAATAACAGACCTCAAAGGAGGAGATACACTATGGCTATTGGATTAATTGGCAAAAAACTCGGCATGACGAAGGTTTACACCGAAAAAGGTGAAGCTATCGCAGTGACCGTCGTGGACGTGGGCAGCAATGCTCTTCTCCAGGTGAAGCAGACTTCTGGCAAAGATGGCTACAGCGCGATTCAGCTTGGTTTCGAAGACCAAAAGGAGTCACGTGTGACAAAGCCTTTGCTTGGACATTTCAAAAAGCACGGTGTGACACCGAAACGCATCGTAAAAGAATTCCGTGTTGCTACTGACGACCAGCTTCCAGGAGCTGATACCAAAATCGACGCAAGTCTGTTCAGCAACGGTCAGTGGGTCGATGTGATTGGAACCACCAAAGGTAAAGGTTTCCAAGGTGTTGTTAAACGCTGGAACTTTGCTGGTCAGCCTGCAACTCATGGTCACATGATGCATCGTCGCCCTGGTTCTATCGGTTGCCGTTTGACTCCAGGTCTCGTCTGGAAAAACCAGAAGATGCCAGGTCATGACGGTGTGGATCGTGTGACCACACAGAATCTCAAAGTGATCCAGAGCCGCCCTGAAGAAGGTGTGCTTCTCATCAGTGGATCCATTCCTGGCAACAAAGGCAGCATCGTCGTGGTGCGCCCGGCCAAGAAAAAGCCAGCCCCAGCCAAATAATCCCAGGAGGAATTTGAATCATGTCAGCTACTGTTCTCTCCAATGAAAGCGCCAAGCAGGCCAACTTGAACCTCGTCGAGGGTCATCATGGCAAGCAGGCACTTAACGATACGCTCGTCGCTTACCGCGCCAATCGTCGTCAGGGCAATGCCCATACAAAAAACCGCTCTGAAGTTGCCGGTTCTGGCAAGAAACTTTGGAATCAGAAGGGCACTGGTAATGCTCGTATGGGAAGCAAGCGCTCCCCAATCTGGTCTGGTGGTGGTGTTGTCTTCGGCCCTCGCACTCGTGATTACTCAAAGAAAATCACAAAGGGTGTCAAACAACTCGCTTTGCGCACAGCTCTTACCGCTCGCATCAATGATGGTGCTGTCTTGACTGTCCCAGGCTTTTCTGTCGCTGATGGAAAAACCAAAAGCTTTATCGGTGCAATCAAAAGCCTCGCCAGTGCTGAGAAGGTTCTGATCGTCGGACAAACCTTTGATGAATTGACTTTTCGCTCAGCACGTAACGTTCAAAACGTGCAGCTAATCTCCGCTGATGAAGTCAATGCCGAGCACCTTCTTCGTTACGCTCAAGTGATCTTGACTGCTGACGCTCTCCCAACCCTTGCCCGGAGGACTGCCTGATATGAAAGACCCCCATTCTGTTATCCAAACGATCCGTCTCAGTGAGAAAGCCACGAGACTGGGTGAAGAAAACAACGAGTACGTTTTCATCGTTAATCGCAAGTCCACAAAGATCGAAATCAAGCAGGCTGTTGAGCAGCATTTCGGTAAGAAAGTAACAGCCGTTCGCACGGCTAACTATGATGGGAAAGCCCGTCGTGAACGTCGCGCCGATTACGGACGGACAAATCATTACAAGAAAGCCATCGTGCGTCTCAAAGACGGCGAGCGCATTGAACTCGTGTAAGCGAAACCCCGTTTCACAACCTCTTAACCAGAAGGATCACCAGCCATGGCGCTGAAAACTTTCAAGCCCAACACTCCCTCAAACCGCTACAAACAGTGGAACTCTTTTGAGGAAATCACTAAGGACACACCACAGCGCAGTCTGACTGTTGCTCTTCGTAAGTCTGGTGGACGTAATAACACAGGTCGTATCACTTGCCGTCATATTGGTGGTGGACACGAGCGTCGTTACCGTCTGATCGACTTCAAGCGCGGTCGCCGTGATGAAGCTGCTAAGGTTATTGCGATCGAATACGATCCAAATCGTTCTGCTCGTATCGCTCTCGTTGAGTATGCTGATGGACAGCGCGCTTATATCCTTGCACCAAATGCCCTCCAAGTTGGAAACAGCGTGATGGCAGGAGAAAAGGCAGCTCCAGAAGTGGGAAATGCTCTTCCTCTACGCAAGATCCCCCTGGGCACGAGCATCCACAACGTGGAACTTGTTGCAGGCCGTGGTGGCGTCGCCGCCCGTGCTGCCGGTCAGGCCGCTATCCTCTCCAACCGTGAAGGTGAATACGCTCTCGTTCGTATGCCTTCCGGTGAAATCCGCAAGATTCACTCAGAGTGCTACGCCACTATCGGCCAGGTCGGTAATGTCGAGCACATGAATGTTGTCTCAGGTAAAGCTGGACGCACTCGCTGGCAGGGTACACGCCCAACCGTTCGCGGTATGTGTATGAACCCGATTGACCATCCAAACGGTGGTGGTGAAGGTCGTTCCAAGTCTGGTGGTGGTCGTCAGCATCTTCTGAGCCCATGGGGCCATGCCAAGGGCGAGAAGACTCGTAACAAGAAAAAGAATACGAACAAGCTCATTGTTCAGACTCGTCACGCCAAGAAGTAACTAAAGCTCAACTGATTTCCTGACCTATGGCACGCTCTCTCAAAAAAGGCCCTTTTGTCCAGCAGGCTTTGCTCGACAAAGTGGACAAGCTCAATGACGCCGGACAAAAACGTCCCGTGAAAACATGGGCTCGCAGTTCAATGATCACCCCTGACCTTGTGGGCCATACCTTCTTGGTTCACAATGGTAAAGATTTCGTCAGCGTTTATGCGACGGAAAACATGGTTGGACATCGTCTGGGCGAATTCGCCCTCACACGAATCTTCAAAGGTCACGGGGCGCATACCGTCAAGGCCGCCAAGTAACTCTAGTTTTCGTTATTCCTGTTTAATCCGATGTTTAAGATTGTCCCAACTTTCACTACCAAGCTTTTGGTGCTGCTGATGGCAGCTGCCACAAGTGTGGGTGTGATCAAGGGACAGTCTTCTTTCGAACTCCAGGAACTCAATACGACGTTACAAGTTGCTGCTCAGAAGATTCAGGCTCTGGAAGCACAAATTGCAGCTTCTAAAGATAAGAATGATGCTCTAGCTCAAAGCGCTGCGGCTTCGAGCGAAGAGGCAGCTGAGCTCAAGGATCGTTATGAAAGGTTACGCGGACTCCTCGAAGGTCTAGGCATAGCGGCACTGGAACATTCTGCTGATCAAACGCAACAGAGGCTCCTTTCTTCTCTGAGCGATCTTCGCATCTCAGAAACATCTCGTCAGAAGCTTGCCGAAAGCTTGATGGAATTAGCCGAAGCATCTCTGCAATTTGCTAAAACGGTGAAAGAGCCTGAGGCAGTCACAGCAGACAGATTGCAGAAGGCCTTGGTAAGTGCAGAAGCAACGCTAGCAGGTGCTTCCGGACAGTCCACAGAACCATTGGCTCCTATCAACGATCTTCAAGATGCACGGATCGTGAGTTTAAAAAATGAGCTAGGCATAGCTGTTCTCAATGTTGGTGCCAGAGATGGCGTCAAGCCTGGCATGCCTTTTGAAATTTTCCGCGAGGATAAACCCATCGCAAAAGTTCTTGTCACCGAAGTGCGCAACTCTGTGAGTGGTGCAATCGTGCAAGATCTCGCAAACGTCTCCAACCCCGTCCGGGTCGGTGACAAAGGTAAAGTCGATACAAACAGGTCACTCTAAGTTTATGGAAGTCCGTTCAATCCTTAAATACGCTCGCATCTCCTCCCAGAAGGCGCGTCAAGTCACGCGTGCCATCACCGGCATGCCAGTGTCTCAGGCACTCAGCGTTCTTGATTTCACGCCGAAGAAGGCAGCCATGCTCGTCGGTAAAACACTACGCTCAGCCATTGCCAACGCTGAAAACAATCATGAAATGGACGCTGATGACCTCATCGTCGCCAGTGCAGTCGCCACTCCCGGTCCATCACTGAAGCGCATCATGCCACGAGCTCGTGGTTCAGCTGCTCCAATCATTAAGCGCATGACTCACATCACTGTGGTATTGGGTGCCAAGCCTGAGCAGTCTGAGAAACCTGCGAAGCGCATCAACAAGTCTAAGGCCAAAGCCTCTGCTGAATAATCTCCACACACCAAGCATTTATGGGACAGAAAGTTAATCCGATCGGCTTCCGCCTGGCAGTTTCTAAAGACTGGCGCTCCAAATGGTATGCACCAGAAAAAGAATATGCTGATGCATTGCATAGCGACCTTAAGATCCGCAATTACCTCAAGGAAAAGCTGATGCAGGCTGCCGTTGCCAAGATCGTTATTGAACGTGCTTGGAATCAGGTCCGCGTCACACTGCACACTGCTCGCCCAGGTCTCGTCATTGGACGCAAGGGCCAGGAAATCGAAGTGATGAGCCAGAAAGTCTCCGAAATGTGTGGTGGCAAGCAGGTTAAGATCGACATTTTCGAAATCAAGCAGCCGGAGCTTGATGCACAGCTCGTCGCCGAGGGCGTTGCTGTTCAGCTTGAGCGTCGTATTTCTTTTCGCCGTGCCATGAAGCGCTCTGTTCAGACCGCAATGGACATGGGCGGTGAAGGTATTCGCATCCGCGTCGCTGGCCGTCTTGGTGGTGCTGACATTGCTCGTGCAGAGCAATATCGCCAAGGTAAAGTGCCTCTTCAGACTCTGCGTATTCCAATCGACTACGGTTTCGCTGAAGCTCGCACCGTTTACGGTATCATTGGTGTCAAGGTTTGGCTCAATCGTGGCAATGCTCCTGAAAACACACAGCCTCGTCAAGAGCGCCGCCGTGAGCGTCGTGATGGTGACCGTGGTGGTGCACCTCGTCGTGGGGAACGTGCCTTCAATCAGCCAGCTCAAGCAGCAGCCCCAGTCGCTGAAGAAGCGGCAGCACAGTAATCTCTCTCATTTATTAACCCGGTTCCTAACAGAAGTTTGACCCATGGCCCTTCTTCCCAGTCGAGTAAAGTATCGTAAAACCCAGCGCGGCAATCGCGGTGGTATTGCCACTAGCGCTAACAAGCTGGACTTTGGTGACTTTGGTCTCCAAACTCTGGATCGCGGTTGGATCAAAAACAACCAGATCGAAGCTTGCCGTGTTGCTATCACGCGTTTCTTGAAACGTAAGGGCAAAGTCTTCATCCGCATTTTCCCTCATAAGCCAGTCACGGCTCGCCCACCTGAAACTCGAATGGGTAAAGGTAAAGGCTCTCCAGAATTCTGGGTAGCAGTGGTTCTTCCAGGTCATGTCCTATTTGAAATCTCAGGCGTGAACGAGGCTACTGCTCGTGAGGCCTCTCGCCTTGCAGCGAATAAGCTGGGTCTTCGTACCCGCTTCATCTCACGCAGCAACGCTATCTAATCCATTTTACTTTAGAAACTGTCATGAAAATCAAAGAACTCCGTGAGATGACCGTCGAAGAGCTTGGTGCTCGTCGTCGTGAGCTTCGCCAAGAAATGCTTAACCTTCGTGTTCAGCAACAGATTGGTCAGCTTGAAAATCCTACCCGTCTCAAACAACTGCGTCGTGAAGTCGCCCGCATTGAGACTATCGTGACAGAGCGCAGCGCTGTTGCGGCGAAAGCCGCCTAACTGAAACGACAATTTTTGCCCCGAATACTTTCCCATGAGCGATACTGAAACAGCGACTCCGGCAGCAGCCAAGGCCACCGTGCGCAAGACACGCATTGGCGTTGTCGTGTCTGATAAGATGAACAAGACCATCACGGTCGAGGTGGAGCGCCGCGTGCCGCATCCACGTTTCAAGAAGATTGTTCGTATGACTTCAAAGTTCTATGCTCACGACGAGCAGGAACAGGCCAAGATCGGTGACAAAGTGCTCATTTCCGAGACACGTCCGATCAGCAAATTGAAGCGCTGGAATCTTGAGGAAGTGCTCAAGCATTAATCCTCCGCCAAGGAAAACGATTCAACCATTCATCAGAGGAGGAACTAGTTATGTTGCAAATGGAGTCATCAATTCCGGTGGCAGATAATACCGGAGCCCGCCTTGCCACCATGATCGGTGTGCTGGGCAAGAAAAACAGTCGCTTCGCCTACATTGGCGATATCATCACCGCTCATGTTCGTGAGTCTACTCCGACTGCCAACGTCAAAAAGGGTGAAGTCGTCCGTGCGGTGGTAGTCCGCACAGCTCACCCAATTCGTCGCAATGACGGATCCATCCTTCGCTTTGATCGCAATGCTATCGTGATCATCGACAAAGATAACAATCCCAAGGGAACCCGTATTTTTGGACCCGTTGCTCGTGAGCTGCGTGACAAGAATTTCATGAAGATCGTTTCCCTCGCCCCAGAAGTGCTATGAGCCGAGTCAAAACCCACGTCAACAAAGGCGATTCAGTCGTCGTTATTTCAGGCGCCCACAAAGGTGCACAAGGTGTCATCATGGAAGTGCAAACTTCTAAGAACCGTGTGCTCATTGAAGGCGTCCGAATGATCAAGAAGGCCGTCAAGCCTAGCCAGCAAAACCAAGCTGGTGGCTTTATTGAAAAAGAAGGCCCGATTCACATCTCCAACGTCAAGCTTGCTGATGCCGCCCCAAAAGCAAAAACAGCAAAGAAGAAGGTTGCGAAAAAGAAGTAGTCCCCCAATATGCCGCCCCCCCTGTCCGTCCGGTGAGTATCTGACCGCAGAGGAAAGGCAGCACAGCTAAAACTGAACATGATCCCCGTATTACAGACCCTCTATAAGGATACCCTGCGCAAATCGCTCAAGGAGCAACTTGCGCTCGAGAACGTGCATGAAGTGCCGAAGCTCGAAAAAATTGTCATCAACTGCTCAGTCGGTTCACAAGGTGAACGTAAGCAGGCGATTGAAGACGCCACCAATGAAGTTCAGCTCATCACAGGCCAAAAGCCAATCGTGACCCAGAGCAAAAAAGCTATCGCTAACTTCAAACTTCGCGCAGGTGAAAACGTCGGCGTCAAGGTCACTCTTCGTGGTCCTCGCATGTATGACTTCCTGATGCGTCTGGTACGAACAGCACTTCCCCGTGTTCGTGACTTTCGTGGTGTTGCTCCTCGTGCATTCGACGGACGTGGTAACTACACTCTCGGAGTCGCAGACCAATCCATTTTCCCTGAGATCGAGCTGGATAAAATCAAGCGCACTTTGGGTTTCGATATCACCTTCGTGACATCGACCAACAATGATGATCATGCCCGTGAGTTGCTTCGTGCACTCGGAATGCCATTCCGTGGAAAAACCAACCAAGCCCAAGGCAAGGCTGAAGGTCAAGCGACCGAAGCTGCTGCTGCCTAAGCATAACTGAACCGTTCAACTCCCACGAGACATGACCGATCCTATTTCCGACTTCCTTACCCGCATTCGCAACGCTGCCTCAGCCGGCCAGCAGGAGTGCTTTGTTCCCTTCTCGAAGATGAAGAGCGAACTTTCCCGTATTCTTCAAGAAGA
>Ga0214163_1000859_pt1 | contig 13680 bp, 14 predicted proteins | sample LakMenepilimnion_2_FD_153001 | JGI IMG/M metagenome (GOLD analysis project Ga0214163, IMG submission 153001) | Freshwater microbial communities from Lake Mendota, WI - Practice 15JUN2010 epilimnion v4 | ecosystem: Environmental > Aquatic > Freshwater > Lake > Epilimnion/Euphotic zone | place... | reverse complement strand
GTTCACAGAAATTCAGGAAATCATGGGTGCCGAAGCTATTATCTTCCGTAACGCCTCCCCACCAGCGGTTGACGATGGATGGGCGTGATTTTTTATCGCCGATGCCGTCTTTCCAATGGTAGGTGTCCGCGAAACAGCCCCCCGGCCATCGGAGCACGGGCACTTTGAGCTTCTTCAGGGCTTCGATGATATCATTGCGGATGCCGTCTGTATTCGGAATATACCTTGCCGTGTCTCCAATATAGATCCCCTGGTAGATGCATCGGCCCAGATGCTCAGCAAAATGGCCATAAATATGCTTGCTGATGGTAACCGGCTGGGGCGGATCCAGCTGTACCACCGCCTTGTTTTGTGCATACGATGAAATACCCATGGCGAGGGCTCCTGCAAGAAAGATTGATTTCATGGGCAGAAGATAGTAATTTTGCCGCTTCTTAACCTTTCCTTAACTGGGGAGAAGATAGCTTTGGAGACTTTTTAAACATTGATATGAGATCATTATTGTTGGCTGTGGCTTTGATGTTGACGGGTACTATTGTTGTTGCGCAGAATAATCCCGAACCCAAGAAGAAAACCGATTGGAGCAAAGTGGATCTGGGTAAGCGGTCTGCGGATCACTTCATGATTCAATTTGGCTATAATGGCTGGGCTGGTGCGCCAGACAGCATCAACAACAAAGGATTCAGCCGCACTTTTAATGTGTACCTGATGTTTGATTTTCCGTTTAAAACAAACCCACGCTTATCAGTTGGCATCGGCCCTGGTATCGGTTCAGACAATATGTATTTCGATGAAACCACCATCACCATCAATAATCGCCGGAATATTGAATTCAACAGGGACACCATTACCCAGTATAAAAAATATAAGCTGAACACAACCTACCTCGAGGTGCCTGTGGAGCTGCGCTGGTCCGCCAACCCAGCCAATATGAACAAAGGTTTCAAGTTTGCCATTGGCGCCAAAGTGGGAACCCTGCTGGACGCGAAGACCAAGGGAAAGGTTGATCTGGACGCAGACGGTAACGGTGGCTACATCGAGAAAATCAAAGCAAAGCAGGTATTCAACGGCACCAGACTGGCGGCAATCGCAAGGGTTGGATATGGCAACCTCACCGTGTTTGGCACATACGCTATTACTGAATTCTTCAAAGAAGGCCAGGGCCCCCAGGGTATGAGGCCATTCTCGATTGGTCTCACACTAAGCGGTTTGTAGTATTTTTGTAGAAATTATCGTCATTGATCGACAAAAAACAGCTTCTTAACCAGGAGGAAAATGCCGTATTGGTTGGTGTGATCGGCAAGGATCAAACTGAAACCCAGGTGAAAGAGTACCTGGATGAACTCGCGTTCCTGGCAGAAACTGCTGGTGCCATCACCATCCGTAAGTTCACACAGAAACTCCCCCATCCGGATAGTCGCACCTACATCGGCAAAGGAAAACTACAGGAGATCAGCAATTATCTCAAGGGCAAAGACGTCAAGATCCTGATTTTTGACGATGAGCTGAGCGGTGCGCAGATCTCTAATATTGAAAAAGAAACGGGTGTAAAAACCGTGGATCGTAGTGACCTTATCCTGGACATATTTGCACGCCGCGCGAAAACAGCAAGAGCGCGTGCACAAGTTGAGCTTGCGCAATACCAATACATCCTTCCGAGACTCCGGGGTATGTGGAAACACCTGGAAAGGCTGGGTGGCGGTATCGGTACCAGGGGTCCTGGTGAATCAGAGATTGAAACGGACCGAAGGATTGTGCGCGAAAAGATCAGCCTGCTCCGCAGAAAACTGACCGAAATAGAAAAGCAAAGTTTCACCCAACGCAAAGACCGGGGTGAATTCATAAGGGTTTCACTGGTAGGCTATACCAACGTAGGCAAGTCAACCCTGATGACCTTGTTGAGTAAATCCGAAGTCTTTGCAGAAAATAAATTGTTTGCCACACTGGATACCACCACTCGTAAAGTGGTTTGGGAAAACACACCTTTCCTGCTGAGTGATACGGTAGGGTTCATTCGTAAACTGCCACATCATCTCATTGAAAGTTTTAAGAGTACCCTGGATGAAGTCAAGGAAAGTGATGTCCTGCTGCATGTGGTTGACATCTCCCATCCGCAATATGAAGAACAGATCAATGTGGTAAAATCAACACTTGCTGAACTCGGATGCCAGGATAAGCCGAGTATCATGATCTTCAATAAGATGGATCAGTATGAGAAAAACACCTTTGATGAATGGCTTGATCCGCAAGTGAAAGAAGAGATCCTTCGTGATCTGAAAGAACGATGGGAAAATGAAACACAGCATCACTGCGTCTTTGTGTCGGCCACGGAGAAAAGAAATATCGATGGGCTACGAAACAGCATCATGGCTAAGGTGAAAGAACTCTATCAAATCCGCTTCCCATACAAATCGGAATTCTTCACCTGATGGCAGGAAAAATGGAATGGCACAAGATTGCAGCAGATGCTGAGGAATTGATTTTTGATTCCAATAATATCACTGTGATCAACTGCAACAATAAGCAGGTTTGTATTGCTCGTTTTAAGGATCAGTTATTTGCATTTGCTTATCTCTGTCCCCATGCCAGCGGTATCATGGCCAACGGATACATTGATCCATTGGGCAATGTGGTGTGTCCTATCCATCGGTACAAATTCAGTATGTCCAATGGAAGAAATGTCAGCGGAGAAGGATACCATTTGAAAACCTACCCTATCGAAATAAGGGGAGAGGGTGTCTTTATGGGTATGGAGAAATCTGGTTGGTTGGGATTTTAAGTTCTGCGATCTTTACGATTGATTTAGTTTATGCACGCATACATCAAACCACTTCGCAAAGCATTTGAACTGATTGCCGATAAAGACATGGCCAAAGGACAGCAGGCCTATATGAAAAACCTGTTTCCTTTTTTCGGGATCAAAACAGACGACCGGCGCACCATCACCAAAGCGCATTTTAAAGAGAAGGGATTACTGGATGAAGCTACACTACATGAAGTAGTGAAAGAATTATGGGAACTCCCCAACCGGGAATACCAATATGCCGGCCAGGAATTATTGCATTTCCATCGCAAAACATTTACCATACACACTATCAAATGTATTGAACACTGCATCACACACAAGAGCTGGTGGGATACGGTAGATGCACTCAACACCATGGCGGCAGGTGTATACTTTGAGCATTTCCCGCAAAAGATCTCATCGGTTACCGGCAGATGGAATGGATCCGATGACATGTGGCTGAATAGAAGCAGTCTGTTGTTTCAATTGAAATACAAACAAAAAACAGATACGGCATTACTCGCTTCATATATTGAAACCCTTGCGCCTTCTAAAGAGTTCTTCATCCGGAAAGCCATTGGCTGGATCCTGCGTGAGTATGCGAAAACGAATCCGGATTGGGTAAGGGAATTTGTAGAAACCCACGGCGAACTCTCCGGACTAAGCAAGCGTGAAGCATTGAAAGCTATTGGCTAATGGCTATTAGCTGGTTGCCACTAGCCATTAGCCAATAGCTTCCCTACCCTTCTTAACTGTCTTGCGTGGTGTTTGGTATGCAATTCTGTAAACATCATCCACTGTTCGGCATTCAACAACCCCATCCTTGGGTGCTTTACTTTCTGATGGGGAGATGCCTTCTCTGCCATCGATATCAATTCAGGTAAATCCTTCCGGAATTGATCTATGAGTTCCTGAGCCTGCGATTTATTGACCTTCTCCACGAGATGTTCCAGTTTGGGTGGCACTTTAAATTTCATCGTGGGCGGAAACCGACGGAAAAACAACACAAGACGGTAAGAAATTCCGAGTGAATCTTTGTTCTCGATCGCCTGTCCATTCGCGCATTTTTCGATGACAGGTCGCATCAACATATTGGAACGGAAAATATGCGCAAAAACCTCCGCATAGCTCCAGACCCCGGGAGCTGGTGTTCGCTGGAATTCCGTTTCGGAAACGCCATGCAGCAACTGCTCGTAAACATCTACGGTAGCCGTGATCTCCTGGGTTACACTTGATAAACTCATAATACAGAACTGTCTTTGGGTAATTCTTCCTGACGGTAATGTTCATGCAACTGCACAGGTTTCTTCGCTGGCTTCATTTTCATTTGGATCACATCCACCAGGAAAGCGAAGGCCATCGAAAAATAGATATATCCTTTGGGAATATGGAAATCCATGCCTTCGGCCACCAGCGACATACCGATTAGCAAAAGGAAGCTGAGTGCGAGCATTTTAAATGCGGGATGCTTGTTCACAAAATTGCTGATGGGCTCGGCGGCAAATAACATGATGACAACGGTAACAATTACCGCTACATACATCACCCAGAGTTCTTTGACCATACCTACTGCAGTGATGATCGAATCCACGGAAAACACCAGGTCCAGCAACAGGATCTGGCCAATCACCTGGTTGAAGGAACTGGCCTTGATGTCTTTGGATTGGTCGCCCTCTTCTCCTTCCATTTTATGATAGATCTCTTTCGCACTTTTATACAGGAGGAACAATCCACCCAACAAAAGAATGAGATCCTTACCGGAAAAATCATTGCTACCAATGGTGAACAAGGTTTTTTCCAAACGAAGGATCCAGGAGATCACAGCCAGCAATGCGAGGCGCATCGCCATGGCGAGGATGAGACCAAGCCTTCGGGCCTTCTTCTGTTGGGCCTCTGGCAATTTTGAAGCTATAATCGAAATAAAAATGACATTATCCAATCCCAATACCACTTCCAATGCGATCAACGTAAACAGGGCGATGATTGTTTCCATACTTTTTTATTATGATGAATGCGGCCGCTCTAGACTGGCCACTACCACTAAACGATCTTCAATCAGATAGGTTCCGGAATGGACTATTGATGTCTCGATCATTTGGTAAAATTTCCCGGAGATGATCCGTTCCGGCAGGGCAATGATCACCCGGGAATTTTGGCCAAGATAATGATTGATCAGTTTCGCCAGCACATCAAAGCAATCCGGATCATAGCTCACGTCACTAAGTATAACAATATCGGCAGGTGGATAGTCTGGAATATTCCAGTCAGCTACCCGGCATTGCACATTGTTAAGCTGTAGTTTTCTTACATTCTCTTCAGCCCAGGCTATGGCCTCGGGTATAAGATCTGTGAGCACAACTTCCCTCGCCCATGCTGCAGCAACAAAACTCGGCAGGCCAATTCCGCCGCCCCATTCTATGACCGACTTATTCTTCAGCCAGTCTGCATGCTCCCGCAAATAACGCGTCATCGCAAAAGCAGCTGGCCACAGCCTCGTCCAGTATGGAAATGGGAACCATTCATCTTTGTCCGCAGAACTGCGGTAAACATCCTCCACCTCCCACGGATCAGGAACAAGGATTCTTAATCCTTCCGCTTCGATCCATTTTTGCCTATATGAAAAATCGTTCATATGCACAGAATAACTGACAACTTATTAACCCAGCCGGTTTTTTGCGTTGAAACCCGCTTTCCGACTCGTTTTCAGGGTGTAACTTTGGGTTACCTTTTTCACCTTTTTGTATAAAAGCCAAGAGAAAACAAAATACGATGATCCAGAAAACATACTATAAAACAAAAGATTACTGCAAAGTAAAGTTTAGCGCGAAGATTGAAGATGCTGAAACCATGGAGATCCTGGGTTTGAATAGCGACTGGGAAAATGCAGTGATCATGAGCAAGAAAAAAGATGGCACCTTCACCGCAGATGTCAATCTTCCTAAAGACACCAAGCACGAGTTCAAATATCGCATCAACCAGGCCATCTGGTCAAACGAGCCCGATGCAGATGCACAAGCACCAAATCAGTTTGGAGGTATTAATAGCGTTTTGTCGCTATAACCCAACGGATCAAAAGGTCGCAGTTCGCAGGTCGCAAGTTCGCAGGTTCACTGCGACCTTGTATTCACTGCCGCATTCTCAAATTGCCACATTGCCGCATTATTTTCTGGGTGTGATCACAATATTCCGATACTCAATCGGTCCATGATCTCCCTGTAACATGATCGGGCCGGGTTCGTCTTCTTTGCTGTCCAGTGCACCACCGGTAATGCCGGGAATCACTTGGTCGCAGATTATGGTCTTGCCATTGGCTACCACCGTAACCCGCCGGCCGATGATCGTGATATCATACACTTGCCACTCACCGGGTCCTTTCGTGAAACGCTGGTTGGGAATAATGTAACCATATATTCCGCCGATGCCCACATTAGAAGGCTCTTCGAGGCCATCTTCCACCTGCACCTCATACCTACCCCTTAAATACACACCGCTGTTGCTATGCGGGGGATATTTAAATTCGATGTGCAACTTGAAATCGGTAAACTTCTGATCCGTGATCAGGTTTGACCCCGAAGCCGGGCTCTTCAATACACCATTCTCTACCACCCATTGGTTCTTTGCACCGGAAGCATGCCAGCCTTCTGTATTCTTGCCATTCAACAACTTGATCGGTGCCCCCCAAGAGACCGTTCCCGACTGTTCCAATGAAGGCGCACGGTTACCCGTAAACGAATATTTTTTTCCATCGGGCATAATCATTGTTCCTGTCATCTTATCGCCTGTCCATTGACCTTCTACGGTTAGGTCATTTTTCCCTGCTTCCCATTGCGGTGGTATAGCAAAACTAAATCCCGCACCATTGGTGTTTACCCGGGCTACAGGTCTGGCGCTTCCACCATCAGGTGCCACAAAGTATCCTACCAGCATATTTATGCCGGAATGCTTCACCTCCAACCAGGATGGTACTTCTTTCTGGTCGCCGCGGTCCACAGTAAGATCCCATCGGCCCTCCAGTTTCGGCTGCGCAAATCCGGCAACCGCAAGGATCATGAAAAAGGCAAGTAATCTGAGGTACATATACGCGCTTATTTTCAGGAAATTTAAGACTAATTTCAGTCTCCATTACAGGGAAAAGAAAGCCTCAATATGAAAATCTGTATCTACTGTGCGTCCAGTGATAAAATCAGTTCTGGTTATTTTGATGCTACAGAAAAACTGGCCTTAGCACTCATACAACAGAACATTGAAGTGGTGTATGGTGGCGGGAGTTCCGGATTGATGGGAAAGCTGGCCGATGTGATGCTCGCCAACGGTGGAAAGATCAAAGGGATCATGCCGAGGTTTATGAATGAAGTGGAATGGGCGCACAAAAAGCTGGAAGACATCGAGTTCACCGAAACCATGCATGAGCGAAAAGCAAAGTTCCTGGAAAACATAGACGGGCTGGTGGCTTTACCCGGCGGCACCGGCACACTCGAAGAACTTCTGGAAGCCATGACCCTGAAAAAGCTGGGGATCTATACCAAACCTATCGTTATCCTCAATACACTGAACTATTACGAACCCCTGAAGCTGATGTTACAGCAATGCGTAACCGAAAACTTTATGTTGGAACGTCATACAGACATGTGGACCTTCGTTGATGAACCAGATCAGGTGATCCCCGCACTATTGTCCGCAAAAACATGGGACAACAATGCCATCCATTTTGCGCGTGTCAGCTAGCACACGGGTTTTATTGTTCAAAGAATTTTACAGTTGGCAGGAATTTGACGCAAACTATCCAGCGTATCCTTTTTAAGTTTTTATGCTTACGGTCTTTTTGTGCGCCATGATTCACGCAGCATCTGTTGCATAAGATTGCTGGAACCATTTTGTCGCACTTTTCCTGCTGGCTTCTACCGAGTCCTTGCCCAGAAACCCGTAAAGGAACACTACACTGTAAGCGGCGGCCTGCTGGGTGCAGCCAACCTGACCAAATTCACCGTGATCGGCAACCAGAACCTCGACTATAAAATGAAGTTCGGATGGGGCGCTGGCGGTTGGTTGAATATTCCGCTGGGTAAAGCGTTCTCCGTTGAGCCACAGTTGATCTACAATCACTACGTCTACAATTCAGAATCCATCGGCGCATTGCTGGATAATGGAAGTGCAAATCATCTTTCGGTTCCCATTCTTCTCAAGCTGGATATCGGAAAAAACTTCGCGATCACCGCTGGTCCACAGTTTGATTTTCTGATGGGCATCAAAGACAAAGAAAAGTGTCCGACGGTAGAAGGTTTGGCCCGATATGAGGGTTGCCCCAAGATCAACTTCAACGCTTCAGCTGTTCAGTTTTTAAGCGGAAGCTGCACGCTGACCACAGGTTCCAAGGCGGAGTTGAATAAGCTGGTGAAGATCCTCAATGAAGCGTATCCTGACGTGAAGATTGCCATCGAGGGCCATACAGACAATACGGGTAAGGCGGAAAAGAACCAAAACCTTTCAGAATGCCGTGCCAATGCCGTAAAGAGCTACCTGGGGAGCAAGAAAGTGGCTGGGGATCGACTGAGCGCAGCGGGATTTGGTCAGGAAAAGCCTATTTTGACAACGCTACCAAAGAAGGAAAAGCGCAGAACCGAAGGGTTGAATTCCATGTGAGTCAGTAACAAAAGTTGTAAACTTCTTAAAATACGATACAAAAAGCCTTGCATAAAGGCTTTCTGTGTTTTTGAAATGAACCATCTTAGCGGTCTGTTCCATAACCATCTAAATCAACCTTTATGTCATTAGATCTGCTTGGCCTCGTGAAAGGCTATTTTAACAACGATATGCTCAACCAGGCATCTTCCTTCCTGGGTGAGGATAAAAGTACACTGAGTAAAGGCCTGGATGCCATCATTCCAGCGTCACTCTCCGGGATCATCAATCAGGCTGAATCTGGTAACACCAATTCACTGATGAATCTTGCAAAAACAGCGTATGATAGCGGAATTCTTAACAACCTATCCAATTCCTTCACATCAGGTGGAGGGGGCGTACCATCTATTGGGCCATCACTGATCTCAGGATTGTTTGGAGATAAGTTCGGAGGGATAGCCAATGCGGTTTCTTCTTTCTCTGGCCTGAAAGGATCAACTACATCGTCTCTATTCGGATCCGTTGTGCCCGTGGCACTGGCTGCCCTCGGAAAATATGTTGGAGACAATAACGCCACACCCAGTGCTGTGTCTTCTCTACTGAGCGGTATGAAAGGTTCGGTTCATTCTGCTGTTCCAAGCGGTTTAAACATTTCTAAACTCTTTGATCCCGCTCCTGTAGCCCATACTGCGGCTACCCACCGTCATACAACTGAACACCATCATACACCTGAACCAAAGAAAAACAGGAACCTCCTCCCCATACTGCTTGCGGCAGCGGCTGGTATTATCCTGCTGCTTTGGTTGATGAAAGGTTGCGGTGCAAAAAAAGAAGAAACAGTTGCACCAGTAGTTGAAGACACTACAGTTAAGAAAGAAGTGGTCACCGTAGTTAAGGAAGCTCTGAAAGTTAAACTACCCAACGGTGTTGAACTGGATGCATACAAAGGTGGTATCGAAGACCTGCTGGTTGCCTTCCTGAATGATCCTGCCGCACTGCCAGGAAAAGACAACTGGTTTGATTTCAACGACCTCAATTTCAAATTCGGTACTGCTGAGATTGTACCGGAAAGCAGAAAAGAGGTTGACAATATTGTACAGATCCTCAAAGCCTTTCCAAATGCAAAAATCAAAGTTGGTGGATACACGGACAAAGTAGGTGATGAAGCTGCCAACAAGAAACTGTCTGGCGAAAGAGCTACTGCCGTTGCAGCCGCACTGAAAGATGCAGGTGTTGGTGCACAAGTGGAAGGTGCAGAAGGATATGGTTCTGAATTTGCAAAATATCCGGCTGATGCGCCGGAAGTTGACCGGATCAAAGACCGCAGGGTTTCTGTATCCGTCAGGGCTAAATAAATTTCTTCAACCCTAAACCTACAGGTCTCCAGATTAACATCTGGAGACCTTTTTTATTTTTACCCTACCTTGCGTCTCGCAATGAAAACATGTACATTGTTGAAGATACCAGAACGAATATGAAAAAGCTTTTCAAAAGAACCATTACCGTACTTTTTTTGTTCGGTATTGTTCATCAGCTCCAGGCTCAAGACAACCATTATGCGTGGATGCAATATGGTTCCCGAAATTCCATCCTCTTTAATGCTGGTATCAGCAGATTCGAAGATCAGTCTGCAGTGATCATGAATCCTGCCACACTCGCCGAAGCAAAATCTTCAAGCTTCAACTTCAACACCAATATGGTGGGCTTAAACAACATCACGTTCAAAGACGGTCTGGGACAGGGTTTCACCGTCAAGAACAGCAACCTGAATGTGTTGCCCAGTATGGCTTCCGGCGTTTTCAAACCAAAGAATGTAAAGAAAAATATGACCTTCGGATATGCATTGTACCATGCCAATACTGATAACCTCAATTTTTCAGATCGTACAGAAAGAAAACTTAACCTGGTCAACGACATAGAAAGCCCTGGTGAGGAAAATTATCTTGCGCAGTACTCGCTTGATAATCGCTTGGACGAATTCACCACGGTTATCGGTCTCGGCTGGCAGGCATCGGAACACATCAACATCGGTCTTTCCCAATCTTTTCTATACAGATCGATGGAGTCCCGTGAATCCTTTGCGGCCTACGCCATCCCCGATCCCAACGCGGGCGCCACCATTGACCTCGTTGGAGCCAACCTTGATTACTACGCCAAATACACCGCACTATCCGCCTTTACCAAACTGGGCTTTACCTACAAAACATCTAAATGGGATTTGGGACTGGTGATCACCTCCCCAACCCTTGGCATTTTCGGAAGCGGAAAAATCCTCGCAGACTATGCGTTGTCTAACTACAGACTTTCACAAGATCCTAATGTGAAACGAAGAAGTTTTCTTGCGAACGGGGAGATTGAAGATATCAAAGCGAAATATAAACATCCATTGAATGTGGCCCTCGGTGCATCCAGGGCCTTCAAAACTTGGCGTATCTACGGTTCTGTAAGCTGGTATGCTGCCATCAACAGTTATACGGTCATGGATCCTGGTAAAGCTTCCTTTGTTCAGCCGCCAACGCCTGACAATGTATTTTTGACCAGCGTGGCCCTGAGTGTGAGAAGCGCTAACCGTACTGTAGTGAATGCATCTATCGCTGCGGATATTGAGCTGAAAAAAAACAGCAGGCTACTGATGTCTTTCCGGAATGATCAGCACTATACGGATTTTGAGCCCGACGCAGCAGGGAACGACCTTGCGATTAAAAAATGGGACAACTGGCATTTCACCATCGGCAACCAACGAGAATTCAAATCCAGTGCATTAACCCTTGGCCTCAGGTTCAACTATGGAGTCAATAAGGATTTCCCACAACCAGCAAGTTTCGAAGATCCAACCGAAGGAAATTTACTACAGGGCACAAGAGGCAAAGGGACCATCGTATCAACCGGAATTCAATTATTGCTCAGCTATTCATTCAACCTGGGCAACAAATAAATAAGTGGGGCAAATCAAGGGGTGCTGAAAAAGTATATCAGGAATACGTTTCTACGCATATCAGTGTATGTAATCATAACACTGCTGGCGCTTTCCTTGATCGTACACCTCATATTTGCCTATCGGGCCAAAGAGGTCATTCAGAATATTGTATCAGAAAAAACCGATGGCAAAGTTGATATCAAGATAGGCCGGGTAGGCTTTAGCCTCTTCCCCTCAACCCGTCTTGACCTGTCCAATACCCAACTGATCTTTCTGGATTCCATCGGCAAAAACAAGATCTATGACATCCAGTTCAAATATCTTGGTTTGCAGATCAATTCCATCACAGATTTCTTATTTCGTAAGAAATTACAAATTGATTTCCTCGTTGCCGAGGACCCGCATGTTCAGGTAAATCCATCGTTCAAGAAAAAAAAACAGGAAGGTAACAAGGCGGTTCATTTTGAGATCGGAAATATCTATCTGGCACTGCAGAAGATCGCCAAGGAAATGCAGATCAAAAGATTTGGCTTGATGAATGGCAAAGTGACGATGATGAAACTCTCGCCCAACCAAACCACCATCAGCATCGGTGGTGTCAATTTCACTGCAAGAGATCTTTCCATGACCGCAGATACCAACGCTAAAGTTGAAAACAAACTACGGGCAGGGCGCCTTCACCTCAATACCGGTAAACAAGAGATCAACTTCCCGGAGGGCAACTATACGCTAAAATTTAACGGACTTAACCTCGATACGGAAGAGAAACTTGTCACCATCTCTGATTTTGCATTTATCGGCCAGGCAAAAGACAGCACACTTGGAAAGATAGAAGCAGGCTTCCGTCAATTCAGGATGTACAATCTTGATTTCTGGTCGCTCTATAATTCAGGCATCCTGCGCATTGACTCTCTGATCTGCATTGATCCCACCATTAAGATGAGTTTGGATATCAGCCCTAAGGCCAACAAACAGCAGGCATCACATCTATCGATAGAAAAACGCATTACCGGGATCACCGGAAAAATAGACATCCGGTACCTGAGTCTAAGAAACAGCACTTTCGATATCACTACCCGAAATAGAGATAAAATCAATCCTTTCCATTCATCGGGTAACGATTTTGAAGCCATCGGCATACGGCTAGACAGTTCAGCAGAGAAACCCATATCCATTGACAGGGTGAGTTTTGCGATCAAGAATTATACTGAAGTAACCAGTGACAGCTTGTACAACATCAACTTTGACAGTGTGATCTTCGTCAACAGATCCATCAACCTGATCAACTTCAGGATTTCTCCCTCAGCTTCCAATAAATCTAAAGCACAGAAATGGTTGACGGTACCCAATTTTCAGCTGAAAAATATCAGCTTTGATCACCTGCTCAGTGAGAAAAAACTAAAGGCCGATGAGTTGCTTCTTGAAAATGCAATGGTCATTAACAATTTTGTTCCGAAGACGAAAAAAGCTGAAAGACCAAAACCACTACGTCAGATTATCGCCAGTCTGCACAAATCCATTGATCTGGAAAAAATCACCGTCCGGAAAAGCTCCATTGAAATGCAATCCGTAACGGATAAAAACAAGCGGATGACCGTGTATGGATTCAACTCTGTAATTTCCCTTGACGAAATGTTTGATGCATCAACCTATGAAATCATGGGCAGGTCGATTGGCGTTGTGCGGTTTGACTCACTTCACATCAGGGCCGGCAGCTACAATGTGAACTTCTCGGATGGAGAAATCCGGGGAAAAGACCGATTGATAGCAGCGAAACATTTGAATCTGGACAATCCGTCATCGGGAGCACGATCACATGCAAAAGACATCAAGATCCATAACTATCATTTTGATGACAGCTTCAACGAGGTATCTGTTGACTCGATCACTTTCTCTTATGGCAGCCTTCACTTAAGGCCACAGAAAGGGAAAAACCAGGAAGGCAAAAAAGCCCTTGAACTTCCGAAAATCAAATTGAATCTTTTCAGGGGCAGGGATATCAAAATAGACTTGAACCAGGGAGACAGCATGATAGTTAAAACCCATGTTAATCTGGTAGAAGGCAGGGACATCAGTGTGAAGGATGAGAAAGTAAATATCACTGGCTTCAAGCTTGATATGGACAGCCTCCTGTTGCAATCTCCCGGAGTGATGGCAAGAACGGGCCCTATCAAGATCATCGACGAACAAGCCTCTTCTATTACGGATGTAAAAATTTCGGTTGCCCGCAACGGTAATATCATTAAAGCTACAGTTCCTTCCATCCGGTTTATTCCTGCCATTGCCCAAACCATCGAAAAAAAATATCCCATCATCCCTTCACTGGAAATGGATCAGCCGGTTGTTTCAGCACGGCTGG
>Ga0214163_1000854_pt1 | contig 13723 bp, 12 predicted proteins | sample LakMenepilimnion_2_FD_153001 | JGI IMG/M metagenome (GOLD analysis project Ga0214163, IMG submission 153001) | Freshwater microbial communities from Lake Mendota, WI - Practice 15JUN2010 epilimnion v4 | ecosystem: Environmental > Aquatic > Freshwater > Lake > Epilimnion/Euphotic zone | place... | reverse complement strand
AAGTGGTGTAATCAACTTCAGAACTGCCTACCCCACTTTAAAACCAAAAACAACCGTTTCTGTTTACCACGGATTTTATTCGAAACCACAATCAGATTCAGCCGTGTATTGGAACAGACAAGGAATGAAAAGCGGTATTAATTTTCTTCATTCAGAAAAATTTGGAAAACTTGATTTTGTGCTTGCTTCCAGCGTGCAATATGATGATGGGCACTTGGGTCCAATTAAAGACACAGCAGACGGTAGTTTTTCAAATGGCGGATATAACCCCTTGAAAGTCGATCGTTACAACGCAGGAAACCGAGCGCGTTTGAATTTGAACCTTCGCTATCGCTTAACCGATCGCCTTTACATTGGTCTTGCCGGAATTTATTCTACCAGTAATTCGCTGTCTACTTTAATTTGGGGCAACAGTTCAACAGATTTGTATGGTGCATACTCAGGCAGCGCCACACGCACGATTCAGCAGTTATATACCGTAGATCCTTCCATTCAATACACCAGTAAAAAAGGTGCTGTTCACTCGTTGAAATCGAGATGGCAATCGTTAGACAACAACAACGACAACAATCAAGGAAATTTCTCGGATGTCTTCTACACCGAATATCAAGTGCAGAAAAACTGGGAGCTGAACAAGATTAAAAATCTCACAACTACAGCGGGAGTGGTTAATACGAAGACCGATGCACGAGGAGAATTGTTTGTGGGTGGAAATCCAGACGGACACAACCAAGCAAGAAACACAGCTGCATATTTTCAAGTCGATAAAAAAATTGGCGAGCGCTTGAATCTTTCCGGTGGTGTTCGCTACGAGCAATTTGTTTTGAACAGTGAAAAAAACGGCAAACCTGTATTTCGTGCAGGAGCAAATTACAAATTGGGTCAAGCGACTTACCTGCGCGCTTCATACGGACAAGGATATCGTTTCCCAAGTATTGCTGAAAAATTCATTGTAACGGGGTTGGGTGCCATTCAGGTTTTTGCCAATCCAGACTTGAAGCCCGAGACTTCATACAATGCTGAAATAGGAATTAAACAAGGATTTAAAATTGGGGAATTCAAAGGATTTATAGACATAGCTGCCTTTCAACAAGAATTCAGAAATTTCATTGAGTTCACATTTGGCCAATGGGTGCCGGTGCCTGTTACAAACTTGAACGAACTTACCAGCGCTATCGGATTTAAAAGCTTGAACACAGGCGGGGCTAAAGTGCAGGGTGCAGAAATTAGCATCATGGGTACAGGAAATATCCGCAAAACAAGATTCGATGTCTTGGCCGGTTACACCTACACTAAGCCCGTTAGCACCACACCAGATTATGTTTATGCTAGAACTATTCAAACTCCGGGAACCATTGTAATCAGCGAGTTCTCACAGGCAACTTATTTGAATACCAGCGAAAACAACTCCAATAACATTTTGAAATATCGTATGCAAAATTTAGTGCGTATAGATGTTGGAGCAACTCGCGGAAATTTCAATGCCGGATTAAGCTTCCGGGCGAATTCACACATGCAAAACCTAGATCAAGCTTTCAACCGCTTAGAAGAATTGTTCCCTGATCTTTTCAATCCCGGAATTATTTCATGGAGAAACAATCACACCAAAGGCGATTTCGTTTTCGATACACGCGTTGGATATACCTTTTCAAAAAAACATAAGATTGCACTCATCATGAACAACGTGCTCAATCGCGAATATGCGATTCGTCCACTTGCAATTGAAGAACCACGCGTAACCATGGTGCAATACACCTTAAGTTTGTAACATGAAAGGTCTTGGTATTATTCCCGCTCGATTCGGAAGCACTCGCTTTCCTGGAAAGCCATTGATTGAAATCAATGGAAAATCCATGATCCGAAGGGTAATTGACCAAGCAAAAAAATGTTCTTCGCTAGCCGACGTTTGGGTGGCCACAGACGACGAGCGCATATTCAAGCATGTTGTGGAATACGGATGCAAAGCATTTTACACTTCAGAAGATTGTAACAGCGGCACTGAGCGCATTTGCGAACTCCTTCCCAAAATTGAAGAGCAATTCGATTTTGTGTTGAACATTCAAGGCGATGAGCCTTTTGTTCATGTCGAGTCTTTGGAAGAGCTTTCGAATGCGCTTATGACTTCCAAAACCGACATAGCAACCTTGGCGGTTCAAATAGAAAACGCCGAAGAGGCGAATGATTCAAACCGAGTGAAAGTGGTATTCAGCGCTTCTGGAAGAGCAATGTATTTTTCAAGATCAACCATACCCTTTGCTCGCAACGCAGAACCCAATTATTTCAAACATTTAGGCGTTTATGCATACACCACCCATGCACTTCAACAAATAAGATTGCTTAAACCTTCGTCTTTGGAACTGACCGAATCACTCGAACAACTTCGCTGGTTAGAGCATGACCTAACTATTTCGATAGTAGTGACTTCGCACGACTCATCGGGAATAGACACTCCAGATGATTTGCTGAAATATCAGGCCTAGGCTTGTAAGACCAATAAAAATCCGTATTTTCGCATTATGCAGTTCGAAAACCTAATCAAAGATTTGTTATACTCCAACGATTGTGTGGTCCTTCCAGGCTTGGGCGGATTCATTGCAAAATACAGAGGTGCAGCTTTGAATACGAGCCTGCATACGGTCTACCCTCCTCAAAAAACAATCGGATTCAATCCTCAAATTAAAGAAAACGACGGCCTGTTGGTTTCGGCTCTTTGCGCGTTGAACAATTGTTCTTATTCGGAAGGAAAAATAGAACTTGAGGCATGGGTAAAAGAGCAATCGAACACTTTACTTCGTGGTGAAAAAATTTCTTGGAAAGGGATTGGAATTCTGTTTCAAGATCGTCTAGGAAAAATTCAATTTATTCCAGACAGCAAAGGAAATTTCTCACTTGAATCATTCGGATTAGAAAAGATTATTCTTGTTCCTGTTGAAAGGAAAATAGAAGAGCCTTTAACTGCCGACGTTTCTGTTCTTGAGAAGCGTGCTGCTCAAGGATCTAAATGGATATGGAAAGCTGCTGCAGTGCTCGCACTGCCTATTTTAGGTGTTGGCATATTCGCTCTTTCACACAAGATTGAATCGACTGATTGGCAATACGCCTCGTTCAAATTTTTTGGAACGAAAAGTCGCGTTGCTGAATACACTCCAGCTGTAACCCGAGCTATTCCTACATACATCGTAAAGGAAGAAACAGACATTGCGCATGCTCCTGCGATTAGCGCGACAACTGAAAGCGTTCCTACTCAAGTAGAAAAAACTGAGGTGGTTTCAGTAGGAAAAAAGAAATACGAAATTATTGTTGGCGCATTCTCCGTTTCGGATAACGCAAAACGTTTGGTTCGTGACTTGAAGAAAAAGGGGTTCAGTGCCACACTATCTTCTAAGAAAGGAAACCTTCAATTGGTTTCATCAGGTAGCGAAGACAATTACGAAGCAGCTCTTCAACAATTGGATCATGCAAAAACCGAGATTAGTCCTTCTTCTTGGTTGAAAGAAAATTAACACTTTATTTAGATACGTTTACAATGCTTTAGTCTTGTTTTGAGGTCCAATCAAAACCTAATTATGCGCATAGGAGAACGTATTAAGAACAGAGCTAAAGATTTGCGTCTTGGACCAACAGAATTGGCTAAGATCATCAACACATCTAAGCAAAACGTTTACGGAATTTACAGAAGAGATTCTGTTGACTCTAAACTTTTATTCGATTTGTCGAAGGCCTTAGATACCGATTTCTTTTCGCTTTACTCGAAAATTCTTTCAAATGGTTCTTCCTTAGAAGAAGCAAATGAAGTGAAGGCAGAAAGTTTAGAAAATGACATCGTTGCGGTGAAAAAAGAACTTACCGATCTTCGTGAAAAGTATGCCTTACTTCGCGCCTTGTTCGAAGCAAAAACCGGAGAGAAATTGCCGAATTTCTAATCCTTTCTTACCTTTAGCTTCATGAATTATGAAGCGGTAATTTTCGATTTCGGAGGCGTGCTATTTGAAATAGATTACAACGCCCCTGTGCTCGCTTTCGAAGCTTTGGGAATGGCCTCTTTTAAAGGGGTGTATTCTCAAGCTCAACAGGATGAGATTTTCGATCTACTAGAAACTGGAAAAATTCCAGGATCTTCTTTTTACGATTGGATTTCAATTCACCTTCCCAATGCTTCACGTCATGAATTGGAAGACGCTTGGAACAGCATCTTACTTCATCTGCTTCCAGAACGCGTTGATTATATTTTCACGTTGAAAGAAAAAGGCATTCGAACGTTCATCTTCAGCAACACAAATGAATTGCATGTTGAAGTTTTCGAGCGCATGATTGAGAACACTTACGGCCTTGAAAAATTCAAATCGGCTTTTGAATTCGTTCATTACAGCAATGTACTTGGAATGCGCAAACCCAACCCTGAATCCTTTTTGGAAATTTGTCGCATTCATGGTCTTACGCCCATAAAGACAATCTTTATCGATGACTCCATTCAGCATGTTCAAGGTTCAATTAAAGCCGGATTGAAGGGATTGCACCTTCTTCCTCACCAAACTCCAGCAGAATTAATAGACCCTCTAATTTAATTTGAAGGCCTTTTTACTGATGGGTTTCGTGAACGACAGCGGTACCATTTTCTTAACACCCAAACCTTTCGCTTGAACATATCCCGAAGCTTGAAGTTCAATTTCATCTTTGAACATAAGGCTCAAAGCGTTGCCTAAAAACCCTTCCACATCGGAAATATTCGTATAGACCTTTACATCGTATACTTTAGAAGATTTTGGTGCAAGGACAACCGGCTCTGCTAATGCAAGTGACCCCGCCAGATTACCATCGATGCGCAATTCCAAATCAGATTCAAACAAAGTAATCTTATATGGATTGGGGTTTTCTAGACCAATGCGTAAAACCGCGCTTACATTGCTGTTCGATAATTCATACAAATCAATATCTTCCACGCGTTTAACTTTCACATCCTTGTATATTTCACAGGAAGAAAGTCCAACCATTAAAAATAGAAGACACACCAATTGAATTGAAATAACTCTTGCTTTCATAACTCTCTCACTTTTCTAATTCAACCCAAAACGAAATTTACTTCGAGAAATTATCGAAGAAATAAGGAATGGTTTCAATTCCCTTGTAGTAGTTAACCAACCCGTAATGCTCATTTGGTGAATGCAACGCATCTGTATCCAATCCAAAGCCCATTAAAACAGACTTTAGGTTCAATTCAGACTCAAACATCGCAACAATAGGAATAGATCCGCCACCTCTTGTTGGAATTGGCTTTTTGCCATAGGTCTTCTCCATGGCATCTGATGCTGCAATGTATGCCTTGCTGTCTGTTGGTGTAACAACCGGCTCACCACCGTGGTGCGGACGAACTTCAACACGAACACCCGCAGGTGCAATAGCCTTGAAATGATTCGAAAACATTTCAGTGATTTGATCAGTCGTCTGATGAGGTACCAAACGCATAGAGATTTTCGCAAATGCTTTTGATGGAAGAACAGTCTTCGATCCTTCGCCAATGTATCCGCCCCAAATACCATTGCAATCCAAGGTTGGACGAACTCCAGTGCGCTCGATTGTAGAATATCCTTTTTCACCGTACAATGCATCTATATCTAAATCTTTCTTGTAGGCCTCTTCATCAAAAGGAGCAGCATTCAAAGCTGTGCGCTCTGCATCAGATAATTCCTGAACGCTATCGTAGAATCCTGGAATGGTAATGTGATTATTCTCGTCATGCAAGGACGCTATCATTTTCGCCAAAACGTTAATCGGATTAGCAACCCCACCGCCGTATACACCACTGTGTAAATCGCGATTCGAACCCGTTACTTCCACTTCAACATAACTTAACCCTCTTAATCCACAGTCGATGCTTGGAACGTCGTTGGCGATAATGCTCGTATCTGAAATCAATACCACATCTGCCTTCAATCTTTCTTTATTCGCCATACAAAAAGGTCCAAGGTTGGTTGAACCTGCTTCCTCCTCTCCTTCAATCATGAACTTCACATTACATGGAAGTGAATTCGTTTTCCACATCGCTTCAAACGCCTTCACGTGCATGAACATTTGTCCTTTATCGTCGCAAGATCCTCGCGCGAAAATTGCTCCTTCAGGGTGTATCTCCGTTTTCTTAATCGTTGGCTCGAACGGAGGCGTATGCCACAATTCAATAGGATCCGCAGGCTGAACATCATAGTGTCCGTATACCAATACCGTTGGCTTACTTGGATCAATTAACTTCTCTCCGTATATGATTGGGTGTCCTTTCGTAACGCAAACTTCTACGTTATCTGCTCCTGCGTCGCGAAGATGCTTCGCCACTAAATCTGCGCATTTTGCTACTTCTTCTTTGTAGGCCATATCGGCGCTAATGCTCGGAATACGTAGTAGTTCGAACAACTCGTCTAAGAAACGATCTTTATTTTCGTTGATAAAATCTTGTGCTGCTTTCATGACTTTTAATTTGTGGTCGAAAGATACGATGGAACCTTTTAAATTCAGAATGAAAAACCAACGAAGACGAATATCTTTGCAGCAATGAGTAGCGTAAATTTCGAAAATACCGCGGTAGCGTTTCAACATAAAAACAATGGCCAATTGAAGCGCTCTTTCTGGCTCTTCAAAATAATTGCTTCACCTGCTTTGGTTAAATTGGGAAGTTCTTTTACGAATCTTGCTGTTGGGCTGGGAATTCCAATCGGTTGGGCGATTAAGAAAAATATTTTTTCTCAGTTCTGCGGAGGAGTGAATATTTCCGAAAGTAAAAAAGCCGCTCATCACCTCGCGAAAAGTGGCATTGGATCTATTCTCGATTATAGTGTTGAAGGAAAGGAGAACGAAAAAGATTTCGATTTTACGGCAGATGAAATTAAGCGCACCATTGATGCAGCGCAGGACAACAACGACATTCCTTTTAGTGTTTTTAAAGTAACCGGAATTTGTCGTTTTTCATTGTTGGAAAAAGTGAATGCAAAGCAAGCACTTTCAGCCAATGAAGAAGTTGAGTGGGAACGCGCTGCTGGACGCGTGTTCAGCATCTGCGAGCATGCGCACAAGAAAAATGTGGCGTTGTTCATAGATGCCGAAGATTCATGGATTCAAGATGCCATTGATGAGCTTGCTGAAAACATGATGGTTCAATTCAACCAGAAAGATTTCATCGTATACAACACGATTCAGTTGTATCGCCACGACCGTCTTACATATTTAAAAGCTATGCACACCCGCTTGCGCGAAAAGGGCGCAAAGACTGCGGTGAAGTTGGTTCGCGGGGCCTATATGGAAAAGGAACGCAAGCGTGCTGCTGAAATGGGCTATCTAGATCCGATTCAATCTACAAAAGAAAATACAGATCGTGATTTCAATTTAGCAATTGATTATTGCTTGGATAATATTGAAGATGTAGCTATTTGCTGCGGTTCGCATAACGAAGAAAGCTCTGCTTTGCTGGTTGAAAAAATGAATGCTCGCGGAATTGCAAGCAACGATAAGCGCATCTATTTCGCGCAATTGTTCGGCATGAGTGACCACATCAGCTACAACCTAAGTCACGCGAATTACAACGTCGCGAAATACCTTCCTTACGGGCCAATCAAAGAAGTTATGCCATACCTGCTTCGCAGAGCACAAGAGAATACTTCGGTTAAAGGACAGACGGGAAGAGAGTTGTCTCTGATTGAAAAAGAAATTCAAAGAAGAAAAAAAGCTTAATTACAACTTCCAGATTTTGGTGAGCGGAGAAAACAAATAGTCACTTCCTGTTTTCAACTCTTTGCACAAAATACGTTGACGACGTTTGTTTAAGCGAACGAATTCACGCTTTTCTTTTCCATATAAAAATCTCGCCCCATCTGGAAGATCATCGACCATGATAATATTTTCGTGACTTGACCTGTCGTAAAGCGCAAGCGTTTTAGATAAATCTACATCGCTGCATGTCGCAGCAGCAGGGTTATTCAAGTAGCGCTGAATGGCTTTCTCTAGATCGAGTGGAAACAAATTCACATTCACAAAAGGAGCAAGTGTTTCTTTGAAGCATTGCTTCCATTCCGCTCCGTGTGGCTTAACGAAATGACCGTAACGCACATGACAAACCAAATGTGCCAATTCGTGCATGAGTGTAATTAAGAACGCGTATCGATTGAGATTGTGATTGACCGTGATTTTGTATCGCTCGCCAGGTGCATATCGGAAATCGCCATGCTTGGTGCTGCGACCTTTGGTAATGACCAAGTCGTGCGGATAAGCCCGCAACATTTCACACACCTTCACTACTGAACCACCGGGTAAGAATGGATTTAACGCAGTTTCTAAATCATTGGATTTAGCCATGCTTTATGAACTTAATCCCAAGTAGGACAGTTGCAATTTTTATGCGCACGCTTCATCGCGCGTTTAGGATTGTTGCATGAAGCAACACCCACTACTAAAATCGCTGCAACGAACAAATAGAATAATTTCTTCATGCCTCGAAAATACAGAATATCAGGCAAGAATAGCTCTCGATTGAAAAATTATTACACTCAAAAAAAATAAACTACCTTCGGCCTAAGTTTAAATCATGACAGGAATCTTAGGAAATTTCGGACGGTATTTTTTGCTCATGCGCAGGGTTTTTTCGCGTGCTGAAAAAAAGAAAATATACCGTCCTTTGATTACCGATGAAATGATTAAGATTGGGGTCCAATCTGTTGGCATTGTGGCTTTACTCTCTTTTTTTATGGGTGCTGTAGTTACCCTTCAAACAGCAGCGAATATTGAAAGCGGTTGGATTCCGAAATGGACGGTTGGTTACACCACCAGACAAACCATGATTTATGAATTTTCTTCCACCATTGTAGCCCTCGTATTGGCCGGAAAGGTCGGAAGTAACATCGCCTCAGAGATAGGTACTATGCGCATTTCAGAGCAAATAGACGCGTTGGATATTATGGGTGTGAACTCTGCGAGTTATCTAATTCTTCCGAAATTAATAGCATCGACGGTTATGTTCCCTTTCTTGGTTCTAATGGCAATGAGCGTAGGTATTTGTTCAGGCGCGCTTGTAGGAACCATGACCAAAGCGGTTTCGCTCAACGATTTCATTTACGGCATTCAGTACGACTTTGATAGTTATGGAATTATCTATTCACTTATTAAAACTATTTTCTTCGCCTTCATTCTTTCGACCATTCCCGCTTACCATGGCTATTATGCTAGCGGCGGCGCATTGGAAGTTGGAAAATCAAGCACGAAAGGTGTGGTCTACAGCATGGTTGCCGTAATGGTTGCAAATTATTTGCTTACTCAAATATTACTGCTGTGATTCAGGTACAGAACATATCAAAAGCATTCAAAGATGTTCAAGTACTCACAGACATTAACATCGACTTCTTTCCTGGAAAAGTTAATTTCATTATTGGCAGAAGTGGTCAAGGGAAAAGTGTCTTGCTGAAATGCATGGTTGGATTATTAGAGCCAAACGCTGGAAGTGTTTTGTACGACGGTGTTGATTTCCTCAACATGAACGAAGATCAGCACAAAGCTATTCGTCAAGAAGTCGGAATGTTATTTCAAGGAGCAGCTCTTTTCGATTCTATGACCCTTGAGGAAAACGTTATGTTTCCGCTTACCATGTATAGTAACCTGAGCTTTGAAGAAAAATTAGTCCGGGTGAATGAATGCCTCGAACGCGTAAATCTTGTTGGCAAAAACAAATTATATCCCGCCGAACTTTCGGGAGGTATGAAAAAGAGAACTGGAATTGCTCGAGCAATTATCATGAATCCAAAATTCTTATTTGTCGACGAACCCAACTCTGGATTAGATCCGGAAACTTCCATCGTCATAGACAACCTCATTCGAAGTATTACTTATGATTTAGGCTCAACAACCATTGTGGTAAGTCATGATATGAACTCGGTAATGGAAATCGGAGACAACATCAATTTCATCAGTGGTGGAAAATTAGAATGGAAAGGAGACAAGCATGAACTTTTAAAATCAAACAACACGGCCTTAAACAATTTCGTTTTTGCCTCTGAGTTTATGCAAGAGATTAAGGAGAACCTTAAACGATAATCTTTCTTATTGAAGGTAAAGGGGTCAAATGAAATTCAGCATCCCTGGCTGAAAAGAAGAAAACACATCTTGCCTCGTCAAATAATCCAACACATTCGGTGAACGCTCATATTTCGCAATCACATCCTCTAAGTTTTTCAGTGACTCCGCGACTCCCAGCTCTACCATTTCCGCCGCGTAATCGCTAGAATATTCAATTTCATTCAATGAATAATTCTTGACATTCATGCCAAGCGCATCGAAAAATGTTGTGCTGTATATGCTAACTTGAATCTTTGCTCGAACCAATTCTTCATTCAGCGAAGCTGAAATCGGAAGAACCTCGACGCAATCGCTCGCCTCATTCATGTACTTTTTCTCTTCCGATTCAAGTGGATGAAGTTTTACAATCAGTTTCCAATCGGGGTGATTCGGTAAAACATGATCTCGCATAAAACGAATCCACTCAATGTATGGCGCCGACAAGTTTTTTTGAGCGCACAACAAAACTCGATTCTCTTTATTAATTTTTTCAGGACTCACCGTTGAATCTGTTGTAAAATCACCGACAACCACTGGAATCATAAATTCAGACTCAGCCCCTCTTTGTAACACATCCTTCCAAAATTTACCAAACAACCAAATTTCATTGGGGAACATACCTTTCGCTAAAGCCCCACGATACATTTCTGGATAGACGTAATACAAGTCATGTCTTGAGATTAATCCGTGTTGAAGTTCAACTGTTTTAATTCCCAGCATTTTTGCGGCAGCAAGGCAACCCTCATTGTGGTAATGAGTAATACCAACCAACGTTTTCGGCTTAGCGATAGAAAGCAGCTCATACCATCTACGAAATGACTTGAAGAATACATAAAACGCACTTTCAACATATCGAAACTCAATTTTTGAAAGCACGTTTGCACTTCTAATTCGTCGAAGTACTTCTTTCAATTCGAAATAAATTTCTTTCTGAATTTCATTTGTAGGTGGAAACCAATTCGATATTTCCTTCACCGAAAAATCGGCTTCTTTTTCGAAGGCTCCCGTCGTGTCCCACCAGGAATATTCAGTACTTAAGATTGTCTCACGAAGCAGATGAGTAATGGGCGAAATCTCTTCTCCAGAAGGGAGTTTCAACTTCCTTCTTCCTTCCAAAAACAAAATACTTTCACTTTTTTGTAGAATGAAATTCGCTTTCTTTTTTCGGAAGTAATTGATTCGTGATTTCAACTGGAATAAGCTCCAAAATTCAAAAGGATTCCTCTTCAACAATTTATCCTGCGCATCGGTCATGGCATAAGAGAAGCCGTGCTGAACCAATTTTATGTAATTGAAATTTCTCCCTTCGAACAAATTTCCATTTGGAAATCTCGATTCGAATTCTTTTTGGATAATGTTGAAATCAATGGGACGATAGGCCATGTCGCAAGTTATTCAATTCATTCCATATCCTTCTGCCGCTTGTTTTAAGCCAAAGCAACATTCCTCCTAATACTATTCCTGTGAAGGCTAAACGCCATGACCAAGAAAGATCTCGCATGAAAAAGACAACAGACCCAACAATTACAATTGTTGCTATAAGTTCAAACGGACGAATACGTTTCCGAAAATCCCCACTGTTTTTTATTAAAAAATATCCTGCCACGCCCATTATGAAATAAGCTATCACTGTGTTGAAGGTTGCCGCCCATGTTTCGTAATAACCAATGAAAACTAAATTGAGTAGTACGTTCGAAAGGGCTGCCACCACAGTAATCCTAAGCACTTCCATGGTTCGTTTATCATAGATGGCCTTGTCAACGATAGCCACGTAAATGGGCCGGTAGCAAAATCCGAAAATGAGCACGATTGCCATGGGATATGCTGCACTCAACTCCGCTTTGCGATAGAGCAATCTGAAAATATCCGGAATCCAAAAACCCAGTAACGTAGCCAAAAGTAAAGAAATGTAGAACCACGCACGAATGAGCTTGCCAACGGTTTGCATGGCCAATTCACTTCCAGTTTTATACAAATCGAAGACAATGGGTGTCAAAACCTGATTCGCCTGAGCTTGAATATTTTCGAAATAAGACGCAAACGAATATGCAATGCTGTATTGACCAATTTTATTCTGCGAAACGCCAAAGCGGTCAAGCAATACACGGTCAGAAGAATTCAATAAATAAGTCGCATACTCTTTCGGAATAAGCGGTGTAGCAATTTTAAGATCGGAAACAATTTCATTCTTGTTGAAATGAAACGAGGGACGAATGCGCTCTTTCATATATAAGAAATATCCAAAATAAGCCGCTAATAAAGCCGAAGAAATAGCTTGAGAATAAAGCCAAGCCATGTACCCTAAATTGAAATATCTAATGCCAGCAAAACTTATAAATGCAGACAGAATACCCACGCCAATGGTTATGCTATAGACATGTTGATGCTTGTGTCTATACTGAAGTAAGCGGGTGGCAACAGACTTCGTTAAATCGAAAAACAAAAGCGGAATAATGACTAACACAAGAACTGTATTCAAACGTTCTGAAGGGATTTTATTTCTCAGAGAGAAATACAGCAGGGTAGCTACCAATCCAGCGTAAAAAAATTTATATAGCCATTGAAAGCCCAGGAGCCGAGACCATTTCGATTTAAACTCAGATCCCATTTCGAAATAACTTTGTTGAAACAGCACGATGTACCCTAAGCTGCTGAACGCACCAACCAATCCCGCATAACTCAGAATTAAGCCATAAATGGCATAGTCACTAGCGGATAAAAAAGGTGTTAAAAATGGAAGTAAAAAAAGGTTAATCAGCGCAGGAGTCTGATTGGCAAAAGAATAAAAGAAGGTGTGAGAGACTATTTTCTTAAGCATTCACGGTTAGGGCTTAAGACAAAGATACGTCTTAGCCGTTCAACGCTTCTGCGCCGGCAACAATTTCCAAGATCTCTCCCGTAATTGAAGCTTGACGAGCCTTGTTGTAGGTTAACTTAAGTTCCTTAACCATTTCACCGGCGTTGTCAGTTGCCTTGTGCATTGAAGTCATACGAGCACCGTGTTCAGCAGCGTTACTATCTAACAGGGCTTTGAATAACTGAACTTTCAATGTTCGAGGGATTAACTCTTCAAGAATCTGAGTCTTCTCTGGCTCGTAGATATAATCGACATTCGATTGCACTTCTGAATTAACCGGAGGAAGTACCGGAAGGAATTGCTCGTTTTCAATAATCTGAACCGCAGCATTCTTAAAACGATTGTAAACCAAAATTACTTTATCGTATTTTCCACTTGCGAATTGATCCATGATGGTATTCGCAATAGCACTTACGTTAGAGAAGGTTAGTTTGTCGAAGATGTCATACGGAGTATCGCCGAAACCTTCAAAGGTGTGCATCGTTGTTTTCTTGTAATTATCGAAGGCTTTCTTTCCTAAAGACAATACATGAACATTCGGATTGGTTTTAACGATATTTCGGATTTCCTTAATTACGTTATTATTGAAACCACCGCACAAACCACGATTTGATGTAATAGCAACCACCAGCGTGCTCTTAACGTCACGCTGCTGGCTGAATGTTGAATTTGACTCTGAAGAACTTACGTTCGAAAGAATTTCCTGAAGCTTTTGAGCATACGGACGCATTTTAGTAATGGCATCTTGTGCTCTTCTCAATTTTGCTGCAGACACCATTTTCA
>Ga0214163_1000853_pt1 | contig 13724 bp, 8 predicted proteins | sample LakMenepilimnion_2_FD_153001 | JGI IMG/M metagenome (GOLD analysis project Ga0214163, IMG submission 153001) | Freshwater microbial communities from Lake Mendota, WI - Practice 15JUN2010 epilimnion v4 | ecosystem: Environmental > Aquatic > Freshwater > Lake > Epilimnion/Euphotic zone | place... | reverse complement strand
TTTCGTCGCAAGGATCTCATGGATGACATCTTGTAGCTCTCGCTCTCCTTCGGCAAAGATGTGTTCTTCGAAGGCTTTATGGATTTGCTCGATTGTTGGCGTGATAAGTTTGCGGAACTCATCGTCCGAGCTGCATTCTGCTGCAACTCTCAACGTGATCGTAGCCTTGGAAACGGTAATGCCAACGCGTGGAACTCGATCTCTAGCAATCAGATCGGGAATAATCTTTTCAACATCGCTTTCCCCTAATCCGAAGAGTTTTACGCAGTGGTAGAACCAACGGGTTTTTCCCACCCCCATTTCCTCTGTCAATCTTGGCACTACAGTTTCGGCCAGCATTTGGATCATTTCCGCTGGAACACCCGGCAATGCGAAAAGTCGACACGAATTTCCTTGACGTGTAACCGACAAGTCGATTCCAGGCGCGGTTCCGTGTGGATTCGGAATGATTCGCGACGTTTGTGGAAACAAGGCTTGTACGCGATTGCGTTCGGGCATCTCGCGCCCTCGCGTCTTGAACAACTTCAAGATGTGTTGCATCGCTTCTTCGCGATGCTCCAACGGTAACGAAAACGCTTCGGCCATCGCTTCTCTTGTTAAATCGTCGGCTGTAGGCCCAAGACCTCCACTGATGATAACCACGTCAGAACGAGTGACGGCCAGCTGGAAGGCAGCAACATTATCTGATAAGACGTCACCGACGGTAACATGATGTCGAACCTGGATACCGAGATCCGCAAGTTGTTGGCTTAGGTACTGGCTATTGGTATCGAGACGTTGGCCGCTAGTTAGCTCGTCACCGACGGAGATAATTTCACCGATCACGCTAAAAACCTTTCTTGTGGATTGAAACTAGGGCGAATGGATCGCTGAACTATACCAAATTGATTACGGGATAGGAGCAAACTGGGTGAATTCGCACAGATGCGCCTGAGCCACTCCTTGAGGACAACTCCACACGAGGAAAAACATCGCTTCTCGCGTCCAACGCGCGATGGAGTTGTGAGCGAGAAACCCAGCACCTTTACTGATAGCCAGGGCGGACTGAGTGGCTCGCAAGACCAACGTATTCGAATCTTTTCTAAGTGTCATCGCGTCGACCTTGCAATCAATACCGCTTGCAAGTTGATTCAGTAACTCGAAAAGCGACGTCCATTGATTCTCCAAGCTTTCGTAAAATGGGCTTAAGTTACCACGTTGGTGCGTTTGACCATGAATCCAGTCGATTGCGCATGCGGCAAGGCCGAGTGCCAACGCGCTTGTTTGCAATCCACCGGCCCCCGTGGACTGTGATACAGCGAGAACATTCGCTACCGGTCCGTGCAGTACTTGCTCGGAGGTAACCCTTAAATCACTGAGCTTGACTTCATCCGTACAGCTATCGCTCAGGGCAAGCAAGTGCATACCGGAACCGGCATCGATACCAGAGCTTTGGGTTGGTACGTAGAACAGATATTGCAAGGCAGGATTCTGCTCATCGGCTGCTCCGACCACGATCGCTTCTGAGTGCTGCGCGGCAGTAACCCAAGGGATCGTACCGTTGAGGATCCAGCTAGGTGAACAGTCGTTCGCAAGCGATTCCGTGACTGTTAACCTTGCGCTAACTGCCGGTAAGGTATGATGTTGGCGACTAGTCGTCAGATGACTTATACCGACGGTGATCCAATGTTCGGCAAGCAGGTGCTTTTCAAGTATTCCACGGGCGGTTTGATTTTTCGACGATTCGATTCGGCGCAAGGCAGCACTGCGCTGCGTCAGAACAAAGGCAGTCGATAGTGAAGCAAAAGCGACGGTAAGATAAAAATGCAACTGCGATAACGGTGTTTTTCCGAGGTGACCTTCGAGCTCGGCCAATTCACGCAAAGCCTCTTCGGGATAGTCGCATAGTTCATGACCAGAGGGATGGAAATGCTCGAGCCAATTCCGAAGCGCAGCGAGGGACCGCTCTATTTCAGAGAATTCCAACTCGGTAGCTTGCTGAAGGCTGCTCCTGCGTAATGCATCGAAGAGAATGTCAATAAGTCGCACGTTTTCGCCGGGATCTGGTTCGATATAGGATGCGTAGGGAATAGATCAAGTGTAACCTATAAGTGCAAATCGGTCGCGTCGGATTTCTGGTTGAAAGGTTAGGTTGACAATGGAACGTGGTGCATTCGATGCATTGTGTCATGGGGAAGAAGGAATCGCTGCCGTCTATGAGAAATGCTGGGCGATAGCAAGTAACCTTTGGTGGAGTTGGCAACCGGACGTCGTGCGTTTATTTCGTGACATCGATCCGGTTCGGTGGAGGGAAGTCGATCACAATCCAATTGCGTTGCTCCGTGAATACACACCGGAAACCTTGTCGTATCGCGCAAGCGAATTGGTTCTTCATAGTCGAATAAATCATGCCTATCGGCGGTTGCAAGAATATCTAACCAATACCCATACTTGGGCGCATACCCATGCAGGGGTCCTTGGTAGTAAACCAGTTGCCTATTTTTCCGCCGAGTTTGGACTACACGAATCCTTGCCCATTTATTCCGGTGGATTGGGAGTCTTATCTGGGGACCACGTAAAGAGCTCCAGTGGACTTGGAGTTCCGTTGGTGGGGATCGGACTTTTCTATTCGCATGGGTACTTCAAGCAACGACTTGACCCGAATGGTTATCAATCCGAGGAATACATCGAATCGCGTGTCGATAACCTTCCGTTAACCCCTGCTTGTACCCCTGACGGCCAAGCTTGCACCGTACGACTTCAGACACGTTCGGGAGAGCTATTAGCAAAAGTTTGGAAGGTAAACGTTGGGCGTGTGGTTTTGTATCTGCTCGATAGCAATGTTGAAGGGAACAAACCCGAGGATCGGGAACTGACGAGTCGACTGTATGGAGGGGATGAACGGACGCGGATTCGACAAGAGTTGCTACTCGGGGTCGGAGGCGTTCGCGCATTGAATGCGATGGGAATCGACCCGGGCGCCTATCACTTGAACGAAGGCCACAGCGCATTCGCAACGCTTGAAGCGATTCGGTTGCGCCGAGAGGAAGATGGAGTAAGTTTTGAAGATGCCTTGCGCGATGTCTCGAATGCCACACTCTTCACAACGCATACACCTGTTCCTGCTGGTCATGATCGTTTTTCCAACGAGTTGATCGAAGAGCATCTCGGCCCTCTGCGTGACGCTTTGCAAATTTCTCATGACCATTTAATGAGTCTCGGTCGCGTCAGTCCCGATAATCACTCCGAACCTTTTTGCATGACGGTTCTTGGGCTCAAAGCATCTCGACGGGCCAATGCGGTTAGTCAATTGCATGGACACATATCGAGGAGGATGTGGCGGGCTTTGTGGCCGCAACGCGAAGAGGCAGCGATACCGATCGGTCACATCACAAACGGAGTTCACGTCGAGAGTTGGTTGGCAGAGCAGATGCAACAACTCTACGATAGAAATTTTCCAGTGAACTGGAAGTCGCAGATGGGTGAGCCGCATTGTTGGCAATCCATTCATAACGTGGATCCTGGTGAGTTATGGGAGACGCATAACACACTTAAGAACCTATTATTCGCTTTTGTTCGTCGGCGAATCGCGAAGCAGAATGAACAACGCAACGAACCGGCTGAGACTTTGGCAACAACCTTCCGTAACTGCAATCCATCGATTTTAACGATTGGGTTTGGTCGACGGTTTGCCACCTACAAGCGCGCCAATCTTTTGTTTCGAGATCTTGATCGACTCGCAGCAATCATCAATGATCCGCAGCGACCCGTGCAGCTCCTCTTCGCGGGCAAAGCCCATCCGAAGGATGAACCAGGAAAGGGATTCATTCAAGAGATTGCGAATCTTCGGCAAGACCATAGGTTTTTTGGGAAGGTTCACTACATTGAGGACTACGACATCAATGTCTGTAGGCACATGGTTCAAGGTGTCGATGTGTGGCTCAACAACCCACGGAGACCTTTGGAAGCATCGGGGACAAGCGGTCAGAAGGTCATCCTCAACGGTGGCCTGAATTTAAGTATCCTCGATGGATGGTGGGCAGAGGCCTACGATGGCACAAACGGATTTGCAATTGGCAAAGGTACCAGCCACGTAGAAGATCGCATCACGGATGAGCGCGATGCGCAGCATCTTTATGAAGTTCTGGAAAAGGAGGTTATCCCTCTTTATTACGACCGAGATAAAGATGGGTTGCCGCGAGCTTGGATCAATCGCATGTGCAACAGCATCAGCACCCTGGCATGGCGATTCAGCTCACACCGCATGGTGATGGACTATGCGAGGGTCGCATACGTCCCGGCTTCGGGTGGCGTGAGCTGTTCGTTTTAGCGGTTTGATCTGGTTGATGGCTTCTGTGGCAACTTGGAAAGCAGTTCCAAGTTACTTCTAAAGCAGGACTAAGTTATTCAGGAAGCAGAGCCAGACTACTTAGGAAGCAAAGCCAATGCAGCGGTCGAGGGCCGTGCGATCACGTGTGCTGCAATCAGCTTTCCAAGCCCTTCGACCTTTGGCTTAGCGGCTTCTACAGCTGCGTTGACTGCTGCAACATCGCCACGGATCACGATGGTCACATAACCACCACCAAGTTTTTCCTTTCCTACGACTTCTACCGATGCGGCTTTGCATGCGGTATCGATCGCTTCGAAAACTGCCGTAAAACCTTGGGTTTCAATAAAACCGAGAGCCTGACCATTCGCTTGGGACATAACCGATTCATCCGATAGTGGAAATTTGACAACTGCTTGTTCGATCAAAACATTAAATTCAGGTGGGCTGATCATCGCACGAAATGCGTCGCGATCGGGACTGTTAATCGTATGGCTTGCGCCGTACTGTTGCATCCTTTTCGCGGCTTGTGCACCCGTTTCGATGGCCGATTGTACGTCGCTGGCGCTTCCGGCGATCTTGATCACCGCACCAAGCATATCGTTCCACTCGACTTGCAAGACTTGCACGTTGGCAGATTTGCACATCGAATCAAGTGCAACCATGCCGGCTGTCCAACCTTTCGTTTCTAGGATCCCAAAGGAACGGACCCCATTTTCATTTCCGGTGCCCCAGTCGGAGCTATTGGTCAGTGATGAAGCCATAAAGGATCAGTGGAACAGAGGATTGGTTTGAATTGCAAGGCCAGCGTGAGTGAAAACTAGTTCAAGAAACCATCAAGTCAAAGCGCTGAGGGAATTTTTTATCTTGGAAATCCATTCAGGAATCGCTTCAAGTGGATTCTCCGCAGCTTCGTATTCGAGTGCAAGCCACCCGCTGTAGTTTGAGTTAGCGAGTATTTTGACGATACGATCGAGGTCTGCAAGTTCCCGTTTTCCGTTCGGGAACATCTCGACCTTGATCTGAGCGTTCACAGCATAAGGGGCGATGCTTTCGAGTTCTGCATAAGGGTTCTCAGTGGATCGGAAGTTTCCGGAGTCAAAGTTCACTCCAAAACCTGGCGCTTCGACTTTGCGAACAATTTCGAGCAACCCATCCGCTTTCGCAGTCACCCCGCCATGGTTTTCCAACGCCAAGAAAATGCCTTTGGAATGCGCGTAGGTGCTAACTTCTACCAAAGCTTCCACGCATCGATCGACCGTGGAATTCCAATCATCCCCTTTGGGTTGATTACCGGCAAAGACACGAATCGCGTTGGCGCCAAGCAACGCGTATCGGTCGATCCAAAGTTTTGTGTATTCGATGTCCCGCTTGCGCTTGACTTCGTCGTTCTGGCAGAAGTCGTTTGCGATGGCACCTCCGGATACAGTTACTCCGCGACGGTGGCAGTGTTCCTTGAGGTCAGCAATGTATGTATCGGTTACATCCGACGGAAAGTAGTAGCTCGTTAATTCCGCTCCATCGAGTCCCTGGGAGTGACAATAATCAACGAACTTGAATAAGTCCCAGCCGTCTTTGTTACCTTTGAGCAAGTCGCGTAGGGAGTAGGCTGCGAGACTCAACCGCATACGGCTTGGGGCTATGCGGTTCATCGGTTCAATGGCTTGTGCAAGATAAGCCGAGCGGCAAGTGGCTGGCCATAATGCGCCTGGAAGCCCCGCGATAGCGGACATTGCAGTGCAACTCGAGAGCGACTTGAGCACCGCGCGCCGAGATAAGTTGGAGTATGCGTTGGTCGGCATCATCGAAATCTTCACTCTGTTAAACTCAGTTTATACTTGAGGGTGAATATGAGAGGATAATAGTAGCTGATACCCAAGGCATCGTTGGGTTTTGCATCGAAGAAGAACCAAGCGATGCTTATTTGACTTCTTCGGCCGTCATTTTATAGATCGCGTAATGACCGCCGTCTGGGTATTGGAAAGATTGCGAGTCAAGCTCGAGCTTTCCCTTTACAGCGACAACTCGGGTAGAGAAGTTAGCCGTTTTACCTGGTTGCATTTCGACGATAACGCAGTCGTATAGTGCAGCGCCGGGTCCGAAGCAGCATTCTTGGTTATCGCGTACCAGGACGAATTGTTTGATGCCAGATTGCTGGAACACGGAAGTCGGCAGAATGAATCCCCGTAGTTTGACCGTCTTGTTGTTGAGTTCCTCGATCTCTTTCGTGATCATTTCTTTTTTGAACTCGCCACCTTTTTCAATATCGAACTTCAGATCGTCGAAGGTGATTTCGCCTCGCTTGCGAGCCGCATCGCGAGCTTTGCGTTCTTCCGCAAGCTGTCGTTCCGATTTTGGGGGAGTCGCGGAGGTATCCTTAGTTGTCGCAGGTGGGACTGGCTTCGAACGATCCGGGGGAGCTAGAGTGTCTTGGCTGAAGAGAAATGCTGTTGGCCCCCAAAAGAGAATACAGCCCACTAGGAAAGCGTTATTAAATTGAGGCAATTGGGGACGAACGGAAGCTGCCGGATCGGAAATTCCCTTCGATGGTAGGGTATGTTTGATCTGAATCCAGCGTTTTAATTGGCTTGTCACGATTTTCTCGGTTGCAGTATTTAGGTCTAGAAAGCCCGGCGGACAGCTTAATTATAGCACGGAATGGTATGCCGGAATTCCACATGGTGACAAGACTCGATTCCATGGCTTGATTCTGATCAGCGAGTTACTAAAAGTCTGACAGCAAAATGAGAAAAAAGGGTGGAAACACTCAGTGTTTTTGCTGCTCAAAGGTGGTTAGAACGATTACTCCGGCAAGGCGACTTTTTCGATCCGGAAAAATGTATCGATTTTTGAAGATGTTACTTCCATGGAAACTTTTTCTAGCTAAACTTCGGAGCATGCCCGGGGAAATGCGGGGCTCTCCTTCCAAGCGTAAAACTTGGAAACGATGTGTCCCTCCCGCTCTAAACCGCGGCCATGCATCGTGAGTTTTTGGTTTGTGATAAGCGTTGTTACAAGCCGCCCTGTGTTGTTCCGGCCGAGTGGCCGAATTGATTCAATTTCTGTGAGGATACTGCAATGAAGTTTCGCCGAGGTTTGTTCCTTGGATTGGCCACAATTCTTGGGGCCAGTGTAAGTTTTGCTGGTGATTGTGGATGCGGCAATGCTGCTTCGAGTGCTCATGTTGCGTCTGGTTGTGGATCAGCAGCAGGCAATGGCGTTGTCGGCGGCGGAGTTGTCGGTGGAGATGCTGGAGCAGCAGGATGCGGCGCTCAGATTACTTATGTCGAGCGAACTGTCATGGTTCCGACCCAAGTAACCGAAAAGCGATCCGTCAACAAGACCGTTTACAGCACCGAAGAACGTGAGCGTCGCTACAACGTGACCAAGCGCGTTCCACGCACTGAGACCAAGACCGAGACCTACACGGTTCAAGTTCCAAAGACTGAAACCAAGAAGGTTGATTACACCGTTCAAGTTCCAGTTACGAAGCAAGTTGAAGAAAGCTACAACGTTCAAGTTGCTCGCACTGTAACCGAAGAAGTTCCATACACGGTTAAGAAGACCGTTTACGACGACGTTACCAATACCGTCACCGTCCAAGTTCCTAAGACTGTTACTGAAGACGTTTCCTACACGGTTCAAGTTCCTTCGACCGTTACCGAAGAAGTCTCGTACACAGTTCAAGTTCCAAAGACTGTAACCGAAGAAGTTTCCTACACGGTTCAAGTTCCAAAGACTGTAACCGAAGAAGTTTCCTACACGGTTCAAGTTCCTTCGACCGTTGACGAAGTACAAACGTACACCGTCAAGGTTCCTGTAACGACCCAAGAAGAAGTCGCTTACACCGTTCAAGTTCCTGTTTACACCGACGAACAAGTTCCTTACACGGTTCAAGTTCCAGTTTACAGCGACGAAGTTGTTAACTACACCGTCAAGGTTCCTTACACCGAAGCACGAACCGGAACACGTAACGTTTGCCGTCGCGTTCCTGTTACATCCATGCGAACGGTTACCAAGGACCTCGGATCGTACCAAACCGTTACGGAAGAAGTTCCTGTAAGCAACGGTTGTGGTTCGGCTGTTAGCTCCGGATGCGGCGGCGCTGCTGCTAGTAACGGATGTGGCGGCGGATGCGGTGGTTGTGGCGGATGTGGTGGTTGCGGCGGCGCTTCCGGTGCTGCTGCTGCTGATCCTTGTGGATCCGCAGCTCCTGCAACCCGTACCGTTTGCCGTAAGGTTTGGGTTCCTAACGTCGTAACGGAAGAAGTTCCATACACGACCTACCAAAACCAATCGAGCACCGAAGAGTACACCTACAACGTGACTCTTTATCGCGACGAAGTTCAATCCAAGACGGTTAAGAAGGTCAACTACACGACCGAAACCCGTTACCGAACTGTCAAGAAGGTTTCGATGAACACCGAAAGCCGTACCCGTACGGTTAACAAGGTTACCTACAACGACGAACAACGTACCCGTACCGTTAAGAAGACCGTCATGAACACTGAGACGAAGACTCGTCCGGTTTCCAAGACTGTTTACTCGACCGAAACCCGTACACGTCCTGTTAACAAGACCACCTACGAGACCGAAACTCGTACACGTCCTGTAACCAAGACCGTTTACAACACCGAAACCAAGACCCGTCCTGTTTCCAAGACGGTCATGACCACCGAAGAACGACAAGTAACCAGCAAGGTTGCTCGCGTTGTTGAAGAGCAAGCAACTCGCTCGGTTTCCAAGGTTGTCTATGACACCGAAACCAAGACCCGTATGAAGAACGTTACCGAGATGGTTACCGAAAACCGCTCGAAGGACGTTACCACCACGGTTATGGTTCCAGAAACCAAGGAACGTACCACCAACGTAACGGTTTACGACAACGTAACCGAAGAAAAAGTTGAGAAGTACACCGTTCAAGTTCCATCGACCGTTACCGAAGAAATCGACGTAACCGTTTGCAAGATGGTTCCACAAACGGTCAGCGTTCCAGTTTGGAGCAATGGCGTTGCAGTTGGTGCCGGTAGCGGCGCTGCTGTTGGCATGGGTGCAGGCTCGGCTGCTGGAGCTGGTTGCGGCGGTGCTGCAGCTGCTTCCTCCGGTTCGGGTTGTGGCGGATGCGGATCGGCTGCTGCCGCTCCAGCTGCTGCTGCTCCTTGCGGTTGCAAGTAATTCCTTTCGGAACAATCCCCGTGATTTTACCTCTTTGAGGTCTTCACGGTAAACGAACGATGCAAAACGGCTTGCGGATTTCCGCAGGCCGTTTTTCTTTGCGCCATTCACGATTCCATCGACTGCGTTACAATGGGCGCGATCAAGAGTGGCAAACGAGCCGCTCCACTTCACATCAATCCCTTCTGACGCAACTCCAGGTAACATGGCTGCTCCTTCTAAAGTGGTGGACCCCTTCGGCGCTCGTGACCATTTCAAAGCCCCTCAAGGAAATCTAGGAATCTATCGCCTCGATCGACTTGAAAAAGCCGGTATAGCGAATATCTCGACGCTCCCCTTCTCAATCCGCGTCCTTCTAGAAGCCGTTCTGCGAAACTGCGACGGCTATCAAGTAACCCAAGACGACGTTGTGAATCTTGCGAAATGGAACGCCGCTAAACCTGCGGAACTCGAAGTTCCATTTAAACCAGCACGTGTCGTCCTTCAAGACTTCACCGGTGTTCCATGCGTGGTCGATCTTGCGGCCATGCGCGATGGCATGAAAGCCCTCGGCGGCGATCCCCAAAAGATCAATCCACTGATCCCTGTAGATCTCGTGATCGATCACTCCGTACAAGTCGACTACTTTGGTGCCAGCGATTCGCTAACCAAAAACGTGGCGATCGAATTCGAACGAAACAACGAACGCTATGAATTCTTGCGATGGGGCCAACAGGCTCTCGCTAACTTCCGCGTCGTTCCTCCCAACACCGGAATCGTTCACCAAGTTAACCTTGAGTTCCTCGCAAAAGTTGTTTTCCAAGGGAAAGACCATGCGGGCGTCGTCGCGTTTCCTGACACCCTCGTCGGAACCGACTCGCACACCACCATGATCAATGGACTGGGTGTTTTAGGCTGGGGGGTCGGAGGCATTGAAGCCGAAGCAAATATGCTTGGCCAACCTCTTTACATGCTGATGCCTGAAGTCGTTGGAATGAAGCTTACCGGTAAACTCGCACCCGGAGCGACCGCCACCGACTTAGTTCTGCGTGTCACCGAAATCCTTCGCAAAGAAGGTGTCGTGAACAAGTTCGTAGAATTCTTCGGTGAAGGTGTTTCGAAGATGTCTTTGGCCGATCGCGCAACGATCGCCAACATGGCTCCCGAATACGGCGCTACCATGGGATTCTTCCCCGTCGATGGTGAGACCCTCAACTACCTTCGCCGCACCGGCCGAACAAAAGATGAAATCGAACTCGTCGAGCGCTACTGCAAGGAACAAGGTTTGTTCCGACTCGATAATGGACCTGATTTGCAGTACACCAAAGTGTTACACCTCGACTTGGCCTCCGTCGAACCTGCCGTTGCTGGACCGAAACGGCCGCAAGACCGAGTCGCTTTGACGAACGTCCAAGCCTCGTTTAACAAGGCGCTGACCGCTCCTATCGCTGAGCGAGGATTCGGACTTGCTACCGACACATTAAAGTCGACGGCAACTGTGAAAGATACAGACCACCCAAGCACGATCGGGCACGGTGCAGTTGTCATCGCTGCAATCACTTCCTGTACGAACACAAGCAATCCATCGGTAATGATCGGCGCTGGCTTGCTCGCCAAGAAAGCCGTTGCTCGCGGTCTTCGGGTCCATCCATATGTGAAGACAAGCTTGGCTCCAGGGTCTCGAGTTGTTACCGATTACCTAACCAAGGCCGGTGTGCTTGATGATTTAGAAAAGCTTGGTTTCAACGTGGTCGGCTATGGTTGCACGACCTGTATCGGAAACAGTGGACCGTTGCCCGAACCCGTAGCCAACGCAGTCGTCGAAGGAAACTTGGTCGCTGCTGCGGTACTCAGTGGTAATCGGAATTTCGAAGGTCGCGTCAATCCGCACACCCGTGCGAATTACCTTGCAAGCCCTCCCCTCGTAGTCGCTTATGCCCTCGCTGGAACTGTCGATATCGATTTCGACAAAACCCCAATCGGCACCGACAAAGCGGGTAAGCCTGTATTCTTCCGAGAGATCTGGCCGACGTCCGAAGAAGTACACCAAGCTGTCGAAGCATCTGTACTTCCAGAGATGTTCTTGAAACAATATGCCGGAGCTTTCACGGACAACGAAGCTTGGAATGCCATTCCGATCACCCCTGGTGATCAATACGCTTGGAACGAGAAGAGCACCTATATCCAACGCCCCCCTTTCCTAGAAGGGATCACCAAGACCGTTGGTACAATCAAACCAATCCATGGTGCGAAGGCCCTTGCGGTACTCGGTGATTCGGTGACAACGGACCATATATCGCCTGCCGGTTCGATCGCCAAGTCCGGACCTGCCGGTAAGTTCCTCATCGACAATGGGGTCCAACCAGCAGATTTCAATAGTTACGGAGCACGACGCGGAAACGACCGTGTGATGGTTCGCGGCACATTTGCCAACATTCGCATTCGCAACGCGATGGTCCCTGGCGTAGAAGGTGGGGTAACCAAATACCTACCGACCGGTGAGACAATGAGCATCTACGACGCATCGATGAAATATCAAGCGAGCAACACGCCGCTTGTTGTTCTCGCTGGGGCGGAATACGGTACCGGATCATCTCGCGATTGGGCTGCAAAGGGCACCTTGCTGTTGGGCGTCAAAGCAGTTATCGCCGTTTCTTACGAACGGATCCACCGCAGCAACCTCGTCGGAATGGGGGTCTTGCCCTTGCAATTCTCCGCTGGTGATACCGCAGCTAGCCTCGGACTCACCGGGGACGAAACCTTCGACTTCCCTGGCCTAAGCGACTCGCTGACGCCACGATGCGAAATCGAAGTGGTCGCGACGAAACCAAATGGAACGAAGACCACTTTCAAGGCATTGGTACGAATCGATACCCCTGTGGAAATCGATTACTACCGAAATGGTGGTATTCTGCCAACAGTTTTGCGCAAATTGGCTGAGTAATCCGAACGAAGGAATGCGTTATGGAAACCCGACCACTCGGACGTACCGGAATCGAACTCTCAAAACTCGGTTTCGGCGCGTCCTCGATCGGAGCTGAGTTCGGACAGTTCGATATCGAACAATCGTTGCGCTCAGTCAGAACCGCAATCGATGCAGGAATTCGATTCATCGACACCGCAGCCTACTACGGACGCGGGATGAGCGAAGTCTTACTCGGGCAAATCCTTCCTTCCTACCAACGTGATTCCTTGGTGATCAGCACGAAACTTGGTAGATATGCACCCAAGCATTTCGACTTTTCCGCGAAGCGGGTTAGTGAAAGCATCGACGTTTCGCTCGAACGAATGCGGCTAGAATATCTCGACATGGTATTCGTGCATGACATCGAATACGGTGACGTGCAGCAAGTCATCGACGAGACTCTTCCAGCGTTGAAGAAGCAAGTTGAAAAAGGTAAAGTCAGAGCCGTGGGTATCAGCGGATACCCCATGAAGAATTTCACGCGGACCATTCCAACCGGTCTGCTCGATTGTGTGATCACATACAATCATTACACCCTTCAAAACGATATGGCCTTGCAATGGCTGCCTCTTGCCAACCAACATGGGGTAGGGGTGATCAATGCGGCACCTTTCTCCGCTCGGCTACTTACCGACTTGCCCCTGCCACCTTGGCATAAAGCACCAAAGGATGTGCGGGAAGTCGCAGCAAAGGCGTCGAAGTGGTGCAAGGACAACGGGACTCTTATTGAGAAACTTGCACTGCAATACTCTGTGAGTCATCCAGGCTTTGCAAGTTGCTTGATCGGCAGCGCTATCCCCGCTGAAGTCACTCAATGGATCGAATGGCTCGCCGAACCGATCGACATGTCTCTCATCGAAGGTGTTAAAGCTGTCTTAGCGCCAATACACAATTGGTATTACGTCGAAGGCAGACCCGAGAACAACGATCTCGATTGGCCTGATTTCGTGTACGGCGGAGCAAAGAGTTAACCATGAGTCCACTTGGTGATAGCGAGCAGCCAGTGGAGTCAGCGAATCGAGAGAAATCTGCAACGAGTGTAACCATCGCGGAGTTGCAGGCTTGGGTTGACCATTTTTCTGATGAAAGAGATTGGGAACAGTTTCACACTCCCAAGAACCTAGCGATGTCTATCGCTATCGAAGCCGCCGAAATTATGGAACTCTATCAGTGGCAAGACGGCAAAGGAGCTACTCCAAACACTGCCGTAGACTCTCCTGTTGCTGAAGAATTAGCCGATGTATTGTCCTACTTGCTTCGTATGGCAAGCGTTTTGAAAATCGACCTTGCTCAAGCTCT
>Ga0214163_1000852_pt1 | contig 13736 bp, 16 predicted proteins | sample LakMenepilimnion_2_FD_153001 | JGI IMG/M metagenome (GOLD analysis project Ga0214163, IMG submission 153001) | Freshwater microbial communities from Lake Mendota, WI - Practice 15JUN2010 epilimnion v4 | ecosystem: Environmental > Aquatic > Freshwater > Lake > Epilimnion/Euphotic zone | place... | reverse complement strand
CATATAGTAGTTTCAATACCAGCAGTTACACCAATATTAAATTTTCCTATTCTTTGAAATTCATTAGGCACTGTTACCTGCATATAAATTTCTGGTTGTTGTTGCATTGGGCCTAAAAGAAGTCTAGATAAAATGTCTTCGTCTTTTTCTGTTAATACATTCATTGGAGTATTGCCCCAACGAGTACTTATAATTTTAATGTCATATTTGTCTAACTCAATAAGAGCTCGAACTAAATCTCTTGAACGCTCTCCATATCCTGAGCGGGTACCTACTGGACCTTGAAATACTAATACTGGTTTATTCATAACTTAAATTTTTACTAATTCAACTTGTTTTCTAGGTGTCCAATTTGCAAAGACACCATTGATATCTTTGATAAAATTATTGCCCATTGATTCTGCGGATAATCCAATTTCTGGTTTTAAATAATGCTCTCTGCCTAACATACCAGCTGCGTTACGCTCTTCTAAAGTCTTTTCAAACCAATATTGAATAGCATCAGCGGCATCACGATAATCTGCAATATCATCAAAGATATATGGAGTTAAAGGAGAGCCTTGAAGTGTTCTGACTGCTGGAAATACTGGTCTAACCCATTCTCCATGCTCTTGATAACGACCTTCTGCATTAGTTTGGAATTCGTCAGAAAAGTCTTCAGTCATTACATAGCTACCATCGTCTTTCTTAAAACCACATTGATCTTGCATTCCTCCAGTTACATTGACAATGATAGGAGTACCGGCCATAACAGACTCTGCTGTTCCTAAACCAAATCCTTCATTAGAAGCGATATTAGCAGTGACATCAACCATATTATAAAGATAATTCAATTCTTTAACTGTAATTACTCTAGTATTGGTAAATGAAATGTCATACTCAGGACATAATGTATTAATTACTGCAATTAAGTCTGTTCCGTTAGGATCAACTGGATCTGTGTGTAATAACAATAAACATTTAGCAGCTTCTTCTTTAGACAATTTATCACAAAATGCTTTGTAGCCTAAAATTAAATCTGAAGTATGTTTTCTGTGAATATTTCTAGCATTGTAAAATACTACATACTCTTTATGAGCAGGAATCAAACCAGCTTTCATTTTAGCTAGCTCTTCAAACTCTGGATGACCTTCTCTAATAGGATAGAATTGGTTGTGATTAATACCATGAGGTACGTAAGTAATTTGCCAATCTTGATAATTTTTATCTTTTAATACCTGCTTAACGATATTATGAGTTTGTTTAGAAATGCACATCAATGCATCGCAAGACTCGTAAAAAGGAGAATTGAACATTGGATATGGAGTATCATCCCAAATAGTGTAATACATCAAAGGCATTGCACTTCTTAACTCATGCTCCATTGAATACAGCCAACCCCAAAATCTAGGATCAGTAAAGTGAAGTACTGCATCTGGCTTTTCAATTTGAATAATTTCGCGAAGAACATCTTGAGTTCCATATCCTGTAAAGCAATATATCTTTGCATAAGCATCTTCAACACCAGTTTGTTTTTGAATGTCTGTAGATAAATCAAACACCTTACCGTGGTCAGGATGCTGCATAGATGCACCTAATTGCACCCAATCAAATTCTTTTACAGAGTTTAATACGATTTCTCTCGACACCGTTGCAATGCCAGAGTGCATTCGCAGATCGTCCGAAAGTAGAAGAATCTTCTTTTTCTTTTTTGTCATAACCTTAATTAATTTTATTTATATATAAATATGTAACTTCTAAATCAACAATACTTTTAACGGCAACAATATTTACAATATTTCGGATTTACGGTATTCATTTTCGGAGTCGCTTTAGCAACTGGAAATGGCATTCCACAATCCATGCATACAAAAATCTTCGTCACTGTTAGTTCTAGTTTCTTTTTCGGTTTGTTTATCATTTTTTGAATATTTGTTTATCTACGTTCCAGAATATTAATGCGCCTACGAATTGAAATCCGATTATAGTCCAAAAATTAGACCAACCCCAGATATCATGTAGTAAATACATGCAAGGCCAGGATATTACTACACCTACCTGCCATTTAATATGATATAAGATATATCGCTTAAGATTTTTCATTTATTATGATTACTGGCTTATTATGTTTTTGTGCCATACTTACAGCGTGATAAGATCCTTTAGACTCGACATTGGAATCAATGAAAGCAATCATTTTATCGCAATACTTTGCAATCAACTCGTTTCTATGAAAAAATTGTGAAGTGTGATACGCTTTGGAATAATACCCTTCAGGCATTGCGGAATATAAATTTTTAACAGTATGAGCAGGATTGAACTCTCTATAAGAGACTCCCATTTCAACTGCAAACTTCTTAGCATATTTATCTGCTCCATTTTGAGCTCCTCCAGATACAATTTCCAAACGATCTCCAAAAGTCTGCTTAAGTTTGTAAACCATTTCTCGAATTTTAGATTTGTTTTCATATTCTCGAGAACCGATAATTGCAATTTTTACTTTAGTTGGTTCTATAGGCATTGCCTTCATTATTTTGTATCTGTTTATCATTTAATTCTATTAGCTTTTGGACACATATCTTCTTTATCTGCAAATTCACAATATCTGCAATTTTTCAACCCTTTATCTCCTACGGCAGGAAACATCCCATCCAACTTATATGAACCATCTTCATTGAAACCGGCCTTAATAAACGACTCAATTTCAGCAAGCAATTTACGACGCGTAGGTTTACCTGACGCGGGTACAAACTCCTGAACTCGTTTCTGCGGATACATAAACCCTTCAATGAGTTTACGCTTTACAATGAAATACTTAATATCAATATTTTCTTCATCATATCCATACTGCTTCGCAAAATACGATTTATAAAGCACTAACTGACTCGCCTTGGTCTTGTCGGCCTTCGCATATTGATTCCACCCTTTAGTAGACGTCTTAATGTCTATGATAATTATTTTTCCAGTTTCTTTTTCTCTCAACACAATATCCAAAAACCCATTCATAATAACTTTTGCATTTGTATCAGAAGCTTGAATATATAGTGGCATTTCAATTCCTACCAACTCGAATTGAGTCGAAGAAAAATAAATAGAACGATGTTTTTTAATCCAATCTAAAATCGCCACTCCATCTTCGAAAAACTCTTGCAGTTGCTGCGGATTGGAAAAATGCACACCACCTAAATTGCCAACATCTATCATGTAATTTTGAATCATTTGCTCGTGCAAGCACTCTTGCAAATTGAGTTGATCGGCTTTTTTCACCGATTCGGTGTACATGGTATGAAGATACCATTGAAGAGTTTCATGAAATGAAGTTCCGAAGCAAGTGTGAATTGAAGGACCACCTAGCCTATGACGATCAATATACGTCAATTTCCATTTTTGTGGACATTGTGACCACATTGCAAATTGGCTATACGATATCGTCTTATCACCTTCTTTTTTCTCGGGAGCGATTGCCCGGAATAATTGTCCTAATTGAGATACAGCCATATTACTTATTTATACTTTAAATATAAGTAATTCTTTTGTATAAACCTAATTGATTAATGGATTTTCGCGAAGAATTTCGCCTATTTTTCTCGAAAGATTTTCTCGAGAACCGGTATTGTTGATGATGTAATCCCATTGATTGTAGTCATCTAACGCAGTCTCGGATGCATGAGCAGTACCTACATGGTTACCGGAGTCTCTCACAACTAAAATGGTAATTGCCCCACGATTTACGCAGGCATCTATTTCATTTGGAAATCGAGTATCGGTTACGATCCAATTTGAATTGGTTTTGAACTCGCTGAACAATGCATTTACCCATACATTGTTATGAAGGCCTTGGCGCATTGCTTCTGTCCCTAACCGTTGCAATAGATCTCGCACGGTCATAGGATCACCGTTGGAATCGTTCCATTCCGAAGGAAGAAGGGTTTGTTTAAACGTCTGATCTTCAAATTTGTCGACAGGGATGGATGTAAGCAAGGTCGCAACTTCCTTAAGCTTTCCCGCAAACTTTTTGACCTCCCACCTGGCCGCCGGCATTTTCTCTTTGATGATTTCGGCAATGGTATCTTTACCTGATCCTATCTTACCTGATATTGATATAATCATTATTCTTCAAAATGTTCTATAGATTTAACATAAGGGTCATTTAAAAAGCAATTGTAAGCGTCCCATGTACCTCGTACTGTAAAAGTTAAATATCCATCCGGATTATCGTATTTACTAACAACTACTGCTTCAAATTTAGTATCTGAATCGCCTTCATTAAGGTTATGTATAGTATCCCAGAAGTGATGTTCGCTAATAGGCCAAATGCCTATGTAAAAATTAATTTTTTTCATTCTTTAATAATTTATCTACTTCCTTGTCTGTTTTACCATACTTTTTAATAATTTCCTTTAACGTATTTAAGCTAGTCTCTTGATACATATCAATGTACTCCATAGCTTCTTTCTCACTGACTAAGAAGTGCATAGACAGTAATTCGACTAAAGCAGGATTGTATTTATCTGCTTTTTTACCTTTGATATACTTATTGAATTGCTTTTGTTTAGGCAATATGTCATAGTATAATTTATAAGTCTCTTCTGCAGATACCCCACCTATTGTATATCGCTGCAATTCATTTACGAGTTCAATAAAGTCTATATTCATAGACAACCATCTGTTAATGATATAAGGCGTAAACGACTTTTTATCAGCATCAGATAGTACATCCCATGGAGTCTTTTTATCTGTTATACCAGATATATGCTCGAATATATTTCTTGCTTTATGCTCCGACATTTAAATCAAATTCTTTATTTACATTACCACATGAAGTACACATAAATACTTGAACTGGAACTATTTGATCGTCTTTAGCTGCTATCATTAATTTAGGAACTCGTCTAAATTTCATAGCAGACATAAACATATCATTTCCACAATCTTCGTTATCACATATAACTGGGACTGTTTTTGAAATGTCAATTTGCGGTCCTTGACCACCTTGTTGTCCTATTGTCTTTTTCATATAATTTGCTTTGCTATATCTTGTTTTGCTAATTCAATAATTTGATTTTTTGTTTCCACAGAAACTCTACTCCAATTTATCATATCCCATTGATCTTGTAATGTGCCATAATAAGATGCTGGTAGACCTTCTAACCAAACTTTAGATTTAAGCTCTTCTAAAGCAGCTGCCTTTGATTTATAAAAGGCCAAATGGTTTAATTTAGAATCAACTTTTTTACTTCTAAATAAATTTATAATATTATTTACTATCTTTTTCATTTTAATAATCGTTTAAATTTTCTTTCCATGCTTCAATAGCTGCTTCTAATTGCTCGATATACTCTTGATCTTTAGTAGCAAGTTTTACTTGCATTTGTTTAATAAACTCATCTCCGGCTTCTGAAGGAGTGTATCCATCACCTACAACTATTTCACCGTCTGAAGTAATTTTAAATATTAATTCAGAGTTTGTAGTGTTGTGTATTACGATTGGATCGCTAGGTACTTGATTAATACTAAATGATCCTGACTCAATCGGTTCCATAAATATTAGTAAATTTCATTAATAATTTTAACAAACATCGCACACACATTGATTTCTTTATCTACTGCAAACGAGTCTTGATATTGAGCTTCTGCAATAATAAGAATAACAGAAGCAATATGTCCAGTTGCAAACGAATCTAAATTGTCATACAAATGTCTATATAATCCTGTGTAGTCTTTTACTTGAGAATCTGCTAACAGCTGGCGAATTGAAGTAAACAATTGCTTCTTATCTGGTTTAGAAGATAAAAGCTCAATAACCTTATCCATATAATTGGCTTCGATTAAAGATTGTTTGTCTACTTTCAATTCACCATTTACTACTTGCCTCTGGCAGGAATTAAGTATCCTGCGTATATCTGGATACCCCGCATTAATAATTGAAACCAGATCTTCTGGTCTATACGTAACTCCTTCAAGCTGAAGTATTTCATTCACACGAATTGCAACATCTTTCTTTGACGGAGGAGTAATACCAAATACCTGACACCTCGACTGAATAGGATCAATAACTTTTTCAACATAGTTGCAAGTTAAAATAAACCTAGTAGTCTTTGAAAATGTCTCCATCAAATTACGAAGCGCAGCCTGTGCATTAGGGGTCAAGTAGTCGGCTTCATCTAGGATGATTAATTTCCATTGACGAAATCCGATTGTGCTAGCAAAGCTCTTAATTTTTTCTCTTACTGTATCAACATTGTTTTCATCTGATGCATTAATATACATTAGATCACAATCTATATTTTTAGCAATTAACTTGGCCAAAGTAGTTTTACCTGTGCCTGCCGTTCCATAAAATAACAAATGCGGAACATCTCCACTTTGAAGATAGATACGTACCTTTTCTACAATTGCTTGGTTACCTACATAACCTTCTAGTTGCTCTGGGCGGTATTTTTCAACCCAGAGTGTGTGTTCCGAATTTCCAAACATTATGCGATGGTTAATTTAACTAAGAAATATGTTGATGAATATTCTGCATTGTCAAAAGTTACTCGAGCAATTCCTTTAGAGGATACTTCTAATAATCCAGTTGCGTCTGCATTTGCATTTAAGATTTCCTTAAATAATTTAGCAGAAAAACATACTGTATCCATTTGTACTTGCTCTTTAGCAACTGTCTTAAATACAATTCTATTTGTATTAACACTTGAGTGATTGATAATAATTTTAGTCTCTTCTCCATCACATTGTACACCAAAGTTATCTGACTCAGGTAATGCATTCGCAGCTTTCTTAAAATTATTTGCAAAATCTTTATTTAACTCAATTTTAACATCAAAGTCAGGTAATGATTTCAAGTTTGGAACTTGACGAATTACTGACAAATCAGCTAACATATAAGTTACATTTGTGCTTTGGTCTTTAAAATTCATTGAGTAGATTTTCTTATCTACTTCTCCGAAATTAATATCCATTTTTTCATCAACAGCACTTAACATTTTAACTAACTGAGAAGTTGCATAAACACCTAACTCTGCATCTTGTGCATCGAAGTTCTTTAATACTACTTCACCAATTACGTTTTGATCCGCGCTGATAAAATTAGTAGATAATGATTTGTCTGCCACTACTAATTTGGCGCTGTCGGTATTACCGGCTAAGAAATAGCGGTTAATAAACCCAATAAATTTACTTTTTTCCATTTTTTATTTTATTTTATTAAATATAAGATATTCTTTTGAATAATCAAAATTAATATTGAGGTACTTGCTCATTTTGTTTTGACTCTTCTGGAATAATAACCACTGCACATTCCGTAGTCATAATCATTGAAGCTACTGAAGCCGCATTTTGCAATGCAATACGAGTTACTTTGGTTGGATCAATAATACCAGCTGCTATCATATTTTCATATTCGCCGGTCTTTGCATTATATCCAAAGTCTCCTTTACCATTTCTAACTTCTTTAATTACAACAGATCCTTCTACTCCTGCATTTGCACAAATTTGACGCAAAGGCTCTTCAATTGCTCTTTTGATAATTTGAATACCTACAGTCTCATCATCATTTGCACCTTTCATATTTTCTAAAGAATCTAGAGCTCTAATTAATGCTACGCCACCGCCGGGTACAATTCCTTCTTCAATTGCTGCGCGAGTTGCTGCTAACGCATCGTCTACTCTGTCTTTCTTTTCTTTCATTTCCACTTCAGAAGCTGCTCCAATATAAAGAATTGCAACGCCACCTGTCAATTTAGCTAATCTCTCTTGAAGCTTTTCAGTTTCATAATCAGATTTAGAAGCATCAATTTGTGCTTTGATTTCTTTAATACGAGTTACAATAGCTTCTTTCTCACCAGCACCATCAACAATAGTAGTCGTGTCTTTAGATACCACAACTTTAGCTGCTTCCCCTAAATGTTCTAACTCAGCATCTTCTAATTTATACATATCACTGAATAATGCAGTACCACCTGTTAATACAGCAATGTCTTGAAGCATTTCTCTTCGTTTATCTCCAAATGCTGGAGCCTTAACTGCACATACTTTTAAACCTGCTCTTACTCTATTAACAACTAAAGTAGCTAACGCTTCTTGATCAACATCTTCTGCAATAATCAAAAGTGGTCTTCCTGTACCAACTGCTTTTTCTAAAATAGGCAAAAGGTCAGACATCATACTAATCTTTTTATCATAAATTAAGATTAATGGATTTTCCCATTCAGACTCCATCTTCTCTGTGTTATTAATAAAATAGTTAGATAGATAACCTCTGTCAAATTGCAAACCTTCAACAGTCTTCAATTCAGTTTCCATACCTTTAGCTTCTTCTACAGTCACTACTCCATCTTTACCAACAACTTTCATTGCTTCTGCAATTAAGTCGCCAATTGAAGTATCACTATTAGCTGAAATAGTTGCTACTTGTTTAATTTTTTCTGTATCAGTACCTACTGTTTGAGATGACTCTTTCAAAGCATCAATTACAGCATCAACTGCTTTGTCAATACCACGCTTTAAGTCAATTGGATTAACTCCTGTTGCAACTGCTTTCAATCCTGAAGTCATAATTGCTTGAGCTAATACCGTTGCTGTCGTAGTACCATCACCAGCTTCTGTTGCTGTCTTAGATGCTACTTCTTTAACTAATTGAGCACCCATATTTTCCAATGGATCACTTAATTCAATTTCTTTAGCTACTGTTACACCATCTTTGGTAATTGCTGGGCTACCAAACTTCTTTCCAATAACTACATTACGACCTTTAGGCCCTAAAGTTACCTTAACTGCGTTGGCTAATTTATCAACGCCATTCTTTAAGCCATTACGACTTTCTACATCAAAATAGATTTCTTTTGCCATATTATTCTGTTTCTGTTTTTGTTTCTTCTGTTTGTATTTCTTTCTTTTCTCTTTTCTTAACCACTTTTGGTTCAGGTTTATCAAACTCTGTAAAGTCAAAGAATTCAGTTGCGACTTCTTTAGCCATATTCATTACATTCTCGCCACCATACTTAACATAAAATTGACGATATCTTTCATAAACTGCAATTGGATCTGTAGCGTGGAACATTTCTTCCATTGATCTTAAAATTTGAATTAAGTCATTTGGAATTAATTCTGCTAACACTTCTAATGGACAGCTATTAACTAATTTTTCTACATTATCTGCAGTGTATATATACATATACAAATTATGATAGGTTAAACGAGTTACAGCTTCTGTCGAATAATTTTCAAGTATATCCCAAGTTAAATAAGGAACACCAGGATGATTAATCAATGAAGGCACGTGACCTGTCTTAGGATATCCTAATTTAGAACCATCCTTAGGAAAATACAACATATTAAATACTTGATCTTTCCAATTCGGACTCCATACCATTTGTCCAAAGATTGGATATTGACCTGGAGATGAACTATCTGTTGATATAGTAATTCTATTGTCAGTATATTCATTCATTAATTTTTGCATTTGAGCTAAAATAAAGAAGTCAGATACTTTAGAAATTCCTAATAAGTGAACCCAAGTATTATTTGTCTTTTCAAATTCTTTTTCTTTAATCATCAAAGCTAAAATATACATGAAGTCTACTAGACGACGAGACGATCCAATACACCAACCACCAAACTCTAAACCTTTAACGGTATCATACCAATGTTTAAACTCTACTGGATTAGATCCTTGTACTACGTTTAAGAAATTAGTTTTACCAGATTGCTTCTTTTCAAAATATTTGAAATTGTCTAAACTAATAGCTAATGACTCTTGAAACCTACCTTCATAAGTAACACGAGGTGGAATATCAATATTACATGCAATATCTGAATTAGCTTCTAGCCAATCAAATATTCTATCACGCAATGCCATATCCCATTTCAACGCACCTGTTGCAATTTGGAATCCACCAGAGTCACCAAATACTAAAGTATCTTGCAAACCCCAAGTTTGTCTAATATTGTCTTTCTTGTATAAATGACCAGCTGTCATAAGAAAGTACTTATAGCGCCATTCTTCAGGCACTCTATCATCCCAAAATCTATAAGGCACTCCAGGAGCTACTTCCATATCTTTTGTTAATGGAGAAGCGTATGCACCTGAACTTAAAGACGGGAAGTATACTAATTTCTTTTCTTTCATATCTAAATATATTAATTTCTATTGGTATTATCAAATATTTGCTCAATTATTTTTTGTGAATCATAAAAGTTAACATACAAATATTCTCGTTGTTCTTTTATTAAAGGTTTATAATCATCATAATGATAAACCAATTCTTTTATCTTACTCGTTAAGTCTGGAGCATATTTTGAGTAATTAAAAATGCTTTCAGTCCATTCAGGCGGATATCTAAACGGCTCTGGAACTAAATCTCTTAATCCTTCAATATCTGGCACTAAAGGAATAGTCCCTAACAAAAGGCATTCATAAATTTCCTTTCCTATTCTTGGAGAGTCATAAGGTAAAAATGCTACCTTTGCTTTGGATATCTGACTTAAAAGCTGATGTCTTTCCAATGGACTCTTCTCTTGAGCAAATATAATTTGTATGTCTTTGTACACTCGTATATAGTCGTACATAATCTGTTCATGTAAGTCTGAATACTTATGCCACGGAAAAATTAACATGTTTTGTTTAAAGTAATCAGAAGTATATTTAGACATTTCCAAATCTAAATAATCCAATGGAAATTGAATTACATTAAGTCTTTCTGGAAATACATGTTTTGACACATAAATTCTAAACTGCTCCTTATGATATTCAGATATAAAAAATGATTTATCTAAACATCTAAATGAAGCTCTTTCATGAACCTTTCTCCAATTACGATCATTTAATGGTCGATATTCAGAATCTTCATTTAAGTAACATCCTCTTGACCAAAACCCAATCATTTCAACTGGCTTATTATAATTTTCAGACCAATGTCTAATATACGAAGTCATTGATGTCCATGAATTAGGAAATATAAACTTATCTTGAGGTTCTATATAACCTGTTTGAAAATACGTTTTAATCGTACTTAAATCTTTATTCCTAATCTCCTGCACTATACAATCTATATTTGATGACTCGACATACCCTTGAAGCAGTGAAGCTAAATGAGTCTCCCAAGAATTTTCATCAGTTATTAAATCGTCTATTACTACAAATATCTTTATCATACTCCTCTGAGTGAAGTTACTTTTTCAACTCGCGCGCCGTTCTCTTGGTCTTCCCAAACTTCAACCCATTCAGCATCAAATTCATTTAAAACTTGCTCTGCTAACATTTCACATGACTGAGCTCCAAATTCGCAAGTACGAGTAAGGTCACTAAAATATTCTTCATTGATATAATCTATAACATCTCTTTTCAACATAATAAACTCTTTATCTCTATCTGAATGTGTCACTGCACATGCTACTGTAAAATGAAACATATGTCTATGTCTATCTGCTAAAAAATCTACTTCTGGAAATAATTTTGCTGCTAATGGAAAGTTATGACATCCGTCAACTGCTAATTTTACTATTACTATTGTTTTTGTGTTCATATTCTAAAAGCTAAAAAAGTCTGAAATATTATCATTCTTAGGTATTGATCCCCAATTCAATGCACTATAAAAATCGCCTAACTTATTCTCTAAAGAAGCAGTAAAGATCTTTTCATAGTCGATATATTGAGTTATAAATTTAAGTATTTCTTCTGGATCTTCAAAGCCTTTAACAGCACAACTTTCCAATCCAAATGGATTATTTTTAAGATAAGTCCATTTAATCTTTTCGCCATCTGTAATTGGCTGTGAAGCTGTTACTTTATAATATTCCATTAAGTCATTATAATTTAAAGCTGACTTTGCGTGCACCGGAGTGCCTTTAACTCTGTCACCAAACATTTGACCTTTGGCTTTTTTAGTCTTATATTTTTTCAATTCTTTAACACCTGTCGGAAACATAATATCAAACATTGGCTTTTGCTTCATATCTTCTCTGAATGCTAATACCTTGTCGTCAATCTTTTTCTTTTCAGAAATATTTAAAATGTCAATTAATATACCAGACATAAATTCTCTAAATGCTTTTGGAAAGTTACTTCTTACAACATCCATTCCTTTTACATCTAACTTCCATTCTTTAGCACCATTAGTCATTTGTGATATTAATACTCCTTTTTCAGAAATAATTTTTTGTGCATATCGTTTCTTTGCAATCCATAAACCTGATTCAGATACATACTCTTGCTTAATATTTAAAAAGTGTTTATCTGAATTTAAAAAGTGTTTACAAAATCCATCCCATGATTCATTAATATAATTTTCAACTACTTGCGAAGTTTTATATGTAATGTTAATTTTTTCTTCTTTAGATAAAGGCTTACCTAATTTCGATTCCATTAAATCAATAATTGGTTTTGCTGAAAAATAATTAGAGTCAGTATCTACATAAATTACATACTCTTTATCAACTCCAGTTTGTTTAGTAAACCATTCATTACCTTTCATCATTGCGTGACGAATAACTTGTTGGCCTGTCAAAGTAATTGACTCTGCATTATCTAAATCATGGAATCTAAAACCTGGAGCTCCTAATGCACCATATAAAGAGTTATTTACAATCTTCATAGTGTGCTGTCTAGAGTCGAAGAATTTAGACATATCAGCATTACCTTCTTTACCATATTTCTTTGCTAACGCTCTATACTCTTCTCTTTCATTCATCCAAGTTTCTAGAATAGAAGGAATTAATCCTCCTTTGGAATAATCATAAACTACGCCAATAGAAGATACAGTAAATTTATTTTGAACTAACCAATCCCTGAATTCCATAATTGGAATCAATACATGTTTAGATCCTGATTTAATTTTTGCATTGGCAGCTGCATAACCGTCAGTCCAAAAATCATTTTTTACTTCATCCCAATTCTCTACTCTACCAACTTTAGTTTCTGGAGAGATATTAAGAGTTCTGATAATAGAAGGATAAAGTGAGGCCATATCCTCGTCAAATACCCATTCATACAAACCTGGAATTGGATCTTTTACATATGCCCCTGCGAAGTCATTGGAATGCTCATCGTCTGGTATGCTATGATCTTTCAATCTTCTATTAGGAGCTACTATTCCTAATCGCTTCATATACGTTACACAAGCACCGTCTAAATATCTAGTAGTAAAATAAACATCTTCATAAGGCACGTGACCTTTATGACAAATACCTCGGGCCAATGATAAAAACTTAAGTTTCTCATCTAACTCTAATACTAAAGTTACGTCATTAACGTTATACTCAATAAACTTCTCAGGATCTGTTCTATATAAATAATCCAAGGTTCCTTCATATTCAATTTTACCTTTGCCTAATTCTTTTTTACAAATATTATCTAAAGAATAAGAAGACTCTTCTGAGTATGTAAAGAGTTTATACAATGCCATGTAATCTAAACAACTAACACCCATAATCCTATAACGATTACGATGTTGAAGATAAATTACTTCATTAATTGGAGATAGCGAATCCGCATATTGTTTGCCTGCTATCTTTGTAATTCTATTATACAAATATGGAATATCAAAAAAGTCAATATTCCATCCTGTTACGATTGTCGGTCTAATTTCAATCCAATAAGATAAAAACTTAGAAATTAATTCATATTCAGTTTGTACTACTTCTAAAGTCATTTCAGCGTCTGTATATGGCTTTAAGTTATTTAAAGGATCTACAATAATTGCTACTGACTTTTTACCTACTCTATCATGAAATGCAATTGAAGTCATTGGTTGCCAAGC
>Ga0214163_1000850_pt1 | contig 13738 bp, 9 predicted proteins | sample LakMenepilimnion_2_FD_153001 | JGI IMG/M metagenome (GOLD analysis project Ga0214163, IMG submission 153001) | Freshwater microbial communities from Lake Mendota, WI - Practice 15JUN2010 epilimnion v4 | ecosystem: Environmental > Aquatic > Freshwater > Lake > Epilimnion/Euphotic zone | place... | reverse complement strand
TGAAGTGGCCCCCATTATTCGGACCACGGGTTTAGATAGAAATCCGTGTGTTTTTTTGAGCCGAAAAAGGCTATGTTTTTGGGATTCCACCAAGCAGGGTGTTTATGCCAAGGAAAAGGCGATCGTTTAGTGCTACCTTCAAGTCGAAGGTTGCCTTAGATGCTATCAAGGGGCTTAAGACTGTTGCCGAGATAGCGAAGTTGCACCAGGTTCATCCATCTCAAGTAGTGCTCTGGAAGCGTCATCTCCTCGAAGGCGTTGAGTCAGTCTTTGTTGGTCCAACGGATCGCAAAGATAAGGCGGCAGATCAACCGCAAACCGCCGATGCGAATTTCGACTTCGTACTCGCAGTGGATTGGAACTGACAAATTGCTTGGAAATACATCTGCTGAAGTTGCCCAAGTACTCTCCAGTAGACGATAATGAAGTGATCGCCGATCCACGCGATCAATGGATGTACTTCTTTCGACGAGCCGAAGGATCGACCGACGAGGAGCTGCACCCCCAGGTCGAGGACCGAACTTGAGACGTTAGTGACCGAACTGCAAGCTCAACTGCGAAAGCGGATGACGTAGTTTTCCTAGGAATCCACTCCAAATGGCGACCTTCTGCGACATGGCCTACACCTGGGATGCCAACAAGAACAAGACCTCCGAGACGATCACCTGCGTAATGAGCGTGTCGCGTTACGGAAAATATGCTTTACAGGAGACCAGTTCAAGCCCGACCAGGTCCGTCGACAAGTCTCAGATCGGGTAGTCTAAGCGCCGCACCTAGTGCCGAGTTTTCGGACACAAATGTGCTGAATGCGGTGGCGCGGAACTGCTTCAAAATGACTCTCAACGCTCCGGAATTTCATTGACCGTGTAATAAGCGTTGCGATGCAGCAATTCCTCACCGTCGCGTGATCGCACTTGCACTAAATCAAACTCGTAGACAAATCCCCGATCAAGCTTCTCTAAAGCGACCATTGCCGACATCCCATCGTCCGCCAACGTCACGGACTTCACCGCCGGCTTCTGCTGCTCGATCTCCGGTCCACCATACCCCGCATGATAGGGATGCGTAAAAGCAGATATCGCATAGCTTGCTGTCGCCCCTCCCGTTTTCGATTCCACCGGCTTGGTAAAGGTGATCCTGAACCCATCTGGCTCAATGGTGACGCGATTGATCTCAAATGGCATTTTGCCACTCCACTCAAGCCTCTCTAGTGCGAATGGTTTGATCCCTCGCACCGGCCAGCCCCGGTTCGTGCCACCACAGAGCAAGTTTCCCCCAGGAGTAAACTCAACGTTGAGGATCCCAGTAGAAAGCCCCTCACGAAAGGGATAACAAGCTCCCTGCCAGACGCCGTTAACCTGCTCTGTCGTCGCTCGCATAATGATCGACTGCGTATAGTCGCCGAGAAAAAGCTGATTTTCAAACGGACCAAACTTTCCCTGCGTCCTGTCCACATTGAACGCACTGATCGATCGCCCCATGCGAATATAGGGAAAAATCACAGCGTATGGAACAAGCTGCTTCACGCGATTCTTCTCTGTCACAATCCGTGACCCTGAATTCGGCATTTGAGGTACTTCCCCTAACTCCGGCGAATAGGGATACCAATTGAAACTCGCGGGATGACCATGAAAGCTATTCTCTGAAACCGCTTTCAAACTGCATGAACAATTCCAAGGCCCTTGGCTCTCAATGTAAAACAGCGAACCGTGCTCGTCGAAGCCAATCCCCCCCGGACTCCGCAATCCGCTCGCATACGCGGTGGTCTTGCCATCGGCAGCCACCTTCATAACGAACCCCCGATTCCATGCATGAGAGTAGTAAGATGCGGACAAACCTAAAGCGACGAATTGATTCCCTTGCTCATCAAGTTTCGAGCCGAACGCATACTCGTGATAGTTCGCATACCCCCAAGCATCCGAAATGGTTTCAAAACGATCCGCTACTTCGTCTCCATTCGAATCGCTTACTCGCGTCAACTCGCAACTCTGGGTAACTCGCAATGCGTTGTCGTGCCAAACCAACCCAAAGATCTCATCGAGCCCCGACGCGAAACGATGGAACGATGGAGTCGGCTTCAAGGCATCGATCCCATCGATGAAATAGATCTCTCCATGTCGCGTACCCACCGCAACGCGTCCATCGGGCAATACGGCAATGGCACCCGCTTCAATAACCGTATCCTTAGGCAACGGAATGTTGACGATCGGATAATATTCCCGCTCCCGCTCCTCGGTTCCCCACCGCTTGCCGACATCCTCAGCGCGCACGCCTCCGACGACAAATACCGCTAGCATCACCAACATGCACCAGTGCCGCAAAAAACTATTTAGCAAGCGGTTCATACAAGAACTCCAGGGTGGTTTTGCCTTGAGGAATTTCCAAACGCAATAGCAACTCGGACTTCGGTGGCTCATCGGATAGCGACCTCAAATTCGCTTCCAATCCAGGAATTGTCACTCGCAATCGACCGCTGCGGTAGACGTTGTCTGACTCACGAACGACTTCTCCTACCAACACGCGGAACCAAAGTCTCTGCGGCGAATCTGCCTCAAACTGCAAAACCCGTTTGAGTCCTCGCTGCTCCGCGTCACCATCAGCTTGACAACGATCCTCAATATCAACATCGCCACTGCGATACTGAAAAGTAGGTATTGAATCCTCGCCCAAGTAGTAGCCTCGAAACTGATAGCCAACGTTCTTCGGATAAAGCGGATCTGGATTGGCCGGCGCCTCTTTGGTCATGACTGGCAGCAATGGCCAAGCAGCTTGATCGTCAGCCAAGGTTGCAAATGAAACGTCTTGAGCAAGCGTGATCGGTTCACTGGCAGGATTAAAATCGCCCGAACCCTGCCCACTCCAATTCACCCCAACAAAGTTCCCTTGCCAAATCGCCGACAAAGTCCCCGTCTCCGCATTAAAGGCGTAACTGATCTTCTGTGGCAAGCCGACTGCAATCCCACGATAGCCCGCCACACGACTACGTCCCCGATGCAACAAGGCTTGCTCCCCAACTTCCAACCGTGTGCTCACCGATCGAACACCCGATGGATCTGCTGCCGATGTACCAAGCGACAGGTAATACCAAATCGACGCAATCTGCTCATCAGAGTTGCCATCGAGGATGTTTGTAAATGCTGATACACCATCAGGCCAAGCGCTAGGCATGACCGTACGGGGACGAAACGCACCTGGGTTTCGCAAGTAATGATAGAACCAAGCAGGTTCAAGCCGCTCGTAGCTCGTCAACAATTCGATCCCTTGATTGACGTTGGCACCCTTTGAATTGAATCGATGACAAGCGACGCAATTTGCCCCTTTATCACCAAGCAGCTCACGACCAGCAGCACGAAGTACCTTCTCTCGCTCGCGCTCCGTCTCGTTGCGACTCTCCGGACTCGGGATCTTCATCTCCGGTCCAGCCAAAACATCGAGCCTTCGGAAAAGCCCCGGCAAATGGGCTAAGTTGGCCGCCCCATACTGAGGCATACGGGTTTCCATGTAATGTCGAACACTCTCACCATCATATAAAACTTTCTTCATCCAGTTCGCTTGAAGCTTCGCTCCCACAAGCGTCAGCGGTGGAGGAATGCGACCATCATCACCAAGATTCAACTCGCTCCCCTTAAAAAATGGACTATGCGATTCATGAACCCCTCCAAAGCCATCCCGAACATGGCATGCGATACAACGAAAAGCTGTTAATGATTTCGATAAAGCCACTTCCTGAGAATCAAGGACCGGATCAGCTTTTGAATTTTCCTCGATCGCCGCGCGTATTGCAGCCAACTGATCTGTATCCAGATCGAATCGCAGACTCTTGTCACCTTCCTTTTTCTCAGCACCGATGGATAAACATCCACCACCTAAGTCTGCTCCCTTCAGTGGCCCGACCGCCTCTGCGGCTTGCATCCCAGGAATCGCATGACAAGCTGCACAATTTAGCGATTGGAAATACTTCCTCCCTGCTTCGACCAACGCGCCGTCGGGCACAAGCGGCGTAAAGCTGACCGCTTGATCACCGACCAAATACCCTGCAATCGCTCGCGATTCGCTCGCTGTCAATTTCATATCGGGCATTAACCCAGAACTTCGCACTTGCAGCGGATGAAATAGATACTCACTTAACGACTCGACACTATACTTCGATGCCACATGCCCAAGAGATACCTCCATGGGCTTGACCTTCTTCTTCGAATCCTTCGCAGCATTTCCTCGCTCGCTATCGCCGCTATCACCATCCCCGCTATCAGTAATCCCGTCATCGGTAACCCCGTCATCAGCATCAGCCCCTTCATCATCATCGGCAGCGTTGGAGCTGGACTGCATTTCCGAAGCGAGCTCACGCGGGCCGTGACATGCAACGCATCCAATGGAATGGTACAACGCTTTACCCAGCTTCAGGTCCACCGGTTCAGACGATTTGATTGCTACCTCTCGAGTCGTTTGCGAGACCAAGAAATGAGTCAGAGCCTCTGCAATCGCTTGCCGCTCGACATCGCTCCGTGATGCCAACACGTCGGGCATCGTTGTCCCGGGGTGAGCTTGCAGCGGAGAAGCCAAAAAACGGCGGAGATACTCCGGTGATACCCGCGCTCCGACTGCTGCTAACTCCGGAGCCTTCTTCTCTAACTCAGACGACTGCTGAATTCCGGTATGACAAGCGAAACATCGCAGTTGTGCAATCAGCACACTCCCCGCTTGCCCCTGCGTAAGCGGATGATCCCCAGGAATCGCCGGATCACCCGCCAATGATGTGAGGTTGCCAATCAACACGGCAATCAACAAATAAAATCGATTCATGGCTCCCGCTTATCGGTAGTAGGAAATAGGACGAGGCTTTACCCCAAGATCATCGTAGTTGAAACCGCTTTCAAGAGGCTCGTAACTCCCAACAATCTCCACGCTGCGATCGGCAGAAATATCTCCCTCCATCCCCATGCACCAATAAGCAGAGTTGATCACAAGTCGCCGCAAGCCAGGGTTCTTCAAGTCGATCCCACTACCCATCGTGCAATGAAAAACACGCGAGATCTTATCGCTGCTCGTCTTCCAAGGCTTAACCCAAGCGACAGGAAGGGGCTCGAGCTTCTCATTCGGCAAGTCGTCCGGTTTGCGCCCCATCAATGGCTGCCCCCATACAAGCGGAGTGCATCCCGCCGGCAGACTCGTCCCTTCTTTGTAGGTCCGATAGACATCGGAGTCACCCCAAATATCCGCCACCCCCGCAAGGATTGGATGCTGCTGATTTTCCTTATCGAAAAATCCACGCGTCGAGTCTGCATGCCATCGCCCATGATGATTGAGGAACGTCCCACCCAAAATATCCTCACCCCATCGCACTTGCTTTCCATCGATCTTGTAAGGTAATTGACCACGAAAGCCATGATTGGCCGTTCGCAATGCGATCATGGGCTTACCCGAATCGATGTAATCGACGATCCGCTGCATCTGAGATGGAGGCAAGGTAAGTAACCGCGTGAAAAAAATCACAAGGTCAGCACTAGCAAGCTGCTCAAGGCCTGGAATGCTGTGCTCTTTAAACTCAGCTTCTTTCCCCTTCTCTGGATAAACGGGCATCGTTGGATCCACCTCTCCACGATCATTAACCCCAAAAAGGACAGTGCAATCAAAACCATGATGCTCGCTGAGTATCTTCGCCATCATCGGCATGGACTGCTCACTGCGATACTCTTGTTCCGCCGAGATCAACACGATGTGTTTACCCTTCCCAGGCCCATCCCCACCGGGATATTTCAACCAAGAAACGCTATCCGCTTGCGTTTGAGCAGGTTCATCTACCGTACCTTGATTGTAAAAGACTGCATTCGTCGCTTCGCTGCGGCCTTGAACAATGTCAAGCCTCCCATCTGAATTGACGTCCCCCACCGCGATCCCGTAAACGGCCCCCTTGCCATCCCCAAGTGAACTCTCTTTGAACTCAAATCCGCACCCATCATTCAAAAACACCTTGCTGCCACCTTTGGAGTACCCAACAATCACATCGAGATGCTGGTCTTGATTCAAATCAGCCACAGCAATGGCGTATGCCTCACGTTTTGCTTCGCCAATCACCACGGACTTCGCGAAGCTTCCACTCCCATCGTTAAAGTAAACCTTCGTTCCGTGCCGCTCATCGCCGACGACTAAGTCGACCGCGCCATCGCGATTCAAATCGCCGGATGCACAAGCACGCGTCGAAGACACCTCGGGTCCAAAGGTAGATGTCTTCTCAAAGCTCGTGGTATCATCGTTAAAAAAGATTCGACTCGCCCCACCATCGCGATGCGGAGCTGCAATGTCCACCAAACCATCTCCGTTGAAATCCGCAGTCACCATCGTTGCCGCAGATTCCGCTGTTAAACTCCTCCAATGATCCTTGGTGAAGTTTCCCTTCCCGTCGTTTAGGATGACATAGCTTTGACTTTTGCGATTGGCTACCACAAGATCAAGTCGATCGTCGCGATTGATGTCTGCGAGCACAACGTTTCGCGTATTCCAAGAAGGATCCCCCCAAGAGCCCGCAAGCGCAAATTCCCCACTACCATTGTTGAAATAAACCTTCTTTTCATCCGGGGCATCATTGCTTACAACAACATCCAAGTCACCGTCGGCATCCACATCGCCTAACGCCGCCGAATAGCTTCGGTCGGGCTGCTCGCCAACGCTGCGAACTTCAAACTTTCCATTTCCCAGATTGAGAAGTATCCGATTGTGCAAGGGCCAGTGCCTACCCTTGGCTAAGACGATATCAAGGTCACCGTCGCCATCGAGATCTCCAGTGCTGGCATTGGCCGATGTTTCTGCTGACTCTTCAAGATCCACTTGTTGGAACACAAGCCCGTTCGTGAGCGGTTCCTTGCTCTCCATCTGTGTCACTGGTGAATCCGCCCCAGGGCTCTGCTCGATACAGTAAAGCTTGCTCCAACTTCGCAAGAAAAGCTGATCGTCCACAGCGACCGCAGAAGCGTCGATGACATCGTCCAGATCATTGGTTGCTACAACATCCAATGTTTCATTGTCTTTCACTACGACGGTCGTACCTTCGCGACTCGTAAAGTAAAAATGGCCATTGGCGAAGATGGGTGATGCATACATATTGCGAATCCCATCTAAACGCTTTCGCTCACCGAGCGCCTGTCCGTTCGTCGCATCGATGACACTGAGCAAATTCGTGTTACCCGCTGTGAATAGCAGCCTTGATTTGCTCAAAACCGGGGAAGGAACATACGGTGTACCTTGATTCACTTTCCAATCAATCGCTGGACTGTCAGTGATATCTCCTCGTGAACGCAAAGGGATGGAACATGCTAGGGCTCCTCGGTAGCCACTGGTGCAGATCACCGAGTCATGAAACCTGATCGGAGAAGGGATCGCGTTTACCGTTTGTCCTCCGCATTCCCATAGCAGTGTCCCATCCTTCGCGTCATAACTCTTAACCGATTGCGTCCCGTTGACGATGACTTGCTGCTTACCCTCATAGCGGGTGACAAACGGGGTGTTCCAAGAAGTTACTTCACCCGAACGATCCACCTTCCAGATCGGTTGCCCAGTCAGCTTGTCAACTGCGGCGATGAAAGAGCCTTCTTCTTGATCCCAATTGATGATCAATGCTTCATCGGTCAAGACCGGCGTGATGGCTTCACCCCACCCGTTGCGCGTTCGCATATCCCCTAAGTCGATTTTCCAGATCAAAGCTCCATCGAGTGAGTAACAGAATACACCGCGCGATCCGAATGAAAAATAAAGGCGCTCTCCGTCGGTTGTCGGCGAACCGGACGCATAAGTATTCGTCTCGTGTTTCCCTTCGTGAGGCACTTGCTCAACTGCAACGCTACTCCAAAGCTGCTTTCCTGAACGTCTATCGTAGCTAGAGACGACGAACTGGTAATAGAATTCATCCGGTATCGTTTTCGCGCGCTCGTCATTGACGATTGCAACCGAGCTTTTGCGATCGGTTTTTACCGCCGACAATATGAAGATTTGGTTTCCGAAAACAATCGGGGTCGCGGAGCCTTCGCCGGGCAAATCGACTTTCCAAGCGACATTTTTTTCTTTACTCCATTCGATCGGTGGCTTCGCATTCCCCCCGGCCTGACCATCGGCACTAGGTCCTCGCCATTGCACCCAGTTTTCAACTCGCGGCGATTCCCATGCACCGATGGTTCCGGCAAGCAATGGAATCAAAGAACTTAGGCAAACTGCTACCGGCCAAAGAAGTAATCTCATGTCGTGGTTTTCGTAGGATTCGAAAGAAATTCGATGGGGTAGGGGAGGCAGACGATTAGGTCTTCACGGATTCGGCGTGTCATTTTCCTGCATCGGTTCTGGAGACTTCAGTACTGGAGACTTCGAGCCTTGGTTCGATCCCTCGTAAGCCTCGAATGCTTTTTGTAACTGCAAGCGATAGTTTGCATTCTGTCTCTCGCGATCAGCCTCCCTGAGTTTTTTAACCTCCGCTGCGATATCACAACCAATCCCTCCGGCGAAAAGAACACACAATAACAGCAAAATATTGCAATGTTTCATACGTTGCCCACGACCTGCAGTAGATACGTAGGATTGATCAATTTGCTTGTTCTCGTCACATTTCATTTGAATTGCTCCTTGTTCGAAGAGTTTCAATTACCTTCGCTTATTGGTGGCCTTAGGGTCAGCAACTTGCGCATTACCGCCATTGACCTTCGTTCCGCCGCCCCAACTTGGCGTAACGTTGGCTTCGTCCCACGCGTCCCACTTGGCTTGCAACTCCGCGACCTTATCGGGCATCGCCGCTGATAGATCGTTTGCCTCCCCGATGTCGTTGGCAAGATTATATAGCTTAGGGACGGTCACAGGTTGATTGTTTTTCCCCGTAAGCGTGTCTGCGTTGCTGTCGTAGCGAACAAGCTTGTAATCTCCGCTTCGAACAGCCATTTGCTTTCCGAACCGCCAATACAACGCATCGTGAGGTACTTGCGAATGGCTCTCATCGAGAAATGGAACAAGGTTAACGCCGTCCATGCTTGGAACGCTCTCCAATCCAGCAGCAGCGATCGCCGTAGCGGCCAAATCAAGCTGAATGACTGGTTTCTCGAACTTTGATGGTTTCAGTCGCCCGGGCCATGAAAGAACGAATGGGACGCGAATTCCTCCCTCAAGCGTCGTTCTTTTCGAACCTCGCAACGGTGCATTGACCGATCCGTTGACCGTCACTCCGGGCATAGTTGGCCCCCCATTGTCGCTGATAAACATCACCAAGGTGTTCTGATCTTGCTTGGTCTCTGCAAGCTTTTTCATCACATCTCCGATCGCTTCGTCCATCGCAAGCATCATCGCGCAGTAAGCCCGTCTTTTGTTATCCGTGATGTGTGAAAACTTCGCGAGCCTCTCATTGGTCGCATCCATCGGAGTGTGAACTGCATTGAAGGCGAGATAGAGAAACCAAGGTTTCCCTTGATGGCGATCGATAAAAGAAGTCGCTTCAACTGCGAAAGCGTCCGTCGCGTAGTCCATGTCATCGATTGGGTCAGTCCCTCTGAGAAAACCAGCCGCATCGAAGTAACTGTGCGAACCGCCGAGGAAACCGAAGAACTCGCTGAACCCACGTTGCTGCGGATGCATCCGTTTCCCGGCTCCCAAATGCCATTTGCCAACTAAACCCGTCATATAACCTGCCGCTCTCAGACGATCCGCGATGGTGGTCTGCGTAACAGGTAGTCCTTCCACAGGTCCGCTGGGATTGAACTCATGACCGAATCGCTGTTGATACCGACCGGTCAGCAAACCAGCTCGCGTCGGCGAACAGTAAGGTCCAGAGACGTATCCTTGAGTGCATACCACCCCGGACTTCGCAAGCGAATCGAGATAGGGAGTGGGTATATCCGTGCAGCCATGAAATCCTACGTCGGCGTACCCCATATCGTCGCCGACGATTAGAAGAACATTAGGTCGCGAGACATCCTGAGCGAACACTTCTTGGGCGATCGATCCCCCGAATGAAGAGAGTACGACCATCATTACAAGACATAAACGACATTGACGTTGGTTCATCGACATGCTCCCCGCTGAAGGATCCCATCCACCGTACCTCAATAGGTTAGCACATCCCTAGAGAGGTACTACTGGCCGAGTTCACCGCCGTAGTCCGAGCAGCCCAACTTTTTTTAAACACAGAGTACACAGATTTCACAGAGCCCCCTCTCCGCTCAGCCTCCCTGCCTCCGCTCTCTCTCGTCTTCCCTTTCCGCTCTGCTCTCCCTCCCTCTTTGCTCCCCTCCCTCCTTGTTTTCCCTCCCTCTCTGTGTCTCTGTGCCTCTGTGTTTCAAATTCCCCCTGTATTTCCCCATCACCGGAATTCGTAATTCTTTTCTTTCGAGTGACCAGAGGTGTCACGCCCCCGAACGACAATCTGCTTTCTAGAGAGAATGACCTCGGACAGAGTTCGTTTGGATCGGTTAGTTACACATAGGAACCTAGAAAATGACGAACCTCGCGAATGTTCCAAGTCGATATCGAACGGTGAATATCCCCTCGGGCTTTGTCATTGAGGGTGGCGAGAACCGGAACTCCGTTAGGGTACGGCTGCGGCAAACTCACTGGGAAGTTCAACTCGATGGAGAGTTAGATTTAGAAAAAGTTTCTGTTTTTTCTCTCGTGCAAACCAAGCAATTGATTGATCGGGTAGCTGCATTGGTGTTTTCCGAATACAAAACGAACAATGCTGCTATCGCACCTTACCGACTCAAGCACTGGATGATTTCGAAATCGATAGGTTCTATTGGCAAGGCGGTCTATGAAAAGATCAATGAACTGCAACCGGATCGAATGGATCAGAAGATTTTCAATATTCAACGAAAGGTTTTTGCATCTGCCTTCGCCGTACCGAACCTACTTCTCAACCGGTATTTCTATGAGTTTGCAGATAAGTACCTGATCGACGATTTGTTTCGGTATCGCGCAGCAGGTAAGGCGATTCATATTTTTGGTGACGCCTTCTACAACAGCGCTTGGGATCTTTATATCAACGAACCTAGTGCGCTAACAGATCCGTTGAATCAGCGTCAGGCGGTTCGAATCGCTTGCGATCAACTTCGCAATTGGAGGTCGTTGTTTTCGTACAACGGACGATCGTATCCCAATCTAAACCGCACTCTCGATCAACTACCTGGAGGTATCAGCAATAACTTGCTTAAAAACCTTCGATCCGTCAAGCTCAAGCGGGTGGTTACGGATCGCCCTGAATTAATCGTTATCCTTCTCGGAAACGCATCTAGTTTTCAAAATCACGGGGACGTTCTTCACTTTGCGACAAGGCGCGAAATCATCCAGGCCATGAATAGGGTATCAATTGCGATGCAGACACCACTTTCTCACCGATCGACAGCACACCTCGATACCTTTGTCAGGTATCTCAATGACTACCCGGACGTACACGAAGGCGGAATCGTTGGATTGGCCAATAAATCGATCCAGTACCATCTGGATCTTGTGAATCAAACGCTTGCCGACATCGACATGGTAGATATGGAACGCGAGTTGGCTAAACCCCCTATCCCGGTGCCGTCCGTGGCAGGCTTGCGATTCCTTAGTACTTCCCAAGAGGTTTTAGCGGAAGGCATGCTAATGGGGCATTGTATCGGTCGTTACATCGAGCTAGCGGAAAGGGGGGAATGTTATTTGTTTCATTATGAAGATGGAGGACAATCGGCCTCGATTCAAGTCGATCCCTATGGCAAGGTCGTTCAATCCAGAGGCCCGAGAAACACACAAAATGAGGCAACCAAGCGAGCTCAGCAGATCTTGTCGCGATGGGGTAGAAAATTCCCCCTTTTGTGCGAATCAAGTGTCGCTTCCACAATGGACTTTTTTGAATTGCACGACGCACCGTTTTAGGATTGTAAGCGGATGGGTTACTTGACAGGCACAAGTTCCCAAGGTCGACATCCCCTCGGAAGCAAACACGCTTGAAAACGTCGCCAAACATCTTTGGCACATACCCAGTTGGTCCCATTCCAGGCCGTGAGAACGCGTCGTGGCGATCACCCCTCGACATGACCGCGATAAAGTGATTCGAACTCCATTCGGCAGGACCAATCGCTATGACGAGTAGTTTATTTTCAATCGATTCCATCAGAGGGTTGAGTTGATTCGACGCGAGCGGGTCGACCTGTTCGTCGACCATCAACCCAAGATTCTCAAACGTATCGCTCAGCTAGCCAACTTGCCATCGTCTTCACAATGAAGACAATTCTTTCTTCGAACTGAGTAAATGGATGCTCAGTAACGATACTGGCATACTGGCCTAACTCGGGATCTAATCCGCCATCGGCGTTCTTATCAAAGCAATGTTGCACCACCGTTATTGCAGTGCTAACGATGCTTCTTCATTCTGCGCAGTCTTTTAAAAACAAATCCAAATCCCGCTACAGACATTAAAACAAGAGAACCAGGCTCTGGAACAGAAGAAGCGAGACGAAATCCTAGCCTAGAATTTTCCGTACCTACGGCAAACTGATAACGAGATCCAGCAGATGCACCTGTAAAGCCACTCCAATCACCACCACGCACGCCTTTATTGACGCTGGCCTCTCCCAATCGGTCATTCCATTCCGCAACATTTCCTGTTTGGTCGTAGGTGCCATAATAGCTCGAGCTCCCATTCGTACCGACCGTGGTAAGATTGCCAATTTGTCCATTCCAAGCGGCACCATCATCGAGATTCGCGAAATTACCGAGTGGTCCAGCGATACCGTTTCCGTTTGAATCCGCAAGAGTCGCACTAGGCGTCGCATCACTTTGCGTTGCAAAATTGAAGTAACCGTTCTGTGCCTCTGGGTTGTAGTAGGCCGCCTTGTACCACTCGTGTTCCGTGGGTATCCAGTAAAGAGCGTCAAGGCTGCGTGCAGGAGCACCGAGTCCATCTCCTGCGACTGAACCGTTCAAAGCATATGCACCCGTTTCCGTCCCACCTGGCCCTTGGCCATTATGTAGCCAATTCGCGACTCTGGCTGCTTCTCTCCAGCCTACGAAATTTACGGGCTTATTCCCCATATTCTCCTTCGACGAATACTTCTGCCCCACGGATTCATTCACGTTCAACAGAATCCCTCCTCTCGAATTCGTCGTCATTTCCGTACTGTATATTTGATAAAGATTTACACCTGTCGGATCGACTGCATTCAGGAATCGTACATATTCAGCGTTCGTGAATTCATATCGGGAAATACGAAAAGTGTAGGAAACGGCCCCAAAGCCATTGGAATCTGAAGCATTCCCAGGATTGCCCACGGTGACCATTTCAGCGCGCAGAGCTTGGGTAAAACAAGCCACAGCAATTAGAAGCAATGCAACGCAACGGTTTTCCGTCAATAAATTCCTCAAAATGCAATTCTAGGTTTTCAGTTGCAAGCCCCCGAAAGTATCTGGCTTAAATACTTGCGTTTCAGAGGTGCTTTTCGTGCCAATATTTCTTGTTTTTAGGGTCGTCACGAAGTTTTAGTGGCTGGAGCAAATCCATGCTGACCAAAGCGATACAAAACTTTACAGAATGTCTCTTAGGTTGCGTGAAGTGATCCCTATCATTCCCTTGCAAACCGATTCCTTACTGCCATGTTCATTCGAAGATAGACAATATCAACCAATAGGGCTGCATAAGGCATCGAGCGCCCGAGGTCCACAGAACCAGTCTCCACATGTTTCGAACTCTGTGCTCTCTGTGACTCTGTGTTTCAAAAAGGGTGACTCTGTGTTTCAAAAA
>Ga0214163_1000849_pt1 | contig 13742 bp, 12 predicted proteins | sample LakMenepilimnion_2_FD_153001 | JGI IMG/M metagenome (GOLD analysis project Ga0214163, IMG submission 153001) | Freshwater microbial communities from Lake Mendota, WI - Practice 15JUN2010 epilimnion v4 | ecosystem: Environmental > Aquatic > Freshwater > Lake > Epilimnion/Euphotic zone | place... | reverse complement strand
GCCCCCCCGAAGACAACCTGCTCACGTACCCGCAGCCAACGCACCTCACCATCCGGCCTAACGATGCGGTAATCCATGCAGAGCTGACCATCACCCGCAGGATCTAGCGATGCGGCGATGCGTGGCATCAGCAGCGCTAAGTCATCCGGATGAAACATCTCATGCAGCCGCGCCCGTGGCAGCACCATTGCCGTGACTCCGAGCCCAAACAACCGCGCAGCCTCCGCGCTGAGGTGTTTGAGATCCGTGACATAATCCACCTCCGCCAGCGCCAGCCCGGCTACCTGCATGCCAAGGATAAGCATCGCATTCACGCGACGTAGCTCTTCATTCGACTCACTCAAGGATGGGAGGTCTTCGCCGTACTCTGTCAGTGCAGCGGATTGGGTGGATAAGTTCATTGGGAAAGTGAAATTCCAAATTTCCGGCCTTTAGCCGGAATCTCTGTGCGCACCTTGGTGTGGCTACCAGGAACAGACTCGATCGTAAAAGTTCCGCCGATCATCTCAACCCGCTCGCGCATACCGAGCAGGCCAAGCCGCTTGTTTCGCTTTAAAAAGACCGCGGATTCGGCCTGAAAGCCTTTGCCATCATCCTGAATGTCCATGCGCACCATTTCACCATGTGGCTGGATGCTCACTTTGACCTGAGAGGCCTTGGAGTGCCGTGCGGCGTTCTTCAGCGCCTCTTCTACCACACGATAGAGCACCGTGCAGCTGTCTTTGCCTAGCTTTTCCACCCCAGCAAAGGCGGTGAAAAAGGTGCGGATGCCACTTTCCTGCGTGAAGATTTTCAGGCACGATTCCAGCGCGGGGATGATCCCTAGATCATCAAGCACTGCAGGCCGCAAATCGCGCGCGAAACGATGAACGATCTCTACAGATTTCACCACCAGACGCTGTATGATAGCGATCTTTTGGTGAGAATTACGAGCGTTGGCCCGAATCTGCGCCTTCAAGGTCGCGAGCCGCAGATTGATCCCCGTCAGTGTCTGCGCGATGACATCATGCAGCTCACGGCTGATGCGTTTACGTTCCTCCTCTTGCACGGTCAAGAGCCGCCGTGACAACTGCCTCAGCTCATCCTGCATCTGGCGTGACTTTTTCAGCAGACGACTCGTGGTCGTCTCATTCTTGCGCAATGATTCCTCCACCAGCCTGCGCTGAATGACTTCATTCTTCAGCTCTTCGTTACGCGTCGCCAGCTCCTTGGTGCGTCTGGTAAGCGTCTCGGTCATAGTCTTGAGCTGCGCCGTGGCCTCACGAGTACCGAGGCGATTTCCCTCGATCCGGGTCATGACCTCTGCGAAAAAAGCTCTTCCACGAGCTGTCATGCTGAGCTTCAGCGCTGGTGGTTTCCCATCCAGCAACACCAGCATCACCTGCTCATGCAATCTCGCCAGATCCAGCGTCTCCATGCCGATCTTTACCGCACCGCCACCCAGCTCGCGAGCAATACTGAGATCAGACTCCGCTGAGCCATCTAGATGAGCAGCGAGGGCTTTTTCATAACGTTTGTGCAGGGGTTTAGATTGGTTCTTCATGAGCGATTCCGATCTCGGTGGCGTAGCGATGAATGGCCTCAACGGACTGCTCCACCAGTTGCTGAGTGGTGGCGATTTCCTGAGCGAGGCTGGCACTGCTGTCTGCGGCCTCTTTCTTTAAGGCTAGGAGTCTAACATGAATCCCCAGCAAAGTCTGAGCGATTTCATCCTGAAGCTGAAGACTCATCATCTTCCGCTCCTCTTCATGAGCCGCAAGGATCTGATGCGTCATTGTTTGCAGGCGCTCCTTCATCTCGACGGACTCCTGCACCAACTGCCTGGCAATGAACAGACTCTGCCTCAGAGCCTCTTCCTCACTCTCACGTCCAGCGATCTGGCGTTTCATCTCACGCCGTGCGTCTTCCAGTTCCAACTGGCGCTGCTCCAGCGTCTCACGCACAGCATTCAGAGCAGACTCATGACGTCCCTTGAGGATCGGCAGGATGGTCGCATAGAAAAAGTGTGCCCCACGTCCCTCCATCTGCAACCGTTCGTCGGAGGTGGTTTTTGCGAGAACTAGCTTGGTCATGGCTTGCTCATGGATCTTCGCCAGATCCAGAGTCTCTAGCCGCAGAGTCAGCGCAGCCTCCCCTAGTGGCTGGGCCGTGCGCAAGGAAGCGTGAGAAGCTGACTCCAGATGATTCCTCAAAGCCGCCTGATAAAGCGCCGGCAGGTTGTTGGATGTTTGTTCGTTCATGTTCGGCGGTGGCTGCAACCAGCCTCCACGCTCATGGCGGATGAAGTACTGAATACAGAACAAACTCCATTCCGCCCGCCATCCTAGCTATGGGGTAAAACCCTACCTCAAGTCATCACGTCCTATTTTTTGTGCCTCATGAGGAATCAAGGCCAGTGTTTTTCAAAACACTGGCCAGTCTTTATCCGTGCAAAGACATGTTCATCTACTGCAAGAATCAATTCCGAATTCATCCCAAAGCGCCCCCCCTCCTCAGACATTGAAGCGCCATTCGACGACGTCGCCGTCGCGCATGACGTATTCTTTGCCTTCGATGCGCAGCTTGCCAGCCTCGCGGGCCTTGGCTTCTGAGCCGAGGGCGACAAGGTCGTCAAAGTGGACAATCTGTGCGGCGATGAAGCCGCGCTCGAAGTCGCCATGAATGACACCGGCAGCCTGCGGGGCTTTCATGCCTTTGGTGATGGTCCAGGCACGGGTTTCTTTTTCACCCGTGGTGAGGTAGGTCTGGAGGCCTAACAAGGAATAAACACTCTTGATGAGCTGGTTCACGCCGCTGTCCGTGACACCGAGATCGGCGAGGTAGGCGGTGGAGTCCTCCTCCGGCAGATCGACGAGTTCGTTTTCGATGGCGGCGCTGACGACACAGGCGCTGGCAGCGTGGGCGTGCTTCACATACTCGCGCACTTTGGCGACGAGCGGGTGCTTGTCCGGCTCCTTGGAGGCGGAGGCGAGATCAGACTCAGCGACGTTGCAGGCGTAGATGCAGGGCTTGCCACTGAGCAGGAAGAAACTCTTCAGCAGCTTTTTCTCCTCGTCATTGAGATCGAGGGTGACCGCTGGCTTCATCTCATCCAGATGTGGGGCCAATTTCTGACACAGGGCGTGCTCGGCAGCGGCTTCTTTGTTGCCACGCTTGGCTTCTTTTTCCGTGCGGGAGAGGCGCTTATTCACGCTATCCATGTCCGCGAGGATCAGCTCCGTATTGATGACCTCGATGTCGCGGACAGGATCGACGCTGCCATCGACGTGGGTAATGTCACCGCTCTCGAAGCAGCGCACGACGTGGACGATGGCATCCACTTCACGAATGTGGCTGAGGAATTTATTGCCCAGGCCCTCGCCCTTGCTGGCCCCCTTGACGAGACCGGCGATGTCCACGAACTCGATGGCCGCAGGCACCAGCTTCTGTGAGCCGCTGATTTTGGAGAGCACGGCCAAGCGCTCATCCGGCACGATGACGACGCCTTGATTCGGCTCGATGGTGCAGAAGGGGTAATTGGCAGCCTCCGCCTTGCGGGTGCGGGTGACTGCATTGAAGAGAGTAGATTTGCCTACGTTTGGGAGGCCGACGATTCCAGCTTGGAGCATAAGGGCCGCGAGAATAGCGGTGCATCGGTGAACCGCGAACGAAAAAGTAAGTTTTGGCAGAGACTGGCTGTATCGGCACCTGTCAGATCTGTGGGTAAAAACTGCTTGCCCAGGCAGACATCCCCCCTACCATGCGCGCCCTCCTGATCGGCACTGTGCTGACTGGGAGATCACGTTAAAACCAAAACCGCCAGCCTCCCGGATCAAGGCTCACTGCCTTGAGCGCTCGTTTCTCTGAAACCATGCGTGCGGAAGACTCGCACCCCTCAAAAAATACTACATGTCCCAGATCCTCGCCGAACTCGTCGAAGCCGGAGTCCACTTCGGTCATCAAACCAAGCGTTGGAACCCGAAGATGAAGCCTTTCATCCTCGACTCCCGCAACCAGATCCACATCCTCAACATCGAGGAAACCGTCAAGCAGATCGACACAGCCGCTGAGTTCCTCGCCGACCTCGCCCGCAAAGGTAAGCGCATCCTTTTCGTCGGTTGCAAACGCCAGGCCCAGGAAGCCATCCGCGAGGCCGCTGACGCCTGCGGTCAGTTCTATGTGAATCATCGCTGGCTCGGTGGCACCCTCACGAACCTCGAAACCATCCGCAAGAGCGTCGCCCGCCTTTGCTACCTGGAAGAGATCGAGAAGAAGCCTGAGTTCAAACTCATGTCCAAGAAGGAACTCGCCTCCCTGAACCGTGAGCGTATCAAGCTGGAGCGCAACCTTCGTGGCGTCCGCAACATGGAGAAGTTCCCAGACGCCGTCGTCATCGTTGACTCCGCCCGTGAGCACATCGCTGTCCATGAATCCCGCCGTCTCGGTATCCCGATCGTGGCCCTCGTGGACACCAATGCTGACCCGAACATCATCGACTACCCGATCGCTGCGAACGATGACGCCATCCGTTCCATCCGCATCATCCTCCAGAAGCTCATCGATCCCGTGATCGTGGCGACTGCTGAGTTGAAGAAGTAATTCAAACCTCATCCCCATTTAGAGAAATATGGCTGAAATCACCGCTAAAATCGTCATGACCCTGCGTGAGAAGACCAACGCAGGCATGATGGAATGCAAAGCCGCCCTCAAGGAAGCCGATGGCGACCTGGAAAAGGCTGAAACCATCCTTCGCAAAAAAGGCACTATTAAGGCTGAGAAAAAGGCCGACCGCCAGACCAAGGAAGGCATCATCTCTTCTTACATCCACATGGCAGGCCGTATCGGCGTGCTCATCGAGGTGAACTGCGAGACTGACTTCGTGGCTCGTAACGAAAACTTCCAAGCTTTCGTGAAGGACCTTTCCCTGCATATCGCCGCCGCCAATCCCAAGTTCCTCGGACGTGAAGAGATCCCCGAGTCTCTCATCGCCAAGGAGCGTGAGATCGCTGCTGACCAGGTTAAAGGAAAGCCTGAGGCCATCGCTGACAAGATCATCCAGGGCAAGATCGACAAGATCTTCTCTGAGCAGTGCCTTCTCGAGCAGGCTTTCATCAAGAATCCTGATCAGACCATCGGTGACTACGTGAAGAGCAAAATTTCCGAACTCGGAGAAAACCTCGTCGTCCGCCGCTTCGTGCGCTGGGCCGTCGGTGAAGACCTCGCGTAATCAAAGATTCTGAGAATCCTCTTAAGGGCGGACGCAAGTTCGCCCTTTTTTGCGCCTCGTAGGGGCTGTTATGCTGAACACTAGCTTGTCCAAGCTCAATTCATCAACCATGCTTATCCGTATTAGCAAGTCTTATGATGAATGGATTATCTGATAGCATGGCAGCTAATCTACAAAATGGTGTGAAGGGATGTCGCAGCGTTTCGGGTATCGCAGCCCGTTGGACCGCATGTTGAGGGGCTAGCTATTGGCGTGATGTTTCCCAGCCCTGCGATCTAGGCTAAGGAATGTCGGCCTTTTGGGCCTGATGGGTACGGTTCATAGGCAGGTGGATGTCATTCCCGTCCATGATGATCTCGTTCGCCGGCGAGACGATCTTATTCCGGTCTCGCTTGGTGGGGATTTGGAGCTTTCTGGGCCGGTGGGCTCAGAGGGGGATACGCATGGCAAAGGTGGTTTGGACGCCGGGGGTGCTGGTGAGGTCGATGGTGCCGCCATGGGCTTCGACGGCGCGACGGACGATGCTCAGGCCGAGGCCGGTGCCTTTGACTTCGGGGCTGTGATGTTTATGCCCACGGTAGAAGCGCTTGAAGACGAAGGGCAGGTCATGAGCGGCGATGCCGATGCCGTTGTCCGAGACCTTGAGCAGGCAGTGATCTGAAAACCAGCGCCCGGAGAGTGTGATGACGAGGCCGGGTGTGGAATTTTCTTTGAGGGAGTTTTCGATGAGGTTGGTGAAGACCTGATCCCAGTAAAAGCGGTCGCCACGGATCTGGCCGCCATCGGCTGGGAAATCGACGTTGATGCGTACGTCGCGGCCTTCCATCATACTGGAAAGGTGGTCGAGCGAGTCCTGGACGCAGGATCTGACGGTGAAGGGCTCGATGTTCAGGCCGGAGCTGGCGTTTTCCAGCCGGGAGATGGTGAGCATGTCCTCGACGATGCGGACGATGCGCTTGCCATGCTTTTCCATGATGCCGTAGCAGCGCTGGGTGGCGGCATCATCTTTGAGGAGGACGCCGCTTTGCAGGGTCTCGATATAGCCGTTGATGAGGGTCAGCGGGGTGCGCAGCTCGTGGGAGGCATTGGCGACGAAGTCTTTGCGGATCTGCTCGGCCATGACCTGCTCTGTGGTGTCATGCACCATGAGCCAAGCACCGCTTTCGGCTTTGGCTGGTAGGGGGGCTGCCTCGATGAGGTAATGCCGAGTGGCAACGCTGCTGCCGGCACCGAGGCTGGTGAGCTCGATCTCGCGCACGGTGCGGCGCTGGTCTTTGAGGGCAGCCTGCACCACGTCGGTGATTTGGTGGTCCTGGATCTCCTCGATCAAGGTGCGGCCGAGCTGGATGCCATTTTTTTGAAAGAGATGAGCGAGGGTGCGATTGACGAATTTAATGCGCATCTGGTCATCCACGATGGCGACACCCTGGCGGATCTCATGAAGCAGAGCCTCAAAGAGACGCCGGAGATATTCCTCCTTGGTGAGGCGCTGATTGTCCCCACGCAGTGTGTTAAAGCTGGCGACGATGGTGCCTGACTCAAAGATCTTCAGACCAGCGGCACGGGTGATTCTTTCCACCTCGTCCCGCCACTTTCTCTCACGCCAAATAATCCCGAGCAAACAGATGAGACAAAAGACGATGGCGGCTGTGGGCATGAGGAGCTTTAAAATAGGAAAGGCGTAAATCCGTACGCTTAAGACGTGGTCAAGGGTTCAGATGTATCAATGACAAACTGATAACCGGTGCCGCGCACGGTGACGACGTGTTTACCGGCTTCAGCCAGTTTTTCACGCAAGCGCTTGATATGAGTGTCGAGGGTGCGGGTGGCGACGTCGTCGGAGTAGCCCCAGACCTCTCGCAGCAGTTCACTGCGGGTGTGGACAGCGCTAGTGTTTTCCATAAGCACGGCGAGGAGCTTAAACTCTGTCGTGGTGAGATCGATAGGCTTGCCATGGTAAAAGAACTTCATGTTCTTGCGATCCAGCAGGAAGGCACCGGTCTTCACTTCGGAGACATGGGTGACTTTTTTGGTGCGGCGCAGGATGGCAGTGATGCGCAGGGCTAGCTCACGGGGAGAGAAGGGTTTGGTCAGGTAGTCGTCAGCGCCCAGCTCCAAGCCGTTGATCTTGTCGGTGACCTGAGATTTTGCGGTCAGCATGATGACCGGGATGGAGCGGGTGCGGCTGTCTGCCCGGAGGCGTTTAAAGACGGTCATGCCGTCCTGACCGGGCAGCATGATGTCTAAGACCACGAGGTCTGGCTCATGCTCCAGCACGGTGGGCATGACTTGCAGACCGTTAGTGACACAAAGGCATTCGTGGCCCTCACGCATCATGTGCAGGGAGATCAGTTCGGAAATGTCCGGCTCGTCATCAACCACCAAGATTTTGCTCATATGTTGTTTGTTTACACAGGTTGCGCACTACAGGCCAATTAGTTCTTAGTGACGACTACGTCACATCTTAGGATATTGAAGATAAACTCCGTAATGTTGGCGTGACGTTTTCGTCACTCGGGCGTGGTTTGCTAGGTCTGAAATCTGCTTTTTATCGGTAACACTGCATTTCCCCATCATGAGGCTCCTGGTCATCACGGACACCTACCCACCTGACATCAATGGGGTGTCACGCACGCTTTTCACACTCGCGAACGGCTTGGCTGATCGCGGCCATGAGGTGGAGATCGTGACGACGCAAAAGGCAGCCGAACCAGAAACGCTTAAACGGCATGTGGTGCGGGCCTGTCCGCTGCTCGGCTATCCGGGACTTCGCGTGGGCCTATCAACACCTGGGCGGATGCGGGCCTTGTTTGAGAGCGTTCAGCCAGACGCGCTCTATGTCGCCACAGAGACACCGCTTGGCATTGCTAGCATTTGGGCGGCGCGGAAGCAGAGCATCCCTGTGGTGTCCGGTTTTCACACCAACTTTCACACCTACCTGGAGAACTATCACCTGCCAGGCCTGGAAACTGCGGCGGAGAAGCTGCTGTCCTACATCCACAATCTCACCGCCCGCACCCTGACCCCGAGTGCAGACTCCGCTGCCATGCTGGAGCGCTGGGGGATTCACAGCGTCGGCGTGCTGGGACGCGGAGTGGATACGGATCTCTTCAGCCCAGCGAGGCGCTGCAACGAACTGCGCGCGCAGTGGGGCGCTGATGAAAAGACACCGGTGGCTCTTTATGTGGGCCGTGTAGCTGCGGAAAAAAACCTTACCATGCTCATGCGCGCCTTTGCGGCCTTTCGGGAAAAACATCCCGGTGCGCCCTGTGTCGTCGTCGGTGACGGCCCGCGCTTGAAGGCGCTGCGTACGGAGTATCCCGACAACCTTTATCTCGGAGCTAAAACCGGCACGGATCTGGCGCAGAGCTACGCCAGTGCTGATGTCTTCGTCTTCCCCAGTATCAGCGAGACCTTTGGCAATGTGGTGCTGGAGGCCATGTCCAGCGGCCTTCTGCCGGTGGCCTACGACTACGCCGCGCCGCGCCAGGTCATCCGCCAAGGCGTGAATGGCTGGCTAGCTGAGTTTGACCAAGACGAAGATTTTCTGCGCCAGACCCGCCAGGCGGCAGACACCTGGCATGATACCGCCGCACGTGAGGCTGCGAGAGCTGCCGCTGGTGATCTCGGCTGGCGGCGCGTCATTGAGCAATTTGAAGGTGAATTTATTGCCGCACAGAGGAAGCTAGAGTCCCCATCCGTCCCCACCCCATGAGTGAAGAAAACGAAGACCAACCAGACGCACCCGTCGATCCGACACGCGTCAAAACCAAACTGCGTGCCCGCACGGTCTTCATCTCCGATGTGCATCTGGGGATGCCTGACTGCAAGGCGGCGCAGGTTTCCCACTTCATCCGTCACATCCAGTGTGACAGGCTGGTGATGAACGGTGACATCATCGACGCGTGGCATCTGCGCAGGCAGGGCGGCTGGAACAAATCCCACACCCACTTTCTCCGCGCCGTGCTCCGCAAGATGGAAAAGGAGAACACCGAGATCATCTACCTGCGCGGCAATCATGATGACATCCTGGACCGCTTCATCCCCATCCAGCTCGACAATTTTCTCATCACCAACGAGCTCATTCACAAGACCAAGCGTGGCAATTACCTCGTCGTGCATGGCGATGGCTTTGATCACGTCACGACGAATCATCCGTGGATCGCGCATCTGGGAGGCATCGGCTACAACCTGCTGCTGAGGGTTAATCGCCTGTACAACTGGTATCGCCATATGCGCGGCAAAGAGAGCTTTTCCCTCAGCCGCTGGGTGAAACTGAAGGTCAAATCCGCCGTCAGTTTTGTCGGCAAATACGAAGAGCAGCTCCAGGAACTGGCGAAGGCCAAAGGCTGCAAAGGCATCATCTGCGGCCACATCCACAGCCCAGCGAACAAGCTCGTCGGTGAGACTCATTACCTGAACTCTGGTGACTGGGTGGAGTCCATGACCGCCATTCTGGAATACGACAACGGTGACTTTGAAGTGATCTCCTACGATGACTTCTGCCAGCGCACCAACCGCCAGCCGAAGGGGAACGCCGTCAGTACCGTCGTCGTGAATGAAGCAAAATTACCTGTCGAAAATGTCACATTGCCCATGTAGCATCGGCACATGTCCCAAACAGCGATGCACGATCACATCCTCAGTTCATTCAACAGCGCCCTCGGCAATCTTCGTGAGCAGGTGCTCACCATGGCCAGCATTGCCAAAAAGAATCTCGCCAGCGCGATGCGTGGCCTGACGGAAAGAGACACCGACCTGTGCAACGCCGCGATCGCTGCTGACCAGGATGTGAATGAACTGGAAAAGACCATCGACCGCCTCGGGATGCAGATTTTGCTGAAGTTTCAGCCCACCGCTCATGATCTGCGCCAGGTAATGGGCACCATCCGCATCGCCAACAACCTGGAGCGTATTTCTGACCAAGCCGGTAGCATCGCCAAGCGTGCCCGGCAGATCAACAACCTGCCAGAGATCCCTGAGCTGAAGCTCATCGAGCCCGTCTATCACCTCTGCGCACGTAATCTGGAAAGTAGCATCCAGGCCTTTGCCACCGCAGACACGGAAGCCGCTGCTCAAGCTCGCCGGATGGACAAGGAACTGGATGCCGCGGAAAAGGCGCTCGACAGCAGCCTGCTCCAAGTCATGGAGGAAAGACATTCTCCCCTTGAAGCCTACTTGCACCTCATCTTCGTCGCCCGCTTTCTGGAGCGCGTTGGTGATCACGCTAAAAACATCTGTGAAGACACCATCTTCATCGAGAAGGCTGAGGATGTACGCTTTGATAAAAACAAGCGTCAGGAAGTTACCGCTGCCAGCGCCTGATCTCGGTCACATCTGTTCTAGAAGAGAACGTGCGGCCATGGCTGCCGGCACTTTTTGATAAACGGGATCATCCAGCAGACGTTGGATCAGCTTCTTCGCCTGATCCAAGCGACCATCGCGACGATGCAGATCTGCCAGGTAAAGCAGGGAGCGGACTTTATCAGCATCCAGCACATAGAGTGTCTCGGCGTGCTCCAGCAGGTCAATCGCTTCGCTGATTTTCCCCTCGCTCGCTGAGAGCAACCCCGTCAGCTCCAGCAGATGCGGTTTGCTGCGGCTCTCAGCTAGATCAGTGAGCGTCTTTTTCAGATCACGGCTGTTCTCATCCGTGTAGCGCATCGCCGTGCCCTGATAGAGCGCATAATCACGAGAGCGCCCATCCCCCATGGATGAGCCAGGCCCTTTGGCATACGGACGATACAGCGGATCTCCGCAGACCACATTCATCCATGAGAGAACAGGCGTAGCATTCCACGCAGCTTCCACCAGCGTATAGCCCTCCAGCAGCCGCTTGTTAAAGATGTCAAAGTGGACGGTCAGACTCAGGTAAGGCTCGAAGACATTTCCCAAAGCTGCAGCGGCTCCTTGATTCAGCAGTGGGCCGACCCAGTGTCGGTCTTTGGAGCGAATCGCGGCCGCACTGAAGCTGTGGAGATGACAGGCCACCGCACCTGGCATGAACCGGAATGAGGGGCTGGCCACTGCACCGCTCATCGTCGCGCTGTACCAGCCGAAATAGAGCGCCGTATCCGGCAGCGGCCAGTGGTCCGCAATGAGCGGCTCATCTTTGTCGATAAACACAGGAATGCCATGCTGACGAAAGAGAATGGCGCTACGCGTGAGCCAGTCTTCACCTTCCTGATAAGCCCCAGTTTTCTGCGCCAGATCCACCACCGCACGCCCACGCAGACCACCAGCTTCAGTGCTGATCGCATCATCAATCATGCGTTTTACCGTATCAGCATCCGGCGCATCGAGACGGCCCACCAGTAACTGACCAGCGGCCCCCTGATTCATCTGAAAGCGGATCGGTTTATCGAAATACGGATTCCGCAGAGCCCCGGCGAGAGGCTGGCGCGGAAAGCCGAGATGACAAAGCTCACTGTCCACACTGGCTTCGTCCTCCTTGGCGTTTTGCGGGTTTTGCTGATCACGGCGGATTTGAAAAGGAATGCCGCGCATCAGGACCACCACCCGCACACTGGTTTCAGAAATGACGAACCCCGTGCGATCCTTGCCCGACTCCAGATCCTTCACCGTGCCTTGCAACAGCTTCCACCAGCCGCGCCGCACAAAGGCATCAAAGAGCGGCTTGCGGATCATCTGCTCATACTGCTCACGCGACATGGAATCGTCGATGGGACATTCTAGGCCGATCACCCTCTCCCCCGGGATGCCGCGCTTTTGCGCATAGTATTCCGCCAGCTCACGCGACTGCGCATACTCGGGATTGTAGATCACCACCGTCTCGCCCGGCAGATCCAGGGCGGACGGCGCGTCTTCCTGAGCCATGCTGCGGATGCCCGCAAATAGCGCCATGATCTGCATCAGCAGAGGCAGGTGCTTCAAAAAAAACGGTAGGCGGCGCGTCATTCGATTCTTATTCCCAGGTCAATTCCATACCATCATACGCCAGCTTCACGCCAGATGGTAATTGGGGTTCGTCCGCTGCATGAGAGATCTCACACATCAGATGCGTGAAAAAAGTGCGGCGTGGTTTTAACTCCTGATGCACAGCCAGCGCTTCGCTGAAACTCATGTGTGTGGGGTGATCTGTGTAACGCAAAGCATCAATGATCAAGGTATCCACGCCAGCCAGAGCCTCCCAAGCCGGAGGCAACAGCTCTTTCGCATCAGGTATGTAGGCACAGAGCTTGCGTCCCCGGCGGCTGAAAAGGTAGCCGATGCACTCCACCTTGCCGTGCTTCACCGGCAGCGGCGTGACCAGCGTCTCACCGAGGTGGAACGGACCATGAATCGGCTTTGGAAAAGGTTTGAGATAGCCTCGGTAACGGTTCTCCCCATTGAAGGCATAGATGAACATCCTTTCCAGGACCTCCAGACAAGAAGGCAGTCCATACACAGGCATGAACTGATCTGCCGGAATGGTGAAGCGGCGCAGCTCATCAAAACCCGTCACATGATCCATGTGCGGATGCGTAAACAGCGCCGCATCCAGCTCACGAATCCCAGCCCGCAGGCACTGCGTGCGGAAATCAGGCCCCGTATCCACCACCCACGCCATTTCAGGCGTGCGGATCCAGACGCTGGAGCGCAAACGCTTGTCTCGCGGGTCCGTGCTGCGACAAACAGCGCAGTCGCAACCAATCATCGGAATCCCGACGGAAGTGCCGGTGCCAAGAAAGGTGAGAGTGAAGTCGGTCATGCCTATTTGATCTAGCCACAAAGAGAGCAAAGAGAACTGAGAGTTTTCACTTCCGCTAAATTTTCTCGATGCCCAGCGCTCAGCCTTATGGTTTAGAGTTTCCCATGACTGAATCCTATCTCCAACGATTTGGCGGCATCGCCCGGCTGTATGGCACCGCTGCTTTACCGCGCTTTCATGCAGCGCATGTCGCCATCATCGGTGTCGGCGGCGTCGGCTCATGGGTCGTGGAGTCCCTCGCCCGCAGTGGCATCGGCGCTTTGACGCTGATTGATATGGATGATGTCTGCATCACCAACACCAATCGCCAACTGCCTGCCATGGCGCACACTCTGGGGCAAACCAAGGTTCAGGTGCTGGCTGATCGTGTGCGGGAAATCAATCCCGAGTGCCAGATCTCCGCGCAGCCAGAGTTTTTCCTCGAATCCAGCGCCGACAGACTGCTGGCGGCAGGTTTTGACCTGATCGTCGATGCCGTCGATAGCACGAACATCAAAGCCCTGATCCTCGCTAAAGCCCGAGCTCTGAAGATCCCCGTTGTCGTTTCAGGCAGTGCCGGAGGCCGCCGAGACCCCACGCAGATCAAAGTCGCTGATCTCGGCCAGGCCGGAGCCGATCCACTGCTGCAACAGGTGCGCCGTCGCCTCCGTGAGGCCCACGATTTCCCCAAAAGCCCCGAAGGCCGCCCCATGCACTGGGATGTGCCCTGCGTTTATTCCGCCGAAAAAGCCGTGTATCCACAGCCTGACGGCAGCTGTGACCTGCAACGCGCCGACAGTGCCGAGACCGGCCTGCGTTTGGATTGCGCCGCCGGCTTTGGCGCAG
>Ga0214163_1000844_pt1 | contig 13775 bp, 26 predicted proteins | sample LakMenepilimnion_2_FD_153001 | JGI IMG/M metagenome (GOLD analysis project Ga0214163, IMG submission 153001) | Freshwater microbial communities from Lake Mendota, WI - Practice 15JUN2010 epilimnion v4 | ecosystem: Environmental > Aquatic > Freshwater > Lake > Epilimnion/Euphotic zone | place... | reverse complement strand
CAACTAAACCTCTGATTTCTTCTTTATCAGTAGTTTCTTTCTTTAAGTATTTAGATACGATATAGTTATAAACACTTGGTAGTTTGGAATAAACTTTATCAAAGTTATCTTTAATAAAGAATAATTCTATATTATTAAGTAACTCATGCATTTCTTGATTAATCAATTCATCAGTTGGACCTTTCCAATTTATTGAAAATTTTTCAGATTTAAAATCTTCGTATATTTTTAAGTACTTCATAAATGTAATTCGATTTTCATATATATTAAATAATGAAAATAAACTTAATGAAGAATACTAGATAATTGAATCTCCCTCCATTCTTCTAATGAATAGAAATCATCTGGATTAAACTTCCTCGACTTACCATCCTCACAAGTTATAATAAGATTTATCACAGTTTGAAATGTGTTTGGATCATACATTTTTGGACTATATTCACCTTTATAAATATTATCTTTTTTAATTAGATGCCAACTACCACCCGTAATATGATTGGTCACGTATCTTTCCATATTTACATTTCTTTTAGCCTTAAAATACATCATACCAGTTTAGATAAGTTATAATTTCTCAACATCTTCCCAGATAAATCCGGACAATCTATATCATTAAAATATTGTATAATCTCCTTCATAATATCATTATCAACTGAAGTATAATTTTCACCATTTTGAAGTTTTTTTTCAATGTAGGTACTAGATTCTAATCTTTCCTTTTTACTTTCTCTATACGGTGTTCCATTCCCTTGTTTACGATCTATCCACTCGCTCTTCATGATTGATTTTCTAACCTTCCACTTATCATCCGACAATCCTCGCCAATATTCTAAATGTAGATAACTTTGTTCAGTTTCCCACCCACCTTTCCAATCTTTAATGAAAATCTCTTTTACATATGGAAGTGGATAATAGATATAGTGAAGTGTTAAGTCGATTGAATCATAATCATGTTTAATATACACTGTAAACTTTTCCTTTTCTATAGCAGTGTGTTGAGCATAATTAATCGGAAAGGCACTAGACAATATCTCTAAGAAGTCATTTCTTAGAGGACAATTATCTATATAACCCTGTCTATGTCGATTCATAATATTTGACTCAGTTTATAATCTCTAACTTCTTCCAAAGTCATACTATCTACTTTTACCCTTTGTCGAAGTCTATAAATAGTCGATCTACTGGGTCTACCATAATGACCATTAGTATGAACAGTTCCATACGCATATGGGTAGTTACCAATCCAGATCTCTACACCATTTAATGTCGCAGTATAGTTATCTATATCTTTGAGTTTATAGTTATCTAAAAGATTGTTAAGTTCTCTATCCCAAATTTCATTATAAATATTATTCATCACCCACCACCGTGGATTGACCACAAAGTAGATAGTTAATAAAAATTTATTCATGGTCTAAAATTTCATCTAGTTTGATTTGTCTACTTATTGATATGTAATCATTTATAGATATTCTGTGTGACTTTGGAAATGTCCATTTGTCCATAACTCTTACAGTATATTCAATATTGATATATCTCTCTTGTTCAACTGCAGATTCATATACATTATCTATTGAGTGGATTTTTTCATATATCAATGATTGAATAATCTGATGAAGGATATTTTTTTCGTATTGACTATTCATCTATAATATCATTAAGTTTAAGGTTTCTAATATGTTGTTTATCATTAGCGATTCTAATAATAGAAGATTCATAACCTGAATGTTGTATTACCCTTTTAATAGACTCTCTATCATTTAAACTCCATAATAGTTCAAATGAACGGTTAAATTCTTCTGTATTAACAGATGTAGATTCTTCAAAAAGATCATACTCTTTTACGATTTTCATTCTAATATTTTATTTAATTTAAGTTCTCTATAATACTCTTTATCTATTTCAATAGATTCATTTTCCGGCAAATTGACAGACCAAACTACCTCTTCAGATATACCTAATTGATGATTAACTTTTAATCGTATTTTATAAAAATTATAATCATCTCGTTCAATTAAAATACATTTCAAATCCACTGTACTCCTTACAGCTCGTCCATTTACACTTGGAAAGCCATTTCTATGATAAACTATATGATCTCCCGGTTTTAACATCTTAACCTAAGATAATAGATTTAATCTTATCCACAGATTCCATCGCACCAATCCCCTTATCACCACAATATAAAACCTTTTCGATAGGATCAATAACTCCAATACCCCAAGATTTTACACGTTGTAATTGTTCTAATGTACTTGGATGTTCCCACATCTTTGTATTCATACTCGGAGCAATCCACATCTTCTTATTAAAATCCCACGCTCTAGCACAACTCATTAATAAGTTATCACTTATACCCCAAGATAACTTAGCCAATGTATTTGCAGAACACGGCATAATTACAAATACATCACACCATTTAACCAGTTCAATATGTAGAACTTTTGATGTATCTTTCCATTCATCACTATCACGTAATACAGGAACATCTGAATGAATAAAATTCATTGCTGATTCTGTAGCAATGAATTTAACCTCATGATCTGAGAATGATTTGGATATCTTATCTATAAGTGTAGTTGCTACACTACCCGTTAACCCGATTAGAATTTTCATATATGAAATTTTTAAAAACTTCCGTATTGTAAATATACGTCTTATTTAGATCCCTATCAAAAATAGTTCTGGTTGAATTACCAGACTTCAACTCATTTAAGTCATTGTATACCACATAGTCAGCACCATTCTTTAAGACCTTTTTAACAGCTGCGATAACTTCATCTTCACTTGGACTTACTAATAATTTAAATCCATAGATAATTGAATTAGGAGCAAGTTCTCTGAATTTAGAGATTACCTTTTCAGCTTTTGTTAAGGTGATTGTTAAGTCTTCATTATCAGAAGATATTTTACCAGTTACAGAATCTTTAACGATATAGTCAGATACTGCGGCAGCTGAGATAATGATATCAGGTTGTTCATTTTTGATGATATCTTTTACATGGAGATATTCAAAGTAGTCTTTATATTCGATTCTAACAGAGTTAGGACTATTAATACCAATTGGTAATTTACTGCCTTTCTCATGAAAGAATATAAGTTCTCCATCATGATCTGTTTTTAATCGTTCTTTCCAAAGTGAAGGAATAAGAGAATCAGCAAGCTCAGAACCATATCGACCAGTAGAGAAGTTTCCGATATGTCTAACTGAATCAATTGGAACTTTTGTTCCACCACTAGTGATTAGGATTTTCATATTGTTAATGTTTTTAAATTATTATTTAATGCTCCTATTAAGTAAGGAGTTGGATCTTCTAAGAAATGTGGTTTTCTTTGACCGATTTCCCATGCTACCCAACCATAGTCTAATTTATAATCTAAGTTATATCTTTCAAGATGTAACATACAATTAGAATGACCTGGTATCCAATCTCTTATTTTTTCTTTAGGTAGAACTGGGATAACATTTCCGATATAGTCACCAGCTTTGATAACATCACCAATTTTCTTATCTGATTTGATTTCACCATAGATAAAGTAACCATTATCAGATTTTACGACCAGTGCCCAAGTATCTAACCACCAATCGAATCCAATATCTTTACCGGTGAATTGGTAATAATTTATAACAGTACCGTCTTCGATTGCATAGACTGGTTCCATTTCATCAACATAAATATCGATACCGGTATGAACGTCATGTTTTCTAACATAACCAAAGGAACCGGGATGGTTATTTAGGGGAAGTCCTCTAAATGAGTTTATATTTATCGGAAATTTCATATATAAATATACAAAAATTATAACAGTTTATCTAATAGTTTATTTAGTTCTTTCTCTCTCCATTCTTCTAATGTAATAAAATTTCTTATATGATATGGTGAAATATATCCTTTATCACATCTAATAAAATAACAATCATCTATAGACCAATTTGGTTTAGACTCACATTGGTAAACTTTACCATAGGTTAGTTCATATTGTAAAGAAGTGGATTTAAAATCTTTAATACAAACTACCTTCATTATAACAGTTTATCTAATTTATCATCACGTTTAGATTTAAGGTCGATATACCCATCCCATTTTTTGAGACTATTTTTTAGTTCTCTTTTATTTCTCATTGCTTCTAATTCTCTATGGTAGATATCATCTAGATGATTTTTAATAGCAACTCTTAATCCATCTACATCTCCACCAAAACTTACATTAAATAAAAAATGAGACATCAGTGGTGTTTGTTTATATACATTTACTTCACCATCTTTGAATGATATATAAAAATACCCAAGGTCAGAATAATAGACCTTTTTTCTACCTAAGGCAAATGGCCAGAATAAGAATGGAATATTATATGTAGGATTTGGTGGTTCACCTTCTGTTATCATTCCATAGAATAATACCCAAAATATTGATACTAAGAAATAACATAAATAGGTTACAAAAGACCAACCAATAATCTCACCTATTGGTAGATTTTTAAATAGAGTTAGATATAAAATAGGAGTAATCGTAGATATCACTCCAAGTAATAAGTATATGTATCGTTTCATAATTTAGTGTGGATCAATTCTCCTTTTAGATCTTGCAATTTGGTCTATATAATCTATAATAGATTCAGCGAGGCTTTCAAATTCTGATTTAGTTAAGACTTCATCAGCTTCATTGAGTATTTCAATGAGTTTATTTTCTAATTCTTCCATTAGTCTTGTTTTACTTCAATAATTTGTGGTGACATATAAATGTGCATAAGTATACCGGCTTTATCAGAGTCAAGACCAATCATCCAATCCTTACCAAGACCTTTAACATCGTCTTTGTTGATTAGAAAATCGTGTATATATTCACTCTGTTTAAGTATTTCTTGTTTTAATTCTTCGGATTCTACTATAATTTTCATATTTATGATTAATATATTATTTCTTTAACCTTAGTTTTAAAAGTAAATCCAAAAATAGTCCATTCATAATAGGATTTATATACTATTGGAGCAATCTGTAATTTACCATAATATGTCGTACAGATATAATAACATTTAATCATAACTTTTATTTAGTAGTCAGGACAGGATTCGAACCTGTAATGTGGTTACTTAGATATCAACCCCGCTACCAATAGGGGCCTTATATTCGCAGCGTTTCCAATTCGCCAACTGACTATATTTTACATTTCTAAGCCAAATACATATGCCACAATAATATAGGTGATAAGAAACATTCCTATAATTGGTAATGTAATTGGTCTTAATACTTTTATACTTACTAACCTTTCCATAATTTTAATACTCGTCTAACATATTAAGTTGTTTTTTTGCTAGTTTTGTATCTTCTTCGGGATCAGACTTTAATCCCAAACTAATACTTTCACCGTAACAAGAACAACTTGGATTTCCTTCTTTATTAATTCCAAAAGATATAAACCCGGCACTTATTGGATTAAATTTTTTGAACTCAGAATGTTGTAGCAATTCAGGAAATACAATGATTTCTCTATTGCTAGTAATAACATATTTTTGTTTTAAATACATAATGCAAATATAATATATTGTGATTATTCCCACAAAACAATTATTTCTTCCACATCTTCTCCATATATGGTTATATAACCAGATAAATCAGTATATTGATATTTTAGTTCTCTATTGTCTTTAGAAATAATTGTTTTTATCCTAAGCTTAAATCTATCAGTCACATCTAATTGAAATTGACTACAAATTCCAATCTTATCATTTTCAAACTGATATATTCTTTTTAATTCCACCTTATTATGTTATTAGCAGTCAGGACAGGACTCGAACCTGTATGAACACTTTTGGGACTTATTTTAATTTCATAGGAGTATTTATATTAATCACGTTTATTGTAATCATAGTCTAATAGGATTTTAGCAACTAACTGTCTAAAATCATTCTTAGATAGATTTTTATACTTCTCACATGCTAATCTCATGTTATTACTAACATTCTCTAATTTAGAGGTTTTGAACAGAACAGACTTTGCATTACTCATTGTCATTGAGATTGATGCTTCTGAACGATTAAAGATATCAGAGACAATATCAATATCATTCTCAGGGGAATTACCAATCTGTCCAGGATATAAAACCATATGTACTAAAACACTACATTCATCAACTGTGTATTTAGGACCTAGTTTCTTACCTTTTGTAATAGGACTGATTTTAGAATTCCTTGGAGTATATTTTCGCTTCTCGTTAAGAATTCTTGCAAATAAGTTATTTGGTTGTATTTCTGCTATTATATTCATATAGTTTTTTTATTACGAGTTAATCATATACGTTGCTAAGTTTCTCCAACTTCCTGGGAATGTCTGACGAATCTTACTAATCATAATTAGACTACGAATATTCAGACTGGTCTTATCTTTATTCTCGTCAAGGAATTCGAGAGCTTCTTTCTTACATTCAAGTTCGAATTCTGGTAAGATATCTTCGATGATAAATTCCATACGTTCAATTTTCTCTTGAGGAGTCATAGTAAGGTCAACTACAAGTGAACGAGATAGGATAGCTCCATCGATTTTACTACGGTCTTTATTTGAGATAAAGATAATACGTCCAGTGAAGTTGAATTGTTGAGGGTATTCATCATTACGATTCATTTTAGCCATCCAAGTGATTTGACGGGTTTCATATGAATCAAGAGCTGATTTAAGGATGTTCACAGCTACTTTATCTTCTAATACAGAGTCACAATCATCAAAGATGATTAGTTTACCATTATGATCGAAAAGGGTGTTATATAGACCACGAGGAGTTGAATAACCTTTGAATGTGGTATATTCAGATTGTTCCATACCGGCAGTTTGTATAGTAGAGTTAACGGTATGTGTTTTACCAAGACCACCTTCACCCGTAACAATAAGACTAGGAGTTACCCCACATACTACCATAGATGTAAGGTCTTGAAGGAATTCGAATCTTTGATTGATGTTAAAGTCTGGCATATTTGTTTGTTTGTTTTACAAATATAAGGAAAATAATTTATTTTTAATAATATATAACCTATGAAAAAGTCTTTAAATGAAATTATACAAAAAATTGAGTTAGAAAAAAACTCAAAAAAAATACAAGAACGATTAACTGATGATGAGGTTTTTCAACAAAGAGAAAGACAAAGACTTCAGTATTTAAAAGATTGTAAGATGTATGAGTCATTAGCACAATCTAATGCACCTTCAAGTGCAGCCGCTGGTGGTAGTACATTATATGTGGATAGTTGGATTAGTTATTTTAATACTGCTTGGTTATATCCACATATCAATGTAGATCCAATTATCACTCAATATAAAGGTTTATCACCATCTTTAGTACAACAAGATAATGTACTAATTTTTGCAAATATATCACATCTGTATAGTTTTTACTCAGATTGTTTTGTATCAACAGCTGCTTCTCAACCAGTTGGTAATCCTGGTTATAGTTTAGGAGTGGGAACTATTTTAAAAGATTTAGGAGAAACATTACATTTAGATTTGGCTTCTGGATTGCGTATAGTAACTTGGAGATTAGTAGAGCAACTTACAGAACAAACTACTTTACCAAGTGGTGGTAATTCACCTAATAGAACAATTGGATTTGTAACAATATATTCAGACTGGGATGAAGATGGTTCACAAGATGATATTAGTTTCAATCCAAATGATCCACCATTAAACTTCTTAGATGCTGATCCGGTACGTGTCAAGTTAAATGGTAAGATACGATTTAATCTTTAAATAAAAAAACCCCTCTGAAAAGAGGGGTTCTTTCGTTTGTATTCAAAGAATACAAAACACACACAAACAACATTTTTAGTAGTAGCGGGAATAGGAATCGAACCTATGACCTCAAGGTTATGAGCCTTGCGAGCTACCTCTGCTCTATCCCGCAATATTAGTAGCGTGTAAGGGATTCGAACCCCTGTCACCACAGTGAAGTGGTGGTCCTAAACCTTCAACCATTACGAGTGGTTTCGAGTTCTCTAACTTGTATGAGAAGTAGAGATTGTCCGCTAGACGAACACGCCAAGTTTTTTAGTAGCCCTTAAAGGATTCGAACCTCTGTTTCCCCCCGAAATGGGAGCGTCCTGTCCGCTAGACGAAAGGGCCATATTTACCTAACGTTGAACTTTTTGCCATATAGGACTTAGCCAAGTTAGGATTTTAGTGGGGTAGGCTGGACTTTAACCAACAATCTTTCTTACGAACGCATTAACCTTATGCTATCCACCCCGTTTGTTTTACTTCTACAAATATAAGGTAACATTTCTATATCACCAAATATTTTTTAATTTAACTTACCGATTGTAATCTATTTACGCTTGAATCACAATCCCAATTTCCACAGTGGTCATTCGTAACTATTCCACTCCTTAGTGTCTAAATTCTTATTCGACACCTCAGTTAAACTTCAAATAGTGGGGTAGACAGGACTCGAACCTATAACCTCCCGGTTTGGGTGAACTTAATCACTTAGAGCCAGGCGATCTACCAATTGATCTACCACCCCAAAAATAGACGCTGAGAATACACGTTTAAGTAGTCGTCTTTTGTGAGATTATTGTTTCCTCACTTTTCCACAAGCTTTTGACTTGTAACGACCAGTACCGATTAGTTAGACTAATCACCCCTTGAGTTGCAAACTACTCTCCACTTACTCTACTTACCTAACCTTGCGAGCTAGTTCGAGGTTCGACCCTCTATAAGTTTTTCTGTGAAATCATCCAGTATCTTTCGGATCTGAATGGCCAACGACTACCGTAGGCTATGTAGGTACCTGTTGCTTACAACTAGGCGACACTTTCGATTATTATTTTAAATTTTACTTTAACATAGTAATTTTAGTGCTTGTGGATTAATTCCCGGATGTGGTCTCCTCCAAGCTCCGAATCCTTTTGAGACACAGAATACTTGACACCCAGGTGTGATACCTCTATCACAACCTGTTAAGATATCTTCACCTCGACTTACTCACCTCACGGCTTTCCGTCTCCTCCCTTGGTAGGGATTTAGTGTCTTCTAACAGCACCACCTGTACAGAAGATTGTCTTTCGACTTTAAGACACCTCTAAGATTGGACCACACAATGATAGTAACCGGTGAGCCACTACTTCTTGTAATAATCCTACGAGTTATTCCTATTGTCCTTCCGGACTCAATCAAACGATCCACATCGCCTGATCACCCAATCATTTCACCTACAGTGTTACCCTCGGTTACTGAGATCGTGTGGTATCTCGCTTGTCTACTCGAGCTCCTTGGGATAGGAGCCGCAAACCTCTCTTCGCATTGAGGTCCACTTTATTTACCCTTTCGGGTGTTATTTAACGACTATAGACCGCCGCACTTCCACATCAGGACGAACCTTGATAGGTTGTGAATATCATTGAATAGTTTTCACTATTCGATTTCAAAGAACATTATCAGAACGATTTCTGATTGATTTTACAAATATAAGGTAACTATTTCTAACCACCAAATTTTTGTCAGAGATTTTTATACTTTTTTTCTCTAAAAAGTTGAGAGATATTTTTTAATTTTTCCCTCATTTGATTCTACAAATATAAGGTAACTATTTCTAACCACCAAATATATTTCATTCTTATAAAGAAATTTTACGTTGTTAGAATATCAATATAATCTACCATCTTAGTTATAAGCGGACTTATAGTAAGTTTATAGATAGTCCCAACACTACTAAATCATCGGTTTTTGGGTGATTAGAAACATATTTCTATGTGTAGCACATCCTTGCGGATCTTTAAGTCAAGGTCAACTATTATAATGTTTTCCACCGTCAGAATATATTCTAACAACGTAAAAAGTTTAAAATTTCAAAGAACTCAAATCATCTCCGATTTGATTCTACAAATATAAGGTAACTATTTCTAACCACCAAATATTTTGTAAAAAATCCATCTTTTTAACAGACAGATAAGTTATATGTTAGTATTAATTAAAAGTTTAAAAATATCAGTTTTCATTTTTAAATTTAACCTCAATTTTTGATTTTGGATGTTTTTTACGAACAAACGCAATTAATTTCAAAGTTTCATCTTGTGCTGACCTATCATATTGAACAAGTGATATTTCTTGAACAAGCTTTCCCCTATAATATTCCCATTCAATTAGGCTAAGATAAGCAATTTTTTCATTACGAAAATAAATAGTATCTTGTTGAATAGAGTATTCAGATGCTTCTTTAGCAGTTATTCGTGGTATTCCATCCTTATTTACATTACAAGAAAATAAGAGTATTACGGCAATAAATGTGAGTAGTTTTTTCATAAGTTTATTAGTTTTAAAAATATAGAATACCATTGTCTAAAAGTTTAGACACTCTTTAAACTTACAATCAATCCACCCGCACTATCATTCCAAGAATCTATTCCAAAACCCTTTAGAATATCACTGACCTCTTTATTCCAAAATACAATAACCCTTTCATTATATTCATAATATCCATATAATTCAGACTTATCTAAATATAAAGAACCTGATAATGATTGAGCCTGTGATTTATATAAATCACATATTAAATCAGCATAATAAACATTTCTCTTTGAGATCTGATTATTATACAGTTCACTAATCTCTGAGCCAATAGATGTGGTTTTATTTCTTTTAAACATTATTATGAATAGATTATTCCAACTACAGCTACTATACACACCGCAACAACAAGTATTGCAAACATTAGGTTGTCACCAATTTCAATTTTTCCCATAACGCTAATATACAAAAAATTAACACAAATACAAAAAATCCAGTGTATATACAAATCAATACATGTATATCATACTCAACTTTTCCCCAGGCATTTTTTAACTTCCCGTGTATATACTTGTATATACAAACCACCAAAGTCAATACCAATAAGACTCCTATAAGACATATAAAAATCCACTGTATATACAAATCAATACATCGATATACACCCAAATTTCAAAATGATATACAAAGATATATTTGTATATACATCAAATTTGTAGTATATTTATAATGATGAAAAATCTCCTTAAAACAATCCTAATCGGTGTAAGTCTATATTGCCTACTTACACTTCCACACTTTATCTATATGTATACGTGGGGTGAACACGGTATCAAATACTCACTTGAAGTATTAATATTAATTGCATCTACAACATCAATCATATCCGTACCTATTAGCAAAATGGATATATTTAACTAATGAAATCATTAGACCCAATATACCACGTCAAAAAAGCTTATAAAGTAATGTACCAATATACAAAACCAACATATATCAAAGTACAATGCATCTCCACTAAATGTGGACTCCATAAAGACCTTAAACTTGGCCAATGGTACGATGCTATTGAATCTGGAGATTACTTCAGAATTGAAGATAAATCAATAATTGGATATTATAGCAATTACAATAGCTACGAGAAATCACTATTCAGAACTATTGACGAAAGACGAGATAGTAAATTAAATAAACTATTTAATCTCAACCAACCTACAATCTAATAAATCCTTACATATCTTCTCAATATGCGAGATCTTAACACTTGTAGGAGAATATGTCTTTAAATAAACTCCATTACTAACCTCTTTTATCTGATTCTTACTATTACAAATGGTAGAGAAACTACCCTTACTAGTAGATATATAACACTCCTTTATAACACCCTGAATCGATTCATATCCACATATGTTAATCACATCAGATATAAACTTAGTATAATTATCCACAAACTTATCACTAGTATACTCCTTGCCTAGAACCCTAAAATGATATACAGTGTTCTTACTACGAGTCTTTGAATACTTCTGATTATATAAATCAAATACAACCTTCTTAATATCCTCTGGATATTCTACCATTAACTTAAACAATTCTTTTTCCATAGAAACTTATATTATAAGGAAAAATACTAGTTTATTTACTAGGTAAAAATTATCTATAAAATTATTTGATTAATAACATATCCCCCTTAAACTCCTCCGCTCCCATCTTTATCCAAAATGGCTTAGACTCCCTCGTACACCTTACATATATAATATCACCATATATCTCCTTAATCTTATCAACAAGAATCCTACCCATTCCAGAACCCCTAAACCTAGTCTCCACAAATAATGATAATATCTCAGGAGATCCCATCTTATTAACAGGCAATACCTCTATCTCAGCCTGTGGTTTACCATCTATAACTATCTGATAAAATTCAGTCTCCCCTCTCTTATAACTAAATGAAGGTTTAAATATCGTTTTTGTTGCTCTAATAAATTTCATATCTGTTCCAATTTTATTGTATAATCAAATGCCGAAAAAGAAGAATCATCCTCAAAATCAACAAACTCCTCAGAATCCCATCTTAAATTACATCCCGTCATATCCTTAATAACCGGTGTCAACCTAATTAATATATCATCAACACTATCCCTCTCATCATCTAATATGTTAAATACATTAATATAAGCAATCCTATCACTATTATTACTATCACAAGTATATAAAGCATTAGCTATTGGTGCTGATAAGGATGATGGAGCTAAATCAGATGGTATTATAAAATAAGACCAAAATTTATGTCTCGGTTCTCCACCAAACTCATCAAAACTATGCACAGGATTTGGAATAGTCTCAATATCCAATTCATCAAATAATTCAGACTGCAATACATCCTTTAATGTCTCATAATTAGAATTAACAGATGATTCAAATAATTTAAACGATTTGATTCTCATAATGTATATATTCTTTATATACATTCATTATTCCCTCCCTAAGACCTATTTTAGACTTCCAACCCAAATCACCCAATCTCGACACATCCAATAACTTACGTGGCGTTCCATCCGGTTTATCCACATTCCAATATATCTCACCAGTATATCCAATTATACTACTAATCAACTCCACCAAATCCTTTATACTTATCTCTACTCCACTACCTATATTAATAAATTCAACATCATTATAATTATTCATTAAAAATACACAAGCATCCGCCAAATCATCTACATGCAAAAACTCTCTATACGGTGAACCCGTACCCCATACCTCAACTGTATCTAATCCACCAACCTTTGCTTCGTGAAACTTTCTAATTAAAGCTGGTAAAACATGGGAATTATATAAATCATAATTATCATTCGGTCCATATAAATTGGTAGGCATACAAGATATAAAACAGTCTCCATACTGTCTATAATAATTCTCACATAACTTTAATCCAGATATCTTAGCAATAGCATATGGTTCATTCGTAGGTTCTAAATATCCAGAAAGTAAAGATTCTTCCTTTAAAGGTTGTTCAGCTAACTTCGGATAGATACAAGATGATCCTAAGAATAATAACTTCTTAACTCCATATAAATGACTACTATGAATCACATTAGATTCAATCATTAAATTCTCATAAAGGAAATCAGCTCTATAAGTATTATTAGACATTATCCCACCAACCTTAGCAGCTCCTAAAAATACATATTCAGGTCTCTCCAGTTCAAAGAACTTCTCAACATCTAATTGTCTTCGTAAATCTAATTCTTTAGAAGTACGTGTAATAATATTTTTATATCCTAATGATTCTAACCTTCTAACGATAGCTGAACCAACCATTCCCTTGTGACCAGCTACCCATATTTTACTATTTAAATCCATACGATTTATATCAAAATATAAAGGTGATGTTGATGGGTTTTACAATGTTTTACAATGTTTTCATGTGATATACAAAGTTAACACTTTTATATACATTTATATACGTGTATATACATTTGTTGTAGGGTAGACCCATATT
>Ga0214163_1000836_pt1 | contig 13823 bp, 12 predicted proteins | sample LakMenepilimnion_2_FD_153001 | JGI IMG/M metagenome (GOLD analysis project Ga0214163, IMG submission 153001) | Freshwater microbial communities from Lake Mendota, WI - Practice 15JUN2010 epilimnion v4 | ecosystem: Environmental > Aquatic > Freshwater > Lake > Epilimnion/Euphotic zone | place... | reverse complement strand
AACTGCTGCAAAGGATCGCGATGAGAATGAACTCTCAATTGCACGTAATCAGATGCAGCACCACGGAGATATCGCTGAACCTGACCATACCCGTGCAGAAACAATTCGAAATACAGTGTCGCAGGCGCGCACAGCAGAAGTTGAAGCGCGCCTTGCAGTTCGTACCTCTGAAGAACGAGTTGCCTCAGTTTCAGCTCGCGCTCAGGCGTTAGAAGAATCTGCACAAGCCGAACGTGAAGCATCAGATCGCGCTGTATCCCGACGTGGGGCACGCGCACGTGGTGCTGTGATTTCGCAAGCGATTGCAGAGGCAGCATACGAAGCTCTCATTCACATCGAACGATCTATTGCAAAAGCACAGACAGAGCGTTCACGACTTGAAGGCAATAGATCAGATCGCGAAGGTGAGACCCTGACAGTCCGCGCAAGAAATCGCGAACTCACATCCGAGCTAGATCAACTGACTTCTAGCGTTCATCGTGATGAGATTGCTCGAGCTGAACAACGGATGCGAGTGGAAGCGCTTCAGACCAAGGCAGTTGAAGAACTCGGCATTGATATCCCAACTCTTATCTCGGAGTACGGTCCAGATAATGATGTACCAACATTTATTGAGACAGAGTCAGGTGAAGTTGTTGCAACTGAACTCATTCCATATCGCAGAGATCAACAAGAGAAGCGATTGGCTGCAACAGAGCGCTCACTGACACTTCTTGGCAAGATCAATCCGTTAGCTCTAGAAGAGTACAACGCTCTTGAAGAGCGCCTAAAATTCTTGGCAGAGCAGCTTGAAGATTTGAAGAACACAAAGAAGGACCTCTTGGATATCATCAAGGAAGTCGATGATCGCGTTCAGGCAATCTTCATGCAAGCTTTTGAAGAGGTAGCAGAGCACTTCAAAGATATCTTCTCTCGACTTTTCCCAGGTGGAGATGGCCGACTATTTCTGACTAATCCAGATGATCTTCTCAATACAGGCGTCGATGTTGAAGCACGCCCACCTGGAAAGCGTGTCAAGCGCCTCTCACTTCTCTCTGGTGGAGAGAAGTCACTCACCGCCATTGCAATGCTCGTAGCAATCTTTAAAGCTCGCCCAAGTCCGTTCTATGTACTCGATGAAGTTGAAGCAGCGCTCGATGATACGAACCTTGGGAGACTATTAACAATCTTTGAAGAGCTCCGCGAGAGTTCACAGCTGATTATCATTACTCACCAAAAGCGGACCATGGAGATTGCTGATGCGCTCTACGGTGTAACTATGCGCGGAGATGGCGTTACAGAAGTAATCTCGCAGCGTCTGCGTGAATCTGAAACAGCCTAGTAAAAACCTTTAACCCCATGGGCCTATTCAATCGTCTGCTCTCAAAGGTGCGAGGTGTATCAACTGCATCGCATCTTGATTGGGAAGAGATTGAGACAGAGCTCCTCTCCTCAGATTTAGGTCCGAATCTCGTTGGAGAAATTCTCGAAGATGCGAAGAAGGTCCGCGGGGATGATGCTGAGAGCGCGATCAAGGAGATTCTCAAATCAAAGCTATCTAGTAAGGATAGAAATTTAGCGACAGGTGCAGATCTTCAAGTAATTCTTATTGTCGGCGTTAATGGAACAGGAAAGACAACCTCTGTCGCAAAGCTGGCAAATAAGTTAGCGGCAGAGAAGTTCTCAGTTGTATTGGGCGCCGCAGATACATTTCGTGCGGCAGCTGTCGAACAGTTATCAACTTGGGGTGAGCGCATTGGAATTGAGACTATTAACGGTGCAGCTGGGTCAGAGCCTGCATCAGTTGCATTCGATAGCGCAAAGAGAGCAGTTGAACTTAATGCGAAATATCTCTTAATTGATACTGCAGGAAGATTGCACAATAAGAGCGATTTGATGGCAGAGCTTGGCAAGGTAAAGAGAGTTATTGAGAAAGTTGCAACAGTCGGTGAAGTTCTTTTAGTGATTGATGGCACTACGGGTCAGAATGGACTTGCACAGGCAAAGATTTTTAGCGAGGCAGTGGAAGTCACGGGCTTGATCATCACCAAGCTCGATGGATCTGCTCGTGGAGGAGTCGCCCTTGCAATTGAGAGCGCCCTGGATATCCCCATTAAATTCATCGGAACCGGCGAAGGGCTCACTGATTTCGCCGCATTTGATGCCGACTCCTACTTAGACGGGTTGCTTGCGTAACCCACTTGTAACAAAGGGCGCTTTTTTGTGACACCGTCTTAACCTGCAAATCCATTAGATGTAACTCGACGGGGTCATCTTTACCCCATCTCAACGACGAGAAACCCTCATCTCGAATGGAATGTGATTATGGAACAAGTAGCGTTAAATGGCGGTGATACCGCATGGATGTTAACAAGTACAGCACTTGTACTTCTTATGACTCCAGGTTTGGCATTCTTCTATGGCGGAATGGTTCGCACAAAGAGCGTACTCAATATGATGATGATGTCGATGATCACTATCGGAATCGTAAGTATCCTCTGGGTAATTTACGGATTCGAATTAGCGTTTGGTCATTCTTCTGATTCACCTTGGTATGGTGGAATCGGCTTTAGTGGTTTTGGTGGAATGGTTGATGAGCTCACTAATAATGGTGGCATCTACCCAATTCCAGTTCTCGTCTTTGCTGCATTCCAGTTGATGTTTGCAATCATTACTCCTGCACTCATCTCTGGTGCGATTGCTGATCGTGCAAAGTTCACATCATGGGCAGTCTTCGTCGCAATTTGGTCAACTGTTGTCTACTTCCCAGTCGCACACTGGGTATTTGCCTTCGGAAATAAGGTTGGTGATGTAGTAACAAGCACTGGTTATCTTGCAGGTAAAGGCGTGCAAGATTTTGCAGGTGGCACAGCGGTACACATCAATGCAGGTGCTGCAGGTCTAGCCCTCGCTATCGTTCTAGGAAAGCGCATCGGTTGGCGCAAAGAATCTATGCGCCCACACTCACTACCTTTGGTAATGCTTGGTGCAGGGCTTCTCTGGTTCGGATGGTTTGGATTTAATGCTGGATCTTCACTTGGAGCAAATGGCATTGCAGGGCTTGCACTTATGAATACTCAAGTTGCAACTGCTGGAGCTGTCATAGGCTGGTTACTTGTTGAGAAAGTTCGTAATGGTCACGCAACATCACTTGGTGCAGCATCCGGTGCGGTTGCCGGCCTTGTCGCAATTACACCAGCATGTGCATTCGTAGCACCATGGGCTGCAGTGGTAATCGGATTTATCTCCGGAATCCTTTGCTCACTGGCTGTCAGCATGAAGTACAAGTTCGGATTTGACGATTCACTCGATGTAGTTGGCGTTCACCTTGTCGGCGGAATTTGGGGCTCACTATCAATCGGCTTCTTCGGAACAAGCGTTGTAAATAGCATCGGTCTTGATGGTCTGCTCTACGGAGGAGGATCGGATCTCCTCATGAAGCAAGCGTTAGGCGTTGGTCTAGTCGCTGGCTACTCATTCATTGCTACTCTGATTATTGGATATGCAATCGAAAAAACAATCGGCTTCCGCGTCTCACGCGAAGTTGAAATAGAAGGCATCGACCTAAAGGAACATGCTGAATCTGCCTATGAACTAGCTAGCTCATCCCGTGGAGGTGCATCACTATGAAGTTGATTACCGCAATTCTCAAACCGTTTAAGTTAGATGAAGTTAAGGAAGCACTTCAGGCAGCAGGCATTAATGGAATGACTGTCTCTGAAGCAAGTGGATTTGGTCGTCAACGCGGCCATACAGAGGTTTATCGGGGTGCCGAATACACCGTAGATCTCGTTCCAAAGGTCCGTCTAGAGGTTCTTGTTGATGATCATGACGCAGCATCTGCCGTGGATGTAATTGTCAAAGCTGCATCGACAGGTTCAATCGGAGATGGAAAGGTTTGGGTTACTCCTGTAGAACAGGTTGTACGAGTTCGAACAGGAGAGCGTGGACCTGACGCGATCTAATACCCCAAACTAAGATAAGCGTCATGGGAACACGAGAGCGACGTATTAGATCCAACGAGGGCGATCTTTTACTCACCAATCTCTTCCAAAGCAGTCTTGCAGATATACATGGCGCTGATTCAGATGATGTAGCAATCGCCGCGGTCGGAGGTTTCGGCCGCGGCGAGCTATCTCCAGGTTCAGATTTAGATATTTTAATTTTGCACAAGGGCACACTCTCTGCAGAAGATTTATCATCCTTCGTCAACAAAATTCTCTATCCGCTCTGGGATAAGAAGATTAAAGTCGATCACTCAGTGCGTACTCGATCAGAGGTGCGAGAAGTTGTCGAAGTAGATCTCAAGGTAATCCTTGGTTTATTAGATATTCGACTCATCTGCGGTAGCGCTGCACTTGTCGCAGATGTTCAAATTGATGCCCACGATGAGTGGCGAAAGAATTCAAAGCGACGTCTTGCAGAGCTACAGAAATCTCTGCTTGAACGCCATCAACGTGCTGGCGAGCTGGCTTACTTACTAGAGCCAGATCTCAAGGAAGCTCGCGGGGGATTGCGAGACATTACAGCGTTAAGAGCGCTCAATAAATCTGGCGCAATCGCAATTCCCATGGAGCGCATAAGTGTTGCCGAATCCTTGCTATCAAATGTGCGTGAAGCGCTCCACATAGTCAGTGGACGAGATAAAGATAAATTGCTCTTTCAGGAGCAGGATAAAGTTGCGGTTCATCTTGGATTTGCAGATGCAGATGCACTCATGAGCGAAGTCGCACAAGCTGCCCGCTCTGTTGATTACCTCCTTGACTCATCGTGGTACCGCATTGCACATAAAGGTAAAGATGGATCTGGTCGATTCTTGCGAAAAGTTAGAAGCACAACCCTTTCTCGCGATATCAGTGTCGCAAATAAAGAAGTAACCATTGATATCGATGCCAATTTTGCTTTAGATCCAACGATTGGCCTTCGTGCCTGCGCAGCTGCGGCACAACTTGGTCTACCCATGTCGATGGACTCCTTAGAGAGACTTTCGGTGGCCCTTACATCTGGAGTTACTGAATTACCGAACCCCTGGCCTCGTGATGCGCGAGAAAATTTGATCTCCCTTATTGGAGCAGGTCCAGCGATGGTTCAAATCTTTGAAGCCCTTGATCAAGAGGAAATCATCTTCCACTGGATTCCTGAATGGCGTGCGGTGCGTTCGTTGCCGCAGAGAAATGTTCTGCATCGGCATACCGTTGACCGACATATGGTGGAAACTGCTGTTCATGCTGCTGCACTCACACGAAAAGTGCATAGACCAGATCTCCTTCTCTTCTCCGCCCTCTTTCACGATATTGGTAAAGGCACAGAAGAAGATCACTCCGATAGAGGAGCAGTACTTATCGCTCCACTTGCGCAGAGAATCGGATTCTCAGAGTCAGATATCAGAACAATTCAACTCTTGATTAAGCACCATCTTCTTCTCTCTGCGACAGCAACGCGTCGAGATTTAGATGATCCGGCAACAATTACAGCAGTTGCAGATGCAATTCCAGATCTACAGACCCTTGAACTCTTGCACGCCTTGAGCATCGCCGATGGTGAAGCAACAGGTCGAGCTGCCTGGAGTGATTGGAAGGCCTCTCTCGTTGCAGAGTTAGTCAAGCGCGTAGAACTAGCAATCACCGATAACACTGTTGCGGAGCAACCCGAATTATCTGATGATCAACGTGCCAAGGCCGAGTCAGGCAAGCTCTCGGTTTCCATCGAGAATCGCAATAATCTTTATGCAATTGAAGTTGTTATTCCAGATAGCACAGGAATTCTCTCCACAGTAGCGGGAGTGCTAAATCTTCTCAGGCTTGATGTGCGATCTGCACGAACTAAATCTGTTGGAAATTCAGCGGTGATGGAGTGGATTGTGATTCCAGATCCACATGCCCCGGTACTGGAAGAAGAGAAGCTCCATGATGAGATCACTCGAGCCCTTAAGAGCCGCTCCTCACTTTCGGAGAGAATTCAAGAGCGCATTGATGCATATTCACAATTACCGTCGATTCCGGTTCCAGAACCTGTGGTTGAAACATTTCTTGATGCGGCAACCGATGCAACAATTATTGAGGTGCGAAGTCACGACCGACCTGCGTTGCTCTTCGGTATTGGAGATTCGATTTCTCGTAGCAACGTCGATATCCGATCCGCAATTGTCACAACCTTGGGTGCGGAAGCGATAGATACGCTCTACGTCACAGAAATTGGGGGAGGTCCACTGACACCTGAGCGGGCTGAAGAGGTTGCAATGCGTTTGCGAGCTGCTCTGAAGTAGAGTTCGCGCATTATGTTAGAGAGCCTCTCCTCAAAGTTTTCCAAAGCATTTAACTCACTGCGTTCTCGTGGAAAGATCTCCGAGAAGGATGTCGAACAGACAATCGCTGAGATTCGCACTGCATTGCTCGAGGCCGATGCCGCACTCGATGTTGTAAATTCATTTACTAGCGCAGTCCAAGAGAAAGCTCTCGAGCTTCTTCCCACCCTTCAAGCAGGGACCAATCAAGCCCAAGCAATTTTTGACGTTGTAAATACTGAACTCACAGCGATTCTTGGTGGTGGAGCACGCAGGGTTCGCTTTGCGAAGAATCCACCCACTGTCATCATGCTCGCTGGTTTACAAGGTGCAGGTAAGACAACTCTTGCTGCAAAGCTTGCAAAGTTCTATAAAGATTTAGGTGAAACCCCTTTACTTGTTGCATCGGACTTACAACGCCCGAATGCGGTGAATCAGCTGCAGGTTGTCGGCCAATCTGTCGGAGTTCCGGTCTTTGCACCCGAACCTGGCAATGGAATTGGTAATCCAGTCAAAGTTGCACGAGATGGTATTGAATTTGCAAAGAACAAGCTGCATAGCCTTGTCATCGTAGATACGGCGGGTCGCTTAGGTGTCGATCAAGAGTTGATGAAAGAGGCGATCTCAATCCGAGATGCAGTGAGCCCTAATGAAATCCTCTTTGTTGTCGATGCGATGATCGGCCAAGATGCAGTGCGAACTGCACAAGCATTTCAAGATGGCGTGGGTTTCGATGGTGTAGTTCTTACAAAACTCGACGGAGATGCTCGAGGTGGCGCTGCTCTCTCAATCGCCTCAATGACAGGTAAACCAATTATGTTCGCCTCAACGGGTGAGAAGACCAGCGATTTCGATATCTTCTATCCAGAACGTATGGCCTCACGAATTCTCGGCCTTGGAGATGTTGCAACGCTTGCCGAGCAAGCGAAGAAGGCCTTTGATGGCGATTCAGCGAAGAAGCTGGAAGATAAATTTATCGCTGGCGAAGATTTCACTCTCGATGATTTCCTCGAGCAGTTAGAAGCGATGTCAAAGATGGGCTCAATGGGTAAGTTGCTTGGGATGTTGCCGGGCGCTGGTCAGATGAAGAAGCAGATTGAGAATTTCGATGAATCTGAGATCACTCGCACCAAGGCGATTGTGCAATCAATGACGCCACTCGAACGACGCGATCTCAAAGTGCTTAATGGTTCACGACGTGCACGCATCGCAACTGGTTCTGGTAGAAAAGTCTCTGATGTAAATGCTCTCGTTGATAAATTCACTGCGGCGCAGAAGATGATGAAGCAGGTTCGTAATGGGGGACCAAGTCTTCCTGGAATGGGACTACCCGGCATGCCTCCTATGCCCGGAATGAGCGCGGCCCCGAAGAAGGTCCAGGTGCCACAGAAGAAGAAGTCGAAATCAGGAAACCCGGCAAAACGTGCGCTTGAGGAGAGCTAGAAGAGGGCTCGATTTCTTAAATTTGAGCGTAACTGGCAAGATTAGCCACCTGTTACAGGGCCCTCTACCCCGGTAACAATCCAATCCACAGTTGGAGTTCGATCGCTACGCACCCCGCTGTAGTAATCGAAATACGACACACTTTTTAGGAGCACTACTTCTTTGGCTACAAAAATTCGCTTAATGCGCATGGGAAAAATCCGCACACCTTATTTCCGTATTGTTGTTACAGATTCACGTAAAGCACGTAACGGACTCTCAATTGAAGAGATTGGTCGCTACGTTCCAGGACAAGAGCCATCATTGATCGAAGTTAATTCAGAGCGCGCTCTGTACTGGCTCGGCGTTGGTGCTCAACCATCAGAGGCAGTAGAGGCGCTTCTGAAGGTGACTGGCGATTGGCAGAAGCACAAGGGTCTTCCAGGAACTGAAGGAACACTTCGCGTTGCAGCTCCAAAGCCTCCAAAGAGCGTTGCATATGAAGCAGCTGTTAAGGCTGCCGCTGCAGAACCTGCAGAAGGTGCAACAACTTTGAAGAAGAAGGCGCAAGAGAAGCTTGCTGCGAAGGTGTCCGCACCAGTAACAGAGAATGCTGTGTCCGAGGTTCCAGCTCAAGCTGCAACAACGGAAGAAGTTGCTGTAACGGAAGAGGCGCCAGTGGCTGTAACCGAAACTACTGATGCACCTGCAGTGGAAGCAACTCCAGAAGCGACAGCTGAATAACCATGATTGATGAAGCTCTAGAACACCTCGTCAAGGGGATCGTTGATAATCCTGAAGATGTCAATGTAAAGGAGAAAACTCATCGTCGAGGAACAACTCTCGAAGTTCGAGTTAATCCTGAAGATATCGGCAAGGTAATCGGACGTAATGGTCGTACTGCAAAGGCGCTTCGCACAGTCGTAAGCGCACTTGCTGGACGTTCTGTTCGTGTCGATCTCATCGATACCGACGAGGTTCGCTAAATAGTTCTTCTCCCATGAAATTAAACGTGGGCCGCATCGGTAAAGCTCACGGAATTCTCGGTGAAGCAACAATCGAAGTCCGAACAGATGAAGCTGAAGATCGCTTCGCTATCGGCGCAGTATTAGAGACAGAAAGCCACGGTTTAATCACCGTGGCTTCTGCACGTGTACACAATGGAATCTTGCTCTTGGGCTTTGAAGGAATCGAAGACCGCAACGCGATTGAAGAGCTACGTAACGAACTTCTCTATGCAGATGTCGATATCGAAGCTCCCGGAGTCGATGAAGATGATTACCACGTTCTGCAATTAGTGGGATGTAAAGCTTTTCTCGTAGACGGTGATGAACTCGGTGAAGTCAGCGATGTACTCAATCTTCCTGGCCAGGATGTCTTGGTAGTCAAGAGCCATGATGGGGAAGTTTTGATTCCTTTCGTGCGTCAACTGGTTCCCATTGTCGATATCAAAGCAAAGCGCATGACTGTGATTCCGCCAGAAATCGATGCTGTAGTTAAAGGTGACAAGTAATGAAGATTGATGTCATCTCGATATTCCCTGAATATCTAGCACCGTTGCAGCTATCACTCTTAGGTAAAGCACAGAGTTCAGGGCTAGTCGATATCGCGGTTCATGATCTACGCGCCCAGACATCAGATAATCACAACACTGTAGATGACACACCTTACGGTGGTGGCGCAGGAATGGTTATGTTGCCCGAGATTTGGGGAAAGACTCTTGACCCATTGATGGTCGAGGAGACTGATTTAATCATTTTGACACCTGCTGGTAAGCGCTTCAATCAGACGATGGCGCAAGAGTTTGCAGGCAAATCACATCTGATATTTGCATGCGGGCGTTATGAAGGAATCGATGACCGAGTACGCCAGTACTACTCGCAACCCCAGTTCTCAGATAAAAATATTCGAGTCCATGAGGTATCAATCGGAGATTACGTACTGGGTGGCGGAGAAGTTGCATCAATGGTCATGATTGAAGCAATCACTCGCCTCATTCCAGGGGTTCTAGGAAATCCTCAGTCACTTGCCGAGGAGTCTCATAACGATGAGGGATATCTGGAGTATCCCAACTTCACCAAACCTCAGGAGTGGAGAGGTATCTCTGTTCCCGAGATTCTGCTCAGCGGAAACCATGCAGAGATAGCAAAGTGGCGAAGCCAACAGGCAGATAAGCGTGCGAAAGATAATTTATAACTCGTCAGTAACACTTTTTGCGCCTTACTGTTAGGACATGAGTGAAGAGGCAGCAAAGATCCAATCACGACTAATCCGTGATCTTGAGCCTGTGGTCGCTGTTGAACTCGAACGTCACATCTCGGTTCAGAAGAACTGGTATCCGCATGAGTATGTCCCATGGTCTGAAGGTCGCGATTACGCAGGCCCGCTCAACGGCGATGCCTGGGAAGCAAAAGACTCCCGACTATCTCCCGTAGCGCAAGATTCACTCGTACTCAATCTTCTTACTGAAGATAATTTACCGAGCTATCACACAGAGATTGCCATCTCTATGGGTCGCGATGGTGCATGGGGAAATTGGATCGAACGATGGACAGCCGAAGAAGCGCGCCATGCGATTGTTATTCGCGATTACTTGATGGCAACTCGCGGAGTTGATCCATACGAACTTGAAGATTTACGCATGGCACATATGTCACTTGGATATCAGACACCATATGAGAACGACATGCTTCATACGATTGCCTACGTCTCCTTCCAAGAGCTTGCAACACGTATCTCTCATCGCAATACTGGCAAACTTTCTGATGACCCTATCGCCGAAAATATGATGCAACGAGTTGCGCTCGATGAGAACCTACACATGCTCTTCTATCGCAACACACTTGGTGCAGCTTTAGATATGGAGCCAAATGCAGCAATGCGTGCAATCGCTGATGTTGTAACCAACTTTGATATGCCTGGAGCAAATATGCCTGGGTTTGGTCGTAAAGCTGTGCAGATCGCTCTTGCTGGAATTTACGATTTACAACAGCATCTCGACGACGTTATCTCTCCAGTCCTTCGCGCATGGAATGTCTTTGAACGAACCGACCTATCCGGTGATGGCCTCAAAGCTCGCGATGAACTCAAGGCATTCATGGATCAGACCTACAAGGCTGCCGCAATCTTTAACGATAAGCGTGAAGTTCACTTCGAGCGTCAAATTGCTCGCGGTATCGCACCAATTCGCATCACTAACTAACTCTGAAATAAGATAGGCGCCATGTCGCGCACTTATCTCGTTGAGACCTACGGGTGTCAGATGAATGTGCACGATTCAGAACGCATCGCCGGTCTCCTCGATGAAGCGGGACATATTCCTGTAACTCCGGGAGAGCAAGCAGATATCGTCGTCTTCAATACTTGTGCGGTTCGTGAAAATGCAGATAATAAACTCTATGGAAATTTGAGTTTTCTTGCTCCAATTAAGAAGAAGAATCCTGCTATGCAGATTGCAGTTGGCGGATGTCTCGCCCAGAAGGATCAATCAATTATTTTGAAGAAAGCTCCATATGTGGACGTAGTCTTTGGAACTCACAACGTAGGCTCGCTACCGGTACTTCTTGAACGCGCTCGAGTCGAGGAGGAGTCTCAGATAGAGATTCTTGAAGCTCTAGAACATTTCCCCTCAACTCTTCCAGCTCGTAGATTCTCAGCATTCACCTCGTGGGTATCGATTTCGGTGGGTTGCAATAACACCTGCACGTTCTGCATTGTGCCTACATTGCGCGGAGTTGAGAAAGATAGGCCAGCATCTGATGTATTAACTGAGATGCGCACCCTGGTTGATCAAGGGGTCATTGAGATAACGCTGCTGGGGCAGAATGTGAATGCCTATGGTGTGGAATTCGGGGATAGAGGCGCCTTTGCAAAGCTACTAATAGAGGCGGGAAAGATTGATGGCTTAGAGCGCGTGCGCTTCATGTCACCCCACCCTCGTGACTTTACCGATGATGTCATTGAAGCAATGGCGCAGACTAAAAATGTGATGCCACATCTACACATGCCGTTGCAATCTGGATCTGATTCAATTTTGCAGAGTATGCGTCGTTCATACCGCACAGATAAGTACCTTGGAATTCTTCAGCGAGTGCGAGATGCGATGCCACACGCCATGATTACGACCGACATCATTGTTGGTTTCCCTGGCGAGACTGAGGAAGATTTCCAGGGAACAATGGATATTGCATCCCAAGCGCGCTTCGCCGCTGCCTACACATATAAGTATTCGATTCGCCCTGGTACCCCAGCAGGTGCGATGGAGAATCAAGTTCCCGAAGATATTGTTGGAGAGCGATATACCCGTCTTCATGAACATCAGCAGAAGATCTCCCTTTCGGTTAATCAAGAATCAATCGGTTCCACTCATCGCGTGATGGTCTCTGAAATCGAAGGACGACGTGACGAAGCGCAATCAAGGCTGACTGGTAGATCTGAAGACTTTAGGCTGGTGCACTTCGATGCGAAGACTTCAGCGCGCCCAGGAGATTTTGTCGATGTAAAGATTGAAGAAGCATCTGCGCATTACCTCATAGGAACTGCGACAAATGTACTTAAAACTCGTGGGGGAGATGCTCATCAATTGCGCACCGCACCTGCGGCAGTGAAGAGCTCTGCGACCTCGCTCGGTATTCCAACGGTGCGGACGGTATGAAGGTAGTAGTTATCTGTGGAGCTACCGCCACCGGAAAGAGCGATATTGCTATTGAAGTTGCCCAATCAATCGGCGCAGAGATTATCAATGCAGATTCTATGCAGCTCTATAAGGGCATGGATATCGGCACTGCGAAGTTATCCGTTGATGAGCAATGTGGAATTCCACATCACTTACTCGATATCTTGAGTGTCAAGGAAGATTCGACAGTAGCTTGGTATCAAGAGCTGGCGAGGCAGACCATTTCAGAGATTCATGGTCGAAATAAGCATGCAGTGATTGTCGGTGGCACTGGTTTGTATATCAAGGCGATTCTCGATGATCTCAATTTTCCTGATACAGATCCAGCAATTCGTGCGCGCCTTGAATCAGAGGCCTTGGAATTCGGAACTGATTCACTCTTTGCACGTTTGCAAGTAGAAGACCCTGCAGCTGCCCTTGCAATTGACCGAGCAAATACTCGACGCGTAATTCGAGCGCTGGAAGTTATCGAGATTACAGGAAAGCCATTTACGGCAAATCTTCCTCGAGAAGATAGCTCTCGATATCCAGATGCGATGCAATTTGGTCTTGTCATGGAGCGGGAACATCTTCGGGAGCGAATTGATCAACGTGTAGATCGGATGTGGGAAAAGGGATTTGTCGCTGAAGTAGATAAGTTGATTGAAGATGGAATTCTTGAAGGCTCCACAGCGCAGAGGGCGATTGGTTATTCGTCCTTAATCGCAGTGCGGGCGGGGACTGTAAGTGAATTGGAAGCGAAGGAAGAGACGAAACGAGCAACAAGGCAGTATGCCCGCCGCCAAGAGACCTGGTTCTCTCGTGATGCACGAATTACCTGGGTTGCTCCTCATCAACCAAGGCTCGAAACTATTCTGCAGAAGATAAACTCGTAGCGTTATGACGAATCAGTTAACTGCCACATATGGCCACGGTACGGAGAATGACTTTGTCATTCTCTTTGATGCGGATGATCAGATCGAAATTAAGGCAGATCACGTCGCAGCAATCTGTAACCGAGCAACCGGAATTGGCGCTGATGGTTTTATACGTATCGTAAAGCGCAATGCAAAGTGGTTTATGGATTACCGCAATGCTGACGGAAGTGTCGCCGAAATGTGTGGCAATGGAATTCGAGTGATGGCGCGATACTTGGTTGAGAAAGGTCATCAACCTGAAGGAATCTTCGCAATCGATACCCGTGATGGAATGAAACATCTACGCGTGCCCATGACAGGTGATATCTCGGTCAATATGGGGAAAGTTACTGATGAGATGGAAGAGGTGTCGGTGTTGCAGAACGCTCATACTTGGGATGCTCTCAATATCAGCGTTGGAAATCCTCACGCAGTTACATTTGTAGAAGATTTAAGTGAGGTGGGCTCACTTGAAAGTGCACCTATCGTGACACCACCATCCTCATACCCTGAAGGCGTCAACGTAGAGTTTGTTCAGATCCTTCCCAACCAGGAAGCGCGTATGCGA
>Ga0214163_1000835_pt1 | contig 13824 bp, 12 predicted proteins | sample LakMenepilimnion_2_FD_153001 | JGI IMG/M metagenome (GOLD analysis project Ga0214163, IMG submission 153001) | Freshwater microbial communities from Lake Mendota, WI - Practice 15JUN2010 epilimnion v4 | ecosystem: Environmental > Aquatic > Freshwater > Lake > Epilimnion/Euphotic zone | place... | reverse complement strand
TGGTAAAAGCACCTGCACGGAGCTTATCGCTCATATTCTCGAAGCCTGTGGACGTCGTTCGATCCCATGCGGGAATCATGGCATGTCTCTGAGTGAGGTGGTGTCCAGCGGCGTGCGTTATGACATACTGGCCTTGGAGGTCAGCAGCTTCCAACTAGAGACCATCTGTCGGTTTCGTACGCAGGCGACAATTTGGTTAAACTTTGCTGCCGACCACTTGGATCGTTATTCGGGCATGGAGGAATACTTTGCTGCAAAAGCCCGTATTTTTGAAAACGTGACTTCCGATGATACTGCGATCGTCAGAGCAGGTCAGTCAGTCTCTTCCGGTGCTGCTAGACGCTGTACTTTTTCCGCTTATGGAGCAGAGGCTGATGCCGTCTATGTCGGGGGACAATTTTTTGTGAAGGGAGAGAAGATCGGTGATGCCTCAGCGATCCGTCTTCGGGGGCGTCACAACATGGAAAATGTTCTGGCGGCAATGATGGCCTGTCAGACTTTTGGTTTGAGCTTCGATGAAATGTTGGCAGCCGTGGCCAGCTATGTGCCACCTGCGCATCGTTGTGAACTGGTGCGCTCATTGCATGAACGCGAATACATCAATGACTCCAAAGCCACCAACCTTCATGCTTTAGAAGCCTGCATTGGTTCGATGGATCGTCCCATCGTTTTGATCGCTGGTGGCAAGGATAAGCAATTGGATTACTCACCGCTTCGGGATGCATTAAAAGGGCAGGTTAGAGCCATGGTTCTCATCGGTGAAATTAAACAATCCTTGCATGATTTATTTACTGATCTGCTGCCATGCCATGTGGCGGATGACATGGCTCATGCCGTGGAATTAGCGACCCAGGTTTCTCTTCCAGGTGACAGCATTATTTTGAGTCCAGGCACCTCTTCTTTTGACATGTACACCGGCTATGGCCAGCGCGGCGAGGTCTTTCGTGCGGCGGTTAACAGCCTTCTTTAAATCACAAAAAACGACACTATGATAAGCAAAACAACCAAGAAGAAACAGGACAAACTGCTGCTCAACCTCCTTGAAGGTGAGAAGCACAAACACCGTGTGGCCATGGTCAATGAAGAGGCCGCGTGGAATCAACATGAGCCAAACTCCAACATGGCGAGAATGTTTGTGATCATGCTCCTCATCCATGTCATCGTCATCGGTGGTATCATCATCTATGACTGGATGAATGGCGAAGAAGCGCAGAGCACAGTGCTGGTCAATGAGGTCACGCCGACAACCATGCCTTCTGCCTTGCCTGTGGCTGCTGCTACTGGCGGTGCAGCGACGCAGGGCAATCCAATTCCCATTGAAGAGTGTGCTACCTACGAATGGCGCTCCGGTGACTCCATCGCGAGCGTTGCCAAAAAGCTTGGTGTCAGCGAAGATGTGCTCATTAAGATGAACATGCTCGATAAAGGAACTCAGCTTGAAGCGAATTCCATCATTCGTTATCCCAAGCAGCCTGTTGTGCGTGCCGTTGGCATTAGCGTCGCGGGTGTGAATGGGGAGCTGGCCAAACCTGCTGTTCCAGCTGAGAGCTTAGCTGCTGCACACCAAGCTATGCCTTTGGTGGCCGCTGGTGAACAGACGTTCTCCTTCCAGCCAACTCTTGAAAATGAACTCGCTCCCGTTCCTGGAACCGTAGCAAATATGCCAGCTATTCAGGAGTCTCCTCCCGCTGCCGTATCTAATACAGTTGTGGGTGACAGTGTGGGGCGAAAAGTCGCTCCGATTGAAGAAGAACTGCCCCCCGCTGTTCCGGTGATGGAAAAGCCAGTGGCAACACAAGAAGAGGTCAACGTCGCGCCGAAAATGCAGCCGAAGACTGAGCCTGTGGTAGAAAATGAAGTGCCTAAAGCTATTCCTGTGAAGCGTTATTCACCTCCGGCGATTGAAAAACCAGCCGTTAAAAAAGTCGCATCAGTTCCAGCAGCAAAGCCTGCTCGGAGCTCATCCTACACGGTGAAGCCTAACGATACGCTTTACAATATCGCGAATCGCCATGGTGTGACGGTTAAAGCTCTTCAATTGGCTAATAAAATCGCCAAGCCTGAGTCTCTGCGTGACGGCATGAAGCTGGTCATCCCAGCGAAATAAGGCGCAGAAGGCTAGATTCGTAGTCGCCGTTTTCACATCAACCTCTTTGCCATGGCCAAGCGCTCCATCCTATTCCTGATCCTTGCAGTTTTTCTGCTCATCGGTCTTGGGATCACCATGCTCGCAAGTACCAGCTTCTTTACCAAAGATGGTGGTGGTGAGGAATATGTGACGGTGTGGAAGCAGGTGCTATGGCTTGGTGTGGCCTTGGTGGCCTGCATCGCCACCGCGTTGGTGGATTATAATCTTTGGTTTCGCTGGCGCTGGCATCTTCTAGCGGTTGCGGGCTTCGGATTGCTCCTTTGCTACGAGTGGCATATTGCTCAGGTTTTGGGTTATAAGCCTCTATTGGCGGCTCGGGTGAATGGTGCCTCTCGCTGGGTTGGTGTGGGTTCCATGCGCATTCAGCCTTCTGAGTTTGCTAAAATTGCCTTGATCATCGCCTTGGCAGCCTGGTTCGCGAGTCATGAAAACTTGGAGCGTACCTTAAAGCATGGTCTGTTGCTTCCTGGCCTCATTTTAGGCGGGATCGTGGCGCTGATTGGTGGTGAGGTCGATCTTGGTAATGCCACTGTCGCTACAGCTGTCGGTGCTGGCATCATGTTTGTGGCTGGCACGCGTTTCCGGTATTTGGGAATTATTGGCGGGGCTGGTGTCCTAGCTCTGATTACAGGTATTTTCTTTGCTCCGAATCGCTTTGAGCGTGTGATGGCTGTGTTTGAGTTGGAAAAGCACAAAGACGGCATTGGCCTCCAGCAGTGGGTGTCCTGGTTAGCCTTCGGTTCTGGTGGTCTCGAGGGGCGTGGACTTGGTGAAGGTCGTATGAAGCTTTCCTACCTCCCCGAGGCCCATACGGACTTCATTTTCCCCATGGTGGGTGAGGAACTCGGTCTCTGGGGTGTGCTTGGTACGGTGGCAGCCTTTGTGTTGCTGCTTTTTGCTGGCATGTGCATCAGCACCTACGCTCCCAACCGATTTGGTAAGCTTCTGGGTTTCGGCCTGACTTTTCTACTCTCCTTAGAAGCGCTCTTGAATATGGGCGTTACCACTGCTTTGCTGCCGAATAAGGGCCTTCCACTCCCCTTCGTGTCATACGGAGGGTCGAGCCTGCTGGCCGCCATGGTGGCGGTGGGTGTCCTGATCAATATCCATCGCCAGGGCGTTCATCTGACTTGGGATCAGCTCCCCGTGATCCGCAGAAAGCGCCGATGGACTCCCCAGCTTTAAATTTTCCGTGAAATCCAAGTCCAAAAAAACCATCCACGTCCTCATCGCGTGCGGTGGCACAGGAGGTCATCTTTTTCCAGGTATCGCCGTCGGCGAAGTCCTTAAGGCACGCGGTCATGATGTGACTCTGCTCATCAGTGAAAAGAAGATCGATGCCATCGCTGCTTCCGGTCACAAAGACCTGCGCTTTGAAAAAATGCCTTTTCTCGCCATGCCGAAGCCATGGTCACCGAAGATGATCGGCTTTCTTTCTGGTCTTTGGAAAGGCATGAGACAGTGCCGTCAGATCATTCGGCAGCATGAGGTCAGTGTCGTCCTCGGCATGGGTGGGTTCACCTCCTTCGCCCCACTATATGCAGGCAGGAAAGAAAAGTGCCGCACTTTCATTCATGAGAGTAACGCCATTCCTGGCAAGGCCAACAAACTGAATGCCCGTTACAGTGACGCGGTGCTTTGTGGTCTGGAGGCCTGCAAAAAGCACTTCCCGAAACACGAGCAGGTGCTGACTGTCGGTACACCCGTGCGAAGTGCCATGCGTATGCAGGGGAAGGAAGATCCGCATCAGTTTTTCAACCTCGATAAGACCAAAAAAACGCTGCTCATCATGGGTGGAAGTCAGGGCGCTCGCGGAGTGAACCGTGTGGTCGGCATGACCTTGGAGCAGTTTGAGAGAATGGGCATCCAGGTGCTGCACATCGCCGGGCCTACAGATTATGAGGAGGTGCGTGATGTTTATGCGAAGCACCCAACGCTTCCTCAGCATGTGGCCGCGTTCTGTCATCGCATGGATCTGGCGTATCGAGTCGCAGATCTCGCCATCGCACGCAGCGGTGCCTCCTCCATGGCTGAACTGGCCTATTTTGGAGTCCCCAGCATTCTGGTGCCATACCCCTTTGCGGCTGAAGATCACCAGACTCGGAATGCCGAAATCTTTGACGCCGCAGGTGCAGCCAAGCTGCTCACAGAAAAAGAAATCAACGCTGACATCCTTGCCGACACCGTGCGCAGCCTGATGCTAGACCCCCAGAAATCTGCTGCGATGAAAAAGGCAGCCATCAAGATGGCGATCCGAGATTCTGCCGAAAAGATCGCTAATCTGATGATGAAGCAGGCTTGATAAAGGCTCACCATTCATCAAACACCCACACAAAAAATCATGGAAAATCTCCCCAAAGTCTTTGAAGCCAAGCCTGTTGCACTCGAACTCGAAGCCGGTGATCACTGGTGGTGTGCCTGCGGTCTGAGCGGTCATCAGCCGTTGTGTGATGGCAACCACAAAGGCACCGGGTTTGGTCCCAAGAAATTCACTCTGGCTGAGAAGCAGAAAGTCTGGCTGTGCAACTGCAAGCACAGCAAAAATCCGCCGTTTTGTGACGGCAGCCACAAGGCATTGCTGGGTTGAAAGCCTTACAGGCGAACAGGGACGCCTTTTTCATTCAGGAAGCGTTTCACATCACCGACGGTGAATTCTCCAAAGTGGAAGATGCTGGCTGCCAGAACGGCATCCGCTTTTCCCCGGCTGAGCACATCTGCCATGTGACTGATATTCCCGGCTCCACCGCTGGCAATCACTGGAATGGTGACGGCTTCACTGACGGCGCAGGTGAGTTCGATGTCGTAGCCGTTTTTGGTGCCGTCTGCGTCCATGCTGGTGAGGAGGATTTCTCCGGCTCCACGGCGGCAGACTTCGGCTGCCCACTCCACTGCATCCAGTTCGGTGGCGTTGCGACCGCCGTGGGTATAGACGGTCCAGCGGCCCTGGGCATTTTTCTTGGCATCAATGGCGACAACGAGGCACTGGCAGCCGAAGGCCTCGGCTGCGGCGTCGATGACATCAGGCGTTTTGACGGCTGCGGTGTTGATGCCCACTTTGTCAGCACCAGCCAGCAGCATTTCACGCATGTCTGCGACAGTGCGGATGCCACCGCCGACGGTGAGGGGCATGAAGCAGCTTTCGGCAGTGCGGGCCACCACATCGATCATGGTTTTACGTTCCTCGTGGCTGGCGGTGATGTCGAGAAAGACAAGCTCATCAGCCCCCTGGGCATTGTAAATCTTGGCACACTCTACGGGATCACCGGCATCACGCAGTTGCAGAAACTGCGTGCCTTTGACCACACGGCCTTCTTTGACATCGAGACATGGAATGATGCGCTTGGTTAGCATGATACTTCGCCATACCAAGGCATTCGTTCTGAAGCAAGTGCTTGAAGCATTTCCATCGGCGAGATCTTACTCGGTCGGGGGCAGGCCAATGTTCGGCACCCAGCGTGCCTCCATTAGAGTGTCCATGTAGGAGGAATTTTCGCCCGTTTTGAAAATGCCAGCAGCGCGTTTGATCCAGTCTTTGGCCTCCTCATCCTTCTTTTGCTGAAAGGCGATGGCTGCATGCCCCATGTAGTAGGCCGGGGTGTCATCCATGAAAGTGAAGTTGTCTTTGAGGGTTTTTTGCGCGGTTTCGATCTGATTCTGCCTGGCCTCACAAACGAGGCGCTTGTAGATGACGAGGTGGCGCACCTGCAGCGGCAGTTTTGGGAAATCTTCCAGCAATTTTTGGAAGGCGGCACCAGCTGAGGCCCAGTCGTGTTTGATGAACAGGAGTTCCGCCTTGTTAAACCGTGGCGGCAGTGAGCCGGGCTGCATTTTTTCAGCTTTGTCGAACATCTCGGTGGCTTTGGCAAAGTCACGCAGCGCTGGCGTGAGGTAGATAGCCCCGCGCATGTTGTAAATCTCCACCAGATCGGGGGACTCAGCTTCCAGCTCGTCCAGCTTGGCGAGGGCATCGACGTAGCGATGGCGCTGTTGCAGTTCCTGGATCTCTGTGAATTTTTGAACGGTCAGTGCTGACAGCGCCGGAGACTCCTGGCCATGGAGAAGACTCGTGAGAAAAAGCAGGAGGCACAGGCTGTAAAAGGAACGGCGTTTCATGGCTGGCATCATAATGCCCGCCATTAGGCAGGCAAAAGAAAAAGCCGTGACGAAAAGCAGTGCCGTCCTCGCCTGTTCATGACAATTTGAACTGCATGTGGAAGTTCCCCCGACTTATCCAGCTCCTGTTGCCGCCTCTTTTTTTGGGGGTGGCGATTTGGTGGCTGCTGCCATGGTGCGTGAGTCTGCCAGCAACCTTGGCGAAGCCGCTTACGCCATCGTTGATCTTTTTAGCGAGGGATGGCAGCCAGTTACGCCAGCTATTGACTGCTGATGGCGATCGCGTGCTGCCTACGCCTAAATACAAGGGGCTTCCTCCTTCGCTGATCGCGGCCACAATGGTGGCGGAAGATCATCGTTTTGGATCTCATGGTGGCGTTGATCTTCTTGCCATTGGTCGTGCTGCCTGGGACAATGCTCAGGCGGGTAGAATTGTTTCGGGAGCCTCCACGATCCATCAGCAGTTGATCAAAGTGGCAGCTCAGCGACCAGGGAAGCGCGGCATCGGAGTCAAGATCATGGAAGCCTTGCAGGCTCGCAGGCTTCAGGTGTCATGGGAGGATGAGCGGGTGCTGGTGGAGTATTTGAGCCGGATCAGTTACGGCAACCTTCTCACCGGATGCACGGCGGCAGCTTCCGGTTACTTTAATAAATCTCTGGCTGATCTCACTGTCGCGGAGTCAGCTTTGCTGGCGGCGATCCCACAGTCGCCTGGTCGGTTTAATCCCTTTCGTCATCTGGATGGCATCCGTCCGCGTCAGCAGCGCATTTTGCAGGCCATGCATCGGCATGGCTGGTTGAGTGATGAGCAGCTGCGCATCGCCTTGCTACAGCCTATCGTCATTCAAAAATACACGGGTGGTTTTGCTGCGCCCCATGCAGTGGAGATGCTGCGAGGCCAGATGCCCGGGGTTTCCGGCAAAGCCTTGCGCACCACCTTGGAGGCTGGGCTTCAGCGGCAGGTCGAAAGCATCATTACGGCGCGATTGGCTGCGCTCAGAGACCGTCACGTAAGTCATGCGGCTGCTGTGGTCATCGAAAATCGCACGGGACATCTGCTGGCCCTGGCCGGGTCTCGTGATTTTTTCGCGAAGGACGGTGGCCAGATCAATGGTGCCTGGGCAGCGCATTCCCCAGGGTCTGCCATCAAACCGTTCACCTACCAGCTTGCCTTTGAGCGCGGTGCCACTCCTGCTGACATCGTAGCTGATTTACCTGTGGAGTATCCGACTGCTTCGGGGCTCTACCGTCCTGAAAACTATGCGCGCAAGCTTTATGGTCCAGTGACTTACCGTGATGCACTGGGTAATAGTCTGAATATATCCGCAGTCAAAGTGCTCGCGAGTCTGGGCGGTGCGGAGGCTTTGATGCTGAGACTCCAGGATCTGGGCATCAGCACTCTCACAGAGCCTGTTGAGCATTATGGTCTCGGCTTGACTCTTGGCAATGCACCCGTGCGATTGATCGAACTGGCCAATGCCTATGCCACTTTGGCCAGACTGGGGCGCTGGCTGCCGTGGCGTTTATTGCCGGATGCCACAGGGCAGGGAAGTGTTCCGAGTCCTAAGATGCAGCCGAACGAGGCCTATTTGATCGCTGACATTCTCAGTGACAATCAGGCGCGCGTGATGACTTTCGGCACACATTCACCGCTGCGCCTGCCTTTCCGTGTGGCAGTGAAAACAGGCACCAGCCAGTCTTATCGCGACAACTGGACGCTCGGCTATACGCCGGAATTCACCGTCGGAGTATGGGCGGGTAACTTTGACAATACACCGATGCAAGGTGTCTCCGGTGTCACAGGTGCAGCGCCCATCTGGCGTGATATTTTCATGCACTTGAATGAGCGGCATGACCTCGGCTGGTATGATGAGCCTGCGAATCTGGTGCGTGTTCGCATTGATCCACGCACCGGGAAACGCCTCTCGGCCCAATCACCTGCGGTTCGATTCAGCCGTGAAGATTTGTTCCTAGCGGGGACTCTTCCGGCTGCTGCGATTGTAGCTGATTATGATGCTCGCGGACGTGCCTATTTGTCCAAAGACTTTGCGGGCTGGATTCGCAGTCAGGATAATTGGATGGGGGATGTTGTTGCCCTTCGTGAGTCGGCTGACCACATGGCCTGGCATATCACTAGCCCTCTTCCAGGAACGGTCATTCATTTGGATGCCGATTTGCCGGATCAAGGCCGCCGACTGATCTTGGATGCGCGTGCCAATGGTCCTGTGGAATGGCGATGTGATACTCTCTCGGTCCAGCGGGATGGAGAAATTTGCTTTGTCAGGCTAACTCCAGGGCGTCATCACATCACGGCTCGTAATGCAGATCTTGGCGAGGATCAGAAAACCTTTGTCATTGTGCATTCGGATTAGGTGTCTGGCACATGTTTTATTTGTCATGCTTAAAAATATGATTAATATTAAATTAATCACCTAGAGAAAATGCTTGAAATTCAGCGCATTAAGAGTTATATGATTAGCCGGATGCGTGCCAAAGGTGCGACTGATGAAGAAATCAATGCCGTAAAACAGGCTGATCATCTGCCATTCAGGCCGGCTTACGAAAATGGGAAGCGCCGTGATTCATCTGTTCAAGCATCCGAGCCTCGGGGGGCTTCGTCAGCAGAGGTCAGTAGTGAGGACTAGTTGACTGGCCACCGCTGCGGTAAGATCCATTCCTTCCCGGCGTATCCACTGGCCGCCTTTCGTGTCATGCTGCGCTTCTTTATTTATACTGTTCTCTTCGTCGGTGTGTCTGCAAATGCGGCTACCAAGCTGGATTTTAACCGGGACATTCGGCCGATTCTCAGTGACAACTGTTTCGCCTGTCATGGTTTTGATGCCAAAAAGCGCAAGGCGGATCTCCGCCTGGATACGGCTGAAGGTGCCTATGCCGTGATCGACGGTGTGCAGGCGATCAAGCCGGGCGATGTGAAGGCCAGTTCGATCATTGAGCGCATCGTCAGCGCGGATGCGGATGAGGTCATGCCGCCGCCGGAGTCGCATAAAAAGATCACGGCGAAACAGCTGGAGACGCTGAAGCTCTGGATCTCTCAGGGCGCTGAATACAAGCAGCATTGGGCCTTTGAAAAACCGGTAAAGGCTGCTGTGCCGAAGGTCAGCGGAAAGATTGGAAATGCAGTCGATGCCTTCATTCAGCATCGCCTTGAGGCTGAAGGCCTGACTCCAGCTGCCGAGGCCTCCAAAGAGGTATTAATCCGTCGTGTCACGCTAGACCTGACAGGCCTGCCGCCGACACCTGCCGAGGTGGACGCCTTTGTGGCGGATCAGGGCGCAGATGCCTATGAGAAAGTCGTGGAGCGGCTGCTGAAATCCGAGCGCTACGGCGAGCACATGGCTCGCTACTGGCTGGATGTGGCTCGTTATGCGGACACGCATGGGCTGCACCTCGATAATGAGCGCAGCATGTGGCCTTATCGTGACTGGGTGGCGCGTGCCTTTAACGACAACCTGCCTTACGATCAGTTCACACGTTGGCAGCTAGCAGGGGATCTCCTGCCAAATGCCACGGTAGATCAGCAGCTCGCCTCCGGTTTTAATCGCTGCAACGTTACCACCAGCGAGGGCGGGTCGATCAATGAAGAGTTCATTTTCCGATATGCCGTGGATCGTGCCGACACCACGGTAGCTGTGTGGATGGGGCTCACGGCGGGATGTGCGGTCTGTCATGATCACAAATTTGATCCCATCACGCAGAAGGATTTTTACTCACTTTATGCCTTTTTTAACAGCACGGCTGATCCCGCCATGGACGGCAATATCCTGCTGACTCCGCCGATCCTGAGACTTTCCACGCCCGAGCAGAAAAAGCAGCTCGCAGACTACGAGCAGCAGATCTCGGCGACTCAGGGGAAAATCCGTGAGGTCATCTCGAAGCTGAATTATACCGATCCGGCGACGCTGAATCCGCCTCCTCCAGTTCAGACGACGGAAGTGGTCTGGTTTGAAGATCAGTTTCCTGTCGGGGCCGATGTCGGTGTCGCCGGGGCTCCAACTCAGATCATCCGAAAAGATCAAGGTCCAGTCTTCAGTGGCAATGCGGCGCTCAGGAGGAAGGCCAAGGGAGTGGAGCAAGATTTCTTCACCAAAGGCGCCAGCTTTGACATCCCGGCGAATGGTAAGATCAGCGTTCAGTGCTACATCGACCCGAAAGATGAGCCGAAGGCCGTGATGCTGCAATTTCATGTCGGAGGCTGGAATCACCGTGCGGTTTGGGGGCAGGAGGGGGCCATTCCTTATGGCCAGGTCCGCACGCCATCGCGGGTGACGATGGGCGCGTTGCCCAAGTCTGGTGAGTGGGTGAAGCTGGAGTTCCCTGTAGAAAAGCTGGGCCTCAAGCCGGGCATGAAAGTCACTGGATTTGCCTTCACTCAATTCGACGGCACCGTGACCTGGGACCGACTGGCGGTCAGCTCGCGAGTCGATCCCGCCAAGGATGCGCAGTGGTCATGGCAGGTCTGGGTGACGAAAAATCAAGGCCGCCGGGTGGAGGGGCTGCCCAATGATCTGCAAGTGCTGGTGCGTGGGAAAAAGTCCGTCGAATGGCCTGAAGCGGAGGTGAAGCGCCTGAAGGATTGGTGGTTTGAAAACGAGTTTCAGGGAGCTCGTGAAATCGTCCAAGGGGTGCGAGCTGAAAAGCTGGCCTTGGAGTCAAAACGGAAGGCTTTGGAGGATGTCATCCCGGCCAGCTTTATCATGGCTGACCTGCCACAGCCGCGTGAAAGCTTTGTGATGCAGCGTGGTCAGTATGACAAGCCGGGTGACAAAGTCAGCCGAGGCACACCTGCTGTGTTTCCGCCACTCGCAGCCAAGAATAAGGCCTTGCCTAGCCGTCTAGACCTCGCTGACTGGCTTGTTTCTGCTGAGCATCCGCTGACAGCTCGCGTGCAGGTCAACCGCCTGTGGCAGCAGTTTTTCGGCACCGGTCTGGTGAAGACGAGCAATGACTTTGGCTCACAAGGCGAGCCACCGAGTCATCCTGAGCTGCTGGACTGGCTGGCCGTGACTTTCCGAGAAAATGGCTGGGACATGAAGGCCTTTGTCCAAAGGCTCGTCACCTCCCACACCTATCGGCAGAGCGCGCAGTTCACGGCTGAGTCACTTCAAAAAGATCCTGAAAACCGTCTGCTGGCCCGTGGACCAAGGTTTCGTCTCGATGCCGAAGTGGTCAGGGATACGGCGCTGTATGTCAGCGGCCTGCTGAGTCCCAAGATCGGTGGCAAGGGCGTGAAACCTTACCAGCCTGAGAACATCTGGGAGCCTGTGGGTTTTGGTGGCAGCAATACGCGCAACTACGTCCAGGACCACGGCGAATCCCTATATCGCCGCAGCCTCTACACTTTCTGGAAGCGCACGGCACCACCGCCGAACATGACCAATTTTGATGCGCCAAACCGCGAATCTTACTGCCTGCGGCGCGAGCGCAGCAACACCCCGCTCCAGGCGCTGAATTTGATGAACGACGTTCAGTACTTCGAGGCTGCCCGCAGTCTTGCGCAAAAGCTCCTGCTATCGCCGGGCAGCATCGACAGCCGTATCACGCAGGGATTTCGCGCCGTGACCAGCCGCTATCCCGGTGCCCAGGAGGCGGAAATCATCCGGCGCACTTTTGACAAGCACCTCATCTCGTATCGCGCCAACCCTGCAGAGGCAAAGCTGGCCATCAGCTATGGAGAATCCAAGGCTGATGAAAAGCTTGACGCTGCCGAGCTTGCAGCCTGGACCTTGGTGGCAAACTTGCTGCTGAACCTCGACGAGATGGTGACGAAGGGCTAGGCAACGATTTCACAACTCGTTACCCGTGCACCATCCATCGCCGCCGTCCAGCGGACGCGCCAGCCTGCGATCTCGGTCACGTATTCACGAGCCTCCGTGTCGTGATAGGCAGGCTGGGGACACTGGGCCAGAGATTCGTCGATGATCCTGCGAACGGCCTCTGGCACCAAGTTTTCACAGGCCCAAAATACGGGCCTAGGCGGTGGCGGAATATCGGCAAAACTGCTACGAGCCTCTGGGATCGAGTCAGCGTAGCGGATGTAGGGCTTGATGTCGAAAACAGGGGTGCCATCGACAAGATCGACGCCCGAGACGAAGAGCCTTGGGGCGTCCGGCCCATCCAGATCCACACGATCAAGTTTAACGACGCTCAAGGTCAGCCGATTGGGGCGGAAGGGCGAGCGTGTGGCAAACACACCACGCCGTTCATTGCCACCCAGTTTGGGGGGGCGGACCGTCAGTGAAGTGGGCTCTTCTTTGACCAAGTGAAACTGCGTGATGAGCCAAAGATGGCTGAATTCTTCGATGCCACGGACGGCTTCAGCGCGCCTGTAGGAAGGCTCAAACTCAATCACTCCCCAAGCGCTAGGAACCAGTCCCGACTGACGCGGCACGCCAAACTTGTCCGTGTAACAAGTGCGTAGTGTGGCGATGGCATGAATGGCGTGCATCCGGCAAGTAGGCCGCGTCCACCTGTGGGGCAAGGGTGGAATTCTTCCTTAGAGGAGCCACAGCTGGCTTTTAAGTCTGGAAAATCCAGTTGCAAAACCATGACTAGCAACCAATAGACGGCCCGCGTTTTTTTTGAACGACGTAGTGCGCCAGTGTGTCCCACTGCCGCCCTTCTCAGATAAACCCAACTAACCATGACAGTGACATTATGATCCAAGTGCAAAACCTCCGAAAAGTGTTCGGCAGCAAGGTGGCGGTGGATGACGTCTCCTTCACCGTCGAAAAAGGCCAGGTCCTCGGCTTCCTCGGTCCCAACGGTGCCGGCAAATCAACCTCGATGCGTATGGTCACGGGCTATTTCCGCCCGACATCTGGCAGCATCAGTGTTGGCGGCATCAACATGCTCGAAGAGCCTGAATTGGCTAAACGCAGCATCGGTTATCTCCCCGAAAACGCTCCGCTCTATTCTGACATGACCGTGGCCAGCTTCCTCGGTTTCTGTGCTGAAATGCGCGGACTCAATGGTGCCGCCAAATCCAAAGCCATCGACCGTGTTTTGGATCTCTGCTTCCTGCACAAGGTGCGCAACCAGAGCGTGGACACACTTTCCAAGGGCTACCGTCACCGCACCTGCTTCGCTCAGAGTATCATTCACGACCCTGATGTCTTGATTCTGGACGAGCCAACGGACGGTCTCGACCCCAACCAAAAGCACGAAGTTCGTGGTTTGATCAAGCGCATGGGTGAAACCAAGGCGATCATTTTCTCCACCCACATCCTTGAGGAAGTCGAAGCGGCCTGCACTCGCGCCATCATCATCGATCGCGGTAAGGTCGTGGCTGACGGCACACCAGATCAGCTGAAAAAGCTCGTTCCTGGCTGCAACACGCTGGATGAAACCTTCCGCAGCATCACCCGCTCCGACTTGGAGAAATAATCTTCGGGCACTCTTTCCAAACCCCTCTCAAAACCTACCAACTCCATCATGAAAAGCAGAGATCTGGCTAACACTTTGGCGATCTTTAAGCGGGAGTTCCTCTCCTACTTTAACTCGCCTGTTCTTTACGTCATCGTCGTCATCTACCTCTTGGCGGC
>Ga0214163_1000831_pt1 | contig 13840 bp, 7 predicted proteins | sample LakMenepilimnion_2_FD_153001 | JGI IMG/M metagenome (GOLD analysis project Ga0214163, IMG submission 153001) | Freshwater microbial communities from Lake Mendota, WI - Practice 15JUN2010 epilimnion v4 | ecosystem: Environmental > Aquatic > Freshwater > Lake > Epilimnion/Euphotic zone | place... | reverse complement strand
ATCGGGGATCCCCCATATGAACGGATCGTTAATCCTTGCGGCCATCGTCACGCTTCGTTCGGACCCCCGCAAGTTAAGAAGCTTTCCCAAGCCTTCCGCGCGGCGGCCCCTGGATGGAAGACGCTTGAACGGCCGCTCTGGATCGCCCGGTGCCTGATCACTTATCCACGATCCGTGCACGATCACTTCCGCTGGCCTCCCGCTCCGGACCTTCCGGCTACTTTTGCAGGCAAGCCGGATCCAATCCGCCGGCCCTTCCCCGTGCCCGCTACCATTCTCATCCTTGACCACGGTTCCCAGTACACCCAGCTCATCGCCCGGCGGGTGCGCGAGCTCAATGTGTACTGCGAGATCCACCCTTTCAGCAAGGCCCAGCAGTTCGTGGGCGACCCCTCCATCGCAGGGGTCATCCTCAGCGGCAGCCCCAGCAGCGTGCACGAGCCCAACGCTCCGGACACCGACCTCGGCGGTATCATCGGCAAAGGTCAAAGCCTCGGCTACCTTGGCCTGCGTGCCGCGCCCGATGCTCCCGCAGGTGCCGCCGCGCTTTCGGGCATCACCAGCACGGCCTATCTGAGCTGGCCGATCAAGGACACAGGCCGCGAGGTGATGATCACACGCATCAGCGGTGCTCCGACAGTCGGCGTCGTGCCAGATGCGGCACCAGTTTTGATCGAGCAAGCGACGCCGGGCATTCCCGAAGTCGCGGCTGATGCCAAGCTTGAGGTTCCGTTGAAAGTGACTCGTCATGCAACCTGCACGGAAGCGCTCAAGCTCAAAGTGCTTGGTCTCAACGATCCAACCAAAGCTCCTGAAGTCACCATCGCCGCCAAAGCTGCTGACGGCAAAGTCAGCCTCGACCTCAAGACGCTCAAGCTCGCTCCCGGTGACTACGGATTCATCCTCCAAGGCACTGCCAAGATGCCCTTCCAGCGTAATGCGGAAGACATCTCTGCCGCACAAGCGGTGGCCCAAAAAGCCACTGAAGCCCAAACCACCGTCAAAAAAGCTGTTGATGAAGCCAACGCCGCCCTCAAAGCCCTGAAGCCCGAAGACAAAGCCGCTCAGACCGCCCAGCAGGCCAAAATCAAAGACCTCACCGCAGCTCTCGCCAAGGCTGACAAAGCCAAAACGGATGCCGACAAAGCTGCCCAAGCCCTCCTCAAAACCAACCCAGCCAAGGACACCACCTTCCTTGTCCATTCCACCCCGATCCGCTTCCGTGTGAAGGAGAACGCCAAGAAATGAACACGCCCATCCTCCGAGCTTTAGTCATTCTGAATTCGTTAGTCCTCATGCATGCGGCTGCTGCGCCGATCAATTACGAAAAGGAGATCCTGCCTTTCCTGAAGGACAACTGTATCGCCTGCCATAACAAGACGACGACCAAAGCGGGTCTGAACATGGAGACGCCGGATCTCATGATCAAAGGTGGCGAGAATGGCAAGGGTGTCGAGGCTGGAGCTGGTGCCAAGAGTCTCATCTGGCAGGCAGCGGCAGGGGAATGGGATTCGGAGATGCCACCCAAGGGCAATAAGGTTGGTGCCGTGCCGCTGGATGATGCCGAACTGGCTTTGCTGAAAAAATGGATCGACGAAGGTGCCCATCATGCCGGACGTCAGGAGCGTGTGATATCCTGGGAGCCGCTGCCCACAGGCTTTGCGCCCATCTTTGCCAGCGCCATCTCGGGCGATGGGAAATTCGCCGCCGCAGCGCGTGGCAATCAGGTGACGATTTATCATGTTCCTTCATCCATCACCGTCACTCGGCTGACCGATGACGCGCTGATCAAATCAGGCCTCTATAAGAATCCCGGTGTCGCACATCGTGATCTCATTCCTGCAGTTGCCTTCACCCAGGATGGTCAACGCCTCATCACAGGCAGCTATCGCGAAGCCAAGATCTGGAAGCGCGCTGACAGCACTCCTCGGCCGGTTCCAGCACCTAAAACAGTCGCACCGGGCAAATTCAAACTCGCGGCAGCGGGTGCTGATGGCGTCTCACTCATCGACCAAGCCTCGAATAAACCGCTGCGTGATCTGAAACATGGCGCGGCGGTCTCGGCTTTTGTCCTGAGTGCCGACGAGCAGAGCATCGCCACCTCGGGTGCCGATCACAAAGTGAAGCTGTGGGAGACGGCCACGGGCAAAATGATGTTGGAGATCACCAGCGATGCTGAGGCTGAACGCGCTCTTGCAGGAAAGACCGACGCTGTTGCGAAAGCCACCGTCGAGCTGGCTTGGCAAAATGAGATGATCAAGAAGGCCGAGAAGGATGTGACCGACCTCGCGGCACGCTTGAAGAAGGCCAACGAACTCGCCGATCTCGCCAAAAAGGCGCTGGAGGAGAAGAAGAAAGACATCAAGCAGAAGGCTGACGCCAAAGTCGCCTCCGAGAAGTCTGCGAAAGAGATCGACGACCAAATCGGCAAGCTTCCCGTTGGCACAAAGCCTGACGATGCTCTGACCAAGAAGCAGACCGAAGCCAAGACGAAGGCTGAGAAAGCCGCCACCGATGCTATGGTGGCTCAGGAAGCCCTCACGCGCGCCGAGGCTGCCATCGTGGACACGGCGAACGAGATCAAGCTCGTCACTGAATCCAGCGCCAAAGCGACCACGACCGTCGCTGCCACCAAGGCCACGGCTGAAGCATCGAAGAAAGCCCTAGATGCAGCTACGGCGTCAAAGACAGAAGCCGCCAAGGTCATCGCCACGGCACTTCCTGCCCTGAAAGCCTTGGCTTTTTCACCAGCCGGAGATCAGATCGCCGGACTCGATGGCACGAATCGCGTGCGGGTTTGGTCCACTGCGACAGGACGCTCGGTTCAGGCCGCCGTCATTGCCGATGCCGGCACCGCGCAAAACATCGTTTGGCCGAGCGTGGATGGCTGCGTGATCACTGGTGACAAGGCCAGCGTGTTGCTGCCCGATGAATCCCGCGCCGCATGGAAACTCGACCGCAGCTTCGGCAGTGGCGATGGCAAATCAGCCATCACGGATCGTGTGAATGCGCTCGCCTTTTCGCCAGATGGCAAGACACTGGCCATCGGCAGCGGTGAACCTTCACGCAGTGGTGACATCACTCTTTGGGACATGGCTTCGGGCAAGATGACTGCGAACTACAGCGAGCGACATCTCGACAGCGTCCTGACGCTCGACTTCTCGCCCGATGGCAAGCACCTCGCCTCAGGCGGTGCGGACAAAGCCGTGCGCATCACCGAACTCAGCAGCGGCAAAATGGTGAAGCTTTTTGAAGGCCACACGCATCATGTTCTTAGCGTCTCCTGGCGTGGTGATGGTCGAATCATCGCCAGTTCCGGCGCTGATAATGTCGTCAAAGTCTGGGACTGGACCACGGGCGACCGCCGCAAGAACGTCGAAGGCTGGGATAAGGAGGTGACCTCGCTGCAATACCTCGGCCAAAGCGATGTCGCTGCCACCAGCTCAGGCGATGCCAAAGTGCGCCTCATTAACAGCGACGGTGGTGAGGTGAAGAAGCTCGCTGGAGCCCAAGACTTCATGAACACACTCAGCAGCACACGCACGGGTGATCTCGTCGTGGCCGGCGGAGAGGACGGCGTCCTGCACATCTGGGATGTCGCCACGGCGAAGATCCTCCGCAGCTTTGCGCCTGAGCTCAAGTAGTCCGACCCGAACATCAATGAATGGCCCTTTTCGCATGTCACCTGTTTCGCTCTTTTGTCTTTTATTGTTAGTCGTCCTCCCTGCCTCTGCCGCTGTGGATGCCAAGCCTGCCATGCGTGTTTTGCGCGATGAATGCGTCGGCTGTCACAAGCCTGGCAAAGCCAAAGGCGGACTGCTTCTGACGACCTATGAAAAAATGATGAAGGGTGGTGACAACGGGGCTGCTGTGGTGCCAGGAAAGGCTTCGCAGAGTCCTTTGTATCAGCTTGTTTTGAAAGACGCCGATCCTCATATGCCACCGAAAAAGGATCTCCTTGCTACGCAGATCATGGCGCTGAAAAGTTGGATCGATGCCGGTGCTGTTTGGGATGCCTCGGTCTTTGATGAGTCTCCGGCCGTGAAGCCCGTCAAACTCTCAGCGATGCCAGCGAGTTATCAGCCGACACTCGCTCTGGCGCTTTCTCCCGATGAAAAGATGATGGCTGTCGCACGGGCGAATGTGGTATTCATCCTTGACTTGAGCAAGCCCGAGCGTCCCGTTTTAGGCAAGCTGGAAGGCCAGACTGAGGCGGTGTCGTCTCTCGCTTGGAGTCCAGATGGCAAGTCGCTGGTATCCGGTGGTTTTCAGAAAATCACCCTGTGGGACATCGCTGCATTGAAGCAAGTTCGGCAGGTGCAGGAAACTCTGCTTGGAAGCATCACTGCGCTGGTGATGGATGCGTCGGGGAAGGGGATCTTTGCGGCTGATGGTGAAACCGGCGGCGCTGGATTTATTCGTTGTTTTGATGCGGCAACAGGCAAGCTGCTGGCCACTTGGAAAGCCCATGAAGACAATGTTTTATCCCTGCGTTTGTCGAAGAAAGGAGATCGTCTGCTTAGTGGTGGTGCTGACAAGCTGGCGAAGCTGTGGGATGCCACGAGTCACAAGCTGGTCGCGACTTATGAGGGGCACACGAACCATGTCGTCTCCGTTGCATTGAATCATGATGCCGCACAGATCGCCACGGCGGGTGCAGATCGTGAGGTGAAGCTGTGGAATACCGTGACCGGTGAGCAGGAGACAACTCTCGGCGATAAAAAGACCGCCTTTGCAGCACTGAGTTGGTCAGCGGATGGTAAGACACTTGTGGCTCTGACTGAAAAAGGTGCGGGTGCGACTTACACCGATTTCGTGCGCCACACAGGCGGCGAGCGCAGCGAACGCGCTAAAGAACGCAAGCTGCCAAGCCTCGGAGAATCTCCGACGCAGGTTGCCATCAGTGCTGACTCAAAGTGGATTTACGCGGGCACTTTTGAGGGGCGTCTTTACGCCTGGGACGTCGCCAGCGGCAAGGCTGCAGCCGAAGTGAAGTTTTAGTGCGCGCCTTGGCCGTAGTAGGCGTTCGGACCATGTTTGCGCAGGTGATGCTTGGCCAAAATATGGGCCGGTATTGGTTGCAGGTTCAGATTCAAAGTCATGCTGCCTAATGCCATCTGGGCGCACATTTCCAGCGCGATGCTGTTGTTCACCGAATCCATGGCGTTTTTGCCAAAGGTGAAAGGCGCGTGATGAAGTTGAAGAATCGCAGGCATCTCCAAGGGGCTGAGTCCCAGCTCACGCAGACGCTCTACGATGGCGACTCCGGTGAAGTGCTCGTAATCCGCCGCAACTTCCTCCGGCGTCAGCGCACGCACCATGGGCACTGTGCCGTGAAAATGATCCGCATGAGTGGTGCCATAGCAGGGCAGATCACGACCCGCTTGGGAATACATTGTCGCATGGACGCTGTGTGTGTGGGTGATGCCGCCGATCTCGGCAAATTCACGGTAAAGATGCAGATGCGTTTTGGTGTCTGAAGAAGGGCGCAGGCTGCCTTCCACTACCTCGCCATCGAGATCGAGAATGACGATGTCTGCCGGAGTCAGCGCTGCGTAGTCCACGCCGCTGGGTTTGATGCCCCAGAGACCGCTGGTGCGGTCGATAGCCGAAACATTGCCCCAGGTTAGACGCACAAGACCACTGGGGACAAGGGCCTTATTGGCTTCACAAATTTGCGCACGGAGTTCGGGGAGGAGCATAGCCTTCATTGATGAATGAAAACTCTTGGCGCGAAACTAAAAACCCTCTTTTCGAAGTAGATAAAACTTCCGCGAAGCTAAACTGCGGATCTGCAGGAGATAGAACGGTTCTCGAAAAAAGGATGTCTGAAATGACTGGCGAGTGCGGCAGCCTCAATGGCAGGGAAAGAGCAAGGAGGCTATCGGAACCTTTGAATGTTCTTTGAGATTCGTAGGCTCAGCTCAGTAGCGTGTGATGGTTTCATGCAGGTTCAGAGCCACACGGCAGAGGCTGGTCCATGCGGCAAGCTCGCTGGCATCGCCTTTGGGAGCGGGTCGTAGGCCGGTCATCAGCAGCTTGCTGGCCTCATCGGGAGTGGCTTTAAAGGTTTCCCGCTGAGTTTTGAGAAAGCTCAGGAGGCTTTGTTTTTCCCGGGGCTTTGGCTGACGAGCGAGGGTGCGCAGGTAAACCGTCTGAATCTTGGTTTCATCATCGCCATGCAGACTCTCGGCCAGTGAGCGGGCGGCTTCGACAAAGGTCGGGTCATTCAGCAGGGTAAGCGCCTGCTGCGGGGTGTTTGAAACGTTGCGAGTGCAGGCTGATTCGTCGCGTGAGGGGGCATCAAAGTTAGCCAGCATGGGGTGCAGGAAGGTGCGCTGCCAGTGCATGTACACGCCGCGCCGCCATTGCCGCTCGTCGAGATCGGCCACGTAGTCACGATTCGGGAACTGAAGGTTTTCGTAATAATTGGCAGGCTGATAGGGCTTGGCACTTGGGCCACCGATGTCGGTGAGGTTCAAAATGCCAGCGGCAAAGAGGGCGTTGTCGCGCACAAACTCGGCATCCAGTCGGCGCGGGTTTTGATAGGCAAGCAGGCGGTTGCCAGGATCGAGATCTTTGAGTTCCGGGCGAGCTTTGCTGTCCTGAAGGTAGGTCTGGCTGGTGACGATGAGTTTCATCATGTGCTGGATGTCCCAGCCGCTGTCACGGAATTCGCAGGCCAGCCAGTCGAGCAGTTCTGGATGGCTAGGCGTTTCTCCCTGGGCACCGAGGTCGTCGATGGCGGCGGAGAGACCATTGCCAAAAAACTGTTTCCACAGTCGGTTCATGAAGGCGCGTGCCGTGAGCGGATTTTCAGATGAGCAGAGCCACTTGGCGAGGTCGATACGGCTTTGACGCGGGGATTTCTCGGGGAGCTTGCCTGCAAGAAACTCAGGCGGGGCGGGATCGCAAACTTCACCGCTTTCATCCATCCAGTTACCACGCGGTAGCCGACGAATGGTCATGGGTTTGGAGACAGCGACAGTGACCTGCGTCCAGGCCTTGCCGTTATTGCATTCCAGAGCGCTGCGGTGGAGTTGTGCCACAGCGTTTCGAGCAGCGGTGTCAGCCGTGGGCGATGAGATAAGCCAGTGCGCTGCATCTAGAGGTGGAATACCGGCCATCAGCGGTTTCAGCGGGGCCAGTGAGGTGAATGAAACCCGCAGGCTGCCGAGGCTGTGATTGGAGAGTTGAATGCTAAGAATGTCTCCCTCCAGCACGGCAATGGGCGTCTCCATCAGCCACACGGAGTTGTGACGAAGTTTGCTGTCTGCCGGACGTATTTTCCAGCCGCTGTGGATACCGATGACCTCAGCTGTGCCTGCATAGCGCGGCTCGTAATGATCGGCCTCAGCGTGGCGGATGTTGAGCTTGATGGGCTTGGGTGCTTTGGCGGGCTTGGGTGATTTCGAGTCTGTGATGGTTTGCAGGCTGAACTGCGGAGCCAGTGTCATGCCTTTACTGCCGCCATTGAGTTCCAGGCTGTTCTGGTGCTGGGTTGTGGGTAGAAGCTCCAGCTTGATGGCTGCCAGCGTCATTTTTCCGGGTTTGAATGTCAGGGTAGTATTCTGCGCGGCTTTGGCGGTGAAGATAATACTGCCATCAGCAGCGGTGACAGCCTTGGATTCATCGGTCGGTTGAGGTTTCTTGGGATCGACGGGCTTGGGTTTGGCACCTTTGGGCAGGACGGGCGGAGCGAGTGCGGTCTTGACCTCAGTTTTGGCGGTGATCCAGCCTGTGGGATGTTTTTTGAGATAGCTGGCAGTTTCTTTTTTCCAGGAGGCAAAGGCGGTGTCGTGAGTTTTGGCGGCAGCGTTGGCTGTGTCGGCGATTTGCTGTTCGATCTTGTTCAGCCGCTTTTTCAGGTAGGGACTGTCCACAAGGATCTCGGGTGGGAAGGGATGGTCGTTACTCCAGCCTTTCAGCTCCTCGGATTCCCCGGAGCGGTAGCTGGAATAGACGCCAAACTGCTTCACATCAGCGAAGTAGGCGGACATGGAGTAGAAGTCTTTGGCTAAAAATGGATCGAATTTGTGATCATGACATTCAGCGCAGCCAAGGGTGGCTCCGAGCCAGGTGCCGCCTACGGTGCGGACGCGGTCTGCCTGATATTTTGTAAGGTACTCCATGGCCTGGGCACCGCCTTCACGCGTCATCATGTTCAGTCGGTTAAAGCCGCTGGCGACGCGCTGTTCGGTGGTGGCGTCTGGTAAAAGATCTCCGGCAAGTTGTTCGAGCGTGAATTGGTCGAATCGTTTGTTCGCGTTGAAGGCGTTGATCACATAATCGCGGTAGGGAAAGATGCGTTGATTCTGGTCGCCATGGAAGCCGACCGTGTCGGAAAAACGTGCCACATCCAGCCACCAGGCCGCCCAGCGTTCGCCGAAGTGCGGTGAGGCGAACAGCTTTGTCACGTGGGCTGATAGGTCGTTGCCCGATGAATCAGCCGGTGTGGGAGGTAGGCCGATGAGATCAAGGCTAAGGCGACGGATGAGAGTACGTGTATCAGCCTTAGGGGAAGGGGAGATGGCTTTTTCAGCCAGTTCGGCTCGGATAAAGGCATCAATGGGATGCTTGGCGTCAGCACGCTTCGGTACTTCTGGTTTAACCAAAGGTGTGTAAGCCCAATGCGGTTCGTAGTCGGCCCCTTGTTTGATCCACTCTGCCAGCGTTTTTTTCTGGGTCGCGGTGAGTGTCTTTTTCGACTCAGGCGGCGGCATGAGATCATTTTCATCATGCGTCTCCATGCGCTCGATGATGCTGCTGGCTTCCGGTTTGCCGGGCGTGATTGCCTTCATGTCGATCGCCGCTTCTCTGACGTCCAGGCGCAGATCAGCTTCGCGATGATTTTTGTCCGGGCCGTGACAAGCAAAGCAGTTGTCACTGAGGATCGGGCGGATGTCGCGATTGTAGCTCAGCTTGCCCGCAGTCGCCGCTAAGGCTGACAGTGGGAGGATGATCGGGATGAGTAGAAAAAGACGCATGACTGTATGCAGTACTGTGAAAATAGTACGCTTCGTCACTGCCATTTAATGCGGTTAATCCATCTCCGGCCGTGGATCACGGGAAAGCAGCGCCCGCATGGCTTCGCGGGCGGGTTTCCTGTGATATAGGATGGCGAAAATCTCCGCTAACAGAGGAGTTCGGACCTGATGTGCCTGAGCGGCCTCGTAGAGACTGGCTGTATTCGGCACGCCCTCAGCCACCATGCGGGTGCTGGCGATGATGTCCTGGAGTGACATGCCTTCTCCGAGAAGCTTGCCGACGCGATGGTTTCGGCTGTGCTCGGAGTAGCAGGTGGCCATCAGATCTCCCACGCCTCCAAGACCAAAGCAGGACTCCGCCTTGCCGCCCATGCGGGTGACGAGCCGGACCATTTCTGCCAAAGCCCGTGTCACCAGCGCGGCGATGGCGTTGTCTCCCAGCTTCAATCCCAGGGCGATGCCGGCTGCAATAGCGTAAGGGTTTTTCATGGCTCCCGCCCACTCGACGCCGCAGACGTCATCGCTGGTGTAACTGCGAAACCAGGGCAGTGTGAAACAGGCCTGAACCGCCCGGGCCAGAGCCTCATCCGCACAGGCCACAACGGCTGCAGTGGCCAGGCGTTGCGATACTTCCTCAGCGTGATTCGGACCGGTCAAAACAGCGACGGTTGATCCCGGCATCTCTTCAGCGAGGATCTCAGACATTCGTCTGCCTGTGTGGAGCTCGATGCCCTTCGCGCAGGAGATGGCGACTTTTGCCTGTGCCGCCAGAGGTGTGCCTGCGACGAGTTTGGCAGTCTCACGAATGCCTTTTGAGGGCACGACAAAGACCAGCATCTCGGCTGGTTTCAGCGTCTTCACATCGCTCGTGATGGTGATGCTTTCCGCCAGATGCAGGCCAGGCAGGTAACGCGGATTCCGGCGTGTCTCGCGGATCTCCTTCATCAGGGCCTCATCACGTCCCCAAAACTGCACCTCTAGGCCGCTCTCATGCAGCAGGCCCGCTAGCGCCGTACCCCAGCTACCAGCTCCAAAAACGATGGCGCTCTGCATGGGGAGAGAGGTGGTCAAATTCATGCCTGCTCAGTGCCCGCGAGGCTGCAAGAGTCAAGGATTCCTTGATCTCAGTTTAGAGAAACCGCGCCGAGTGACGGCACGATGATCTCGTCGCCTTCCTTGACGTTTTTACCCGCAGGCAACTTGTTCAGCGCCCGGATGTTTTCCTGTGTGGTGCTGAACATGTTAGCCACCGTTTCCAAAGTATCGCCACGCTCCATGCGGTAGGCGACGACACCGCGCGGGCTTGGTGCAGGCGTTTTTTCAGCGACTAGGGGCGTGAGGGTATTGCTCAGCGGAGGCAGAGATGGGGCAGGTTCAGTTGGCAGTACGGGTATTTCAGGCTCCATTTCTTCTCGGATCAGGCGATCTGCGATGGGCGTCGTTTCACTGTCAGCCGCAAGGTTTTGTGGCGCTGCTCCCGATGACCTGACGCCAGGAATAATGAGCCGCTGGCCTTTGTAGATGATGTTCCGATTTTTGAGCTTGTTCGCAGCAACGAGGGCATCGGTCGAAATGCCATATTTTTTGGCGATGGAGCCAGGATGCTCACCGTTTTTGACGATGTGCGTGGTGCTGCTTCGGCTTGAGCCTCCGCTGCTAATGCCTGTGGAGATGAAGCGACTGCTTCCTCCTGGAATGATGAGGCGCTCGTCGATCATAAGGCGATCTGGATTAACGGTCGGGTTTGCCTTGGCCAAGGCGTGCAGACTCACGCCATGATCGTGGGCGATCTGGGTAAATGTCTCTCCCGAGCGCACGCGATGCACACCGCCAGAGCTTCCCGTGCTAATGCTGCTGGCGGAAGTGATCCTGATTTGTTGGCCTAGGCGCAGTTCATCACCCGTCAGACCATTGGCCAGGCGCAGGCCGCTGGCGGAGACTCCAAATTTTGCCGCCACCTCGCTGACCGTATCGCCCGGTTTGGCGGTGTAGTACTTGCTGGATGAGTCATTCGCATGGAAGCTGCTACCTTCAATGCTGTCGGGCAGGCGACCCACGTCACGCTCTAGATGGTTGAGGCGCAGGTCCTGGCGACGGTCGTTTGCTTCGAGTTGCAAAACTTTCGTCTCTAATGACGTGCTGCTCGAGGCTTTCGTACTCGGTGGGCGGTAGGTTGTTTCCTTCTTTTTCGCGCTGTTTGTCTTTGGCTTAACCGAGGCGGTTTTAGTCAGAAGCACTGGCGGCTTGGCCATTGGCTGTTCCAAAGGCGGCGGCACATAACCCCGTGGCTGCGGGTAGGGCTGTGGCTGATAGGGCTGCGGCACAAACGGGGCCGGAGCCTGATACATCGGCGTCTGGATAGCACCCGGAGGCAAGTTATGATAATAGGCAGTGCTGGCAGGTTGAGCGTGGATGAAGCCTGATCCTGCGCTTAAAATGGCAGAAATCAGACCGAATCGTGTCAGCCGAGTTGCGAGGGACGGCGCTTGCATGTTAATAATTTACTAGAATTAATCTTTTACTCCAACTTATTTTTTAAAAAGTCTTAGTGAATTTTAAAAAATCTCCCCATTTCTTGTGACACACTGGGTTTCCAAAGGGCTCTTTTGGCTCCGCTCCACCGCCTCCTACCTTGCCTTGGTTGGAGTTTTCCTCGCGCTTGGCTGGCTGGCTTACCGACTGGAATCGGTGCCACCGTTAAAAATTTTACCTTGGGATCGTGAAGGTGCTCCGCTGGTCGTCGTTGATGCCGGTCACGGCGCTCATGACGGCGGCGCTGTGGCCAATGGAGTGGTCGAGAAAGACCTCAGTCTGACTCTGGCCAAACAGGTGCGCGAGCGACTCGAAAAGGCCGGGGTCCGCGTGCAGATGACACGGGAGAAAGACCGGTTTTTGGAGTTGGAAGAGCGTTGTCAGGTCGCCGCCGACTGTGGCGCGGACGCCTTTGTCAGCATCCATCTCAATACCAGTCCCAGTGCCGAGGTTCATGGGCTTGAGACCTACTACGCAGCGAAATCCCTGATGAACCGCGCTGAACGCAGCGGCAGCAAGGAGGCTGCCAAGGCCACTGGCGCGCACTTGGCAGAAATCCTTCAGCGCCGTGCTATCGCTGCCACGCAGGCTGAAGATCGCGGCATCAAGGACAGCCAGCTCATCGTCGTTATGCGCAGCCCCTGTCCCGCCGCCTTGGTCGAGTGCGGCTTTCTGACCCACTCCGACGAAGCCCGCTGTCTGAAATCCAGTGATTACCAACAAAAACTCACCCAAGGCATCGCCGACGGCATGATCGAGTTTTTACGGACTTGGAAGGTTTTTCCTCTTTCCTCAGAGTCGAAATGAGGTCACTTCACCTGCCGAAGCAGCCAGCCTACGCCATGGCTGGCTGGAGATAAAAAGTGCCGTGAAACGAGGTGAGAGAAACGACCGGAGGCCAGGCATCGTAGGAAAGGGCAGGTGATTCGTCTCAATCCTCCGCGCGTGCTGTTTGGCCGATGGGGCTGAGGAGGATGCGGAAGCCGATGTCTGGCTGCTGATCACTCACCCGCACCTGGCGGCGGTAGGAGGCGAGAAGTTCATTGGGCAGCCTTGTGGTGTAGGCTCCCCCACGCACGACACCTTCATTGGCATCGCCTGCCCAGCTATCTGAAACCCATTCCCAGACATTGCCGGCGAGGTCGAAAAGCTGGCTGCGTGTGTCGATGCGGAAGCTGGCCACCTTACTGGGGCCGGGAAAACCGTCGTTGTAGCCAGGAATGGATTTTTTGCCACCGGGGTCGGCGGATTGATCCAGAAAATTGCCCGTTTTGGCTGGCGGCACAGGCGTGAAACCCCAGGGATAAAAGCCGCCGATGCGGCCGCTGCGCTCTGCGGCGGTGGCACCGATTTCACGCGGCAGATTGGCGGCCATGCTCCACTCGTCATCGGTGGGCAGACGATACTCTTGATCAGGATCAAGCATGCCTTTGCTGCGCTCGCGCTCGGTCAGCCAGCGGCAAAATTGCTCGGCCTCACTGCGTGTGACGTGGGTTACGGGTAACTCCGGGTCCAGTCCGAGCTGTCGTGCCGGGACCGGTGCCTGGCTGGTGCTGAGGGCAAACTCGGCAAAGTCACCCCGCCGTGTCTCGATGGTGGCGATGAGTGTGCGCCCGAGTGGCACGAGCTTGATGCCGAGGCTGTTTTCCCAAGTTTTTCCATAGACCACGGCACCAGTGGCACGCAGACGAAGATTAAAGGTGAGCGACTGGCCCTCCTTCAGGCTGCCTTTGACGATCTCGGACTTGTAGCCGGGCAGGCGCACTTCGTAGTTAAACTGATCCGCCCGGTTGCGATCTAGCTTTAGCGGGGTACGGCCCAGCAGCGTGCTGCCGCTATACACTTCAGCCGCAGGCGGGGTGCTGCTGAGGTGGATACTGCCAAAAGCGACGCGCACGATCTCTGTGCGGATGGCTTGTCGGCCTGGGGTTGGCTTGATGTCCGTCTGGAATTTGATCGTCGTGGGCCGCCAGGCATACTCGTGGTCATTATCCAGGCGGCCGCTTTGGCGCTCACGTGCCGTCAGCCAGGCACAAAAGGCCGTGGCATCGGCAGACGGGACCATCACGCAGTTCAGGACGCGCTTATCCGTAGTGATGTGCGGAACCACATCAAAGGCCGCTGCCCGTAGAGACGACTCTAAAAAGCTACGGAACTGCGCCACCTCCACCGGAGCATCCGCGATATGCCGATCCTTGCTGTAGCTAAACCACTGGCCGTCGCGGTTTTGCCAGGGTTTACCCTTCAGCGGCTGGATCGGTGCTGGGGCTGGCTTCGTTGGCAGCGGCAGCTCATAGGACCAATGATGGTCATACTTCGCC
>Ga0214163_1000826_pt1 | contig 13870 bp, 17 predicted proteins | sample LakMenepilimnion_2_FD_153001 | JGI IMG/M metagenome (GOLD analysis project Ga0214163, IMG submission 153001) | Freshwater microbial communities from Lake Mendota, WI - Practice 15JUN2010 epilimnion v4 | ecosystem: Environmental > Aquatic > Freshwater > Lake > Epilimnion/Euphotic zone | place... | reverse complement strand
GCTCGGTGTATCAGCAAGGTTGGTTATATGGATGATAACTATAACAATGCTTTTGAGCATGTAGATCATTCATATATGGTTGCTAAGGCAGATATGATACCAGGCTATTGGTGGTGGCCGGATATTGATAAAAGCTATGAATTGCTTGATGAAATAAAATGTAGCGAGGAATCATCTACTATAAGACCGAGAAATGATTGGAAGGAAAATATTATGAAAGGGGCGGAATATTTCTATAAGAAGCACGGGTATAGGCCTGCGTGGGATAACTTCGTGCCAGATCAATCAGAGCAAAAAATAAAAGAGCGACTAATCGATATATTTAAAAAATATAGTGTTGATTTGAATTTGTACAATGCTTAAATAAAAAATATGGAAGAACTACCCTGGACCTGGAAACTTGATAAATCATACGAAAACGGTATTGTGGACGCAACAATACATTCGTGTGATAATAAAACGCAATTTAACGTGAAAGGAATTCCCGGAAAGATTGTAGATGGATTTGTAGCGTTGCTAACTAGTTCGTATAAATGGGGCTGTTCTGAAGTTGCTGTCGGAGGATCCTCGGAGGAATTGAGCGAGTTACGCGAGCAAAAGATTCGCGATGCTCAAGCGATAGGAGGCCTCAAAGGTACCATTACTAGGCTCAAAAACAAGTATGGCGACACTACCGAATAAAATTAGTCTCCTTGTCCCGAGCAGGGAGAGGCTAAATTTAAAACTTACATTAATATCGTCTATAATTACTAGTGTTGATGATATTAATAATGTTGAGCTAATTTTCGGAATTGACGAGGATGATCCTACTAGAGAGATAGTTTATAAGATAGCTGACGCTATCCCATTTGTTAAAATTGTTGATATAAAAAATGACGGCAAGTTTATTGGTATAAACAAAATTTGGAATTTAATATATCCGCACGCTGCAGGAGATATTTTAGGGTATATTGGCGACGATATGATTTTTATGACTCCTGGTTGGGATTCAAAGATCATAGAGGAATTGGCTAATAAATTACCAGGAGACAAAATTAAACTCGTCCATTGTTATGACGGCTATAGGAATAAGGATGAAATTTGTGTAAATGCTTTTATTCATAGAAAGTATACAGAAATTGTAGGATATTTATGTAGAGAGGAATTTTTAATTAATTGGTCTGATCAATGGCTATATCAAACATTCAAAGCCTTTGATAGAGTTGTATGGCGACCCGATATACATATCCAACACAATCATTGGGTTTTTGGTCAAAGAAAAAAAGATGGCGTTGCGGATAGAATGCTTTCAGATAACAAGGATAGAATCAGCGATCAATTATGGTATGAGCTTGTCGACGAGCGAATAGACGATGTAAAAAAACTTGAAAAATATATTAATAAAAAGCCTGATTGGGAAGCAGTAGATACAAAAAAGATCACTTTATAATTTATGATTGTTCAAACAACTATAACAAAAAATGAATCATTTCTTTTAAAAGAGATGATGCCGATATGGCAAAAATATGCAGATGGATTTGTTTTTTACGATGACTCATCAGATGATGATACGATAGAGTTTTTAGAAGAAAATAAAGAAAAATATAATATTTTATCAATAATAAGAGGCAAAGAATATAATATTGATAAAGATTTAAAAATCGAGACAGATATGAGGGGAGAGCTTTTTAACGAAGCAAAAAAATTCTCCAATTATATTACATGTCTAGATAGTGATGAATATTTTGACGGATCAATTACAAAAGATGAATTTTTACAAATGCTGAAAAGTAATCCGGATACATTATTTTGCTTTCAGTGGATACAATATACATCAAAGAATGAAATACGTGTGGATGGCCCTTGGAGATATAATTTTAAAGATCGGGCTGGCTCATATATCTCGCCAAATACAGCGTTTGAAAAAACACTAATGCATTCTCTGCACCTACCTTGTCCTCCGAATGGAAGCGCTCAAATACCTGCAGATAAATTATTTATTGCCCACTGCCAATGGCTAGATAAAAGGTGGGTAGGTGTTAAGCAGTATTTTTGGAAAATTGTAGATTATATTAATAAAAGCAAGCATAGCCAAGATGTATATGATCCATCCGCATACGATGCATCGGTTAATAATTTTGATTGGGAGTATGGCTCGTTTGAGACGCCTTTAAAAATTGATGAGAATATATATTCTCATCAAGATATAAAAGAAAATTTTAAACTTAAAGCAATAAAATATTATACTCAAAAGTATAATATACCTAATTTAAATGATTGGGGAATGGGAATTTATGAATATGCAGCAAAAAAAGAAACAAAGGATCAGGATTTTATACCTATGTATTTTTGCACAGCAGCTGATAGTACACACTTTCCTGCTTTATTGAACTTGATAGGATCTATACACAAGCATAATTTTAATGAAACTAAAGAAATCGCAGTTTTCGATTTAGGGCTAGAGCCTCAGCAGATTAATACTATTGAAGAATTGCAAAAGGTAAAGGTATATGCGGTAGAGAGGGTTAACCCTCTAATAACAGAGCCTCTATATAACTGTCCCAATAGATGGATAAGAGGTCTCTTTTCTTGGAAGCCGGTAGTGATTAAACAATCACTGCAGATGTTTCCGTACGTTTTATATACAGATGCAGGCACTACATTTCAAAAACCGCTAAATAATCTGTTTAAACACATTAAACAAAATAAGTATTTTATTTCAGATTGCGGGCATTCTATTAAATGGATGACTACTCGATATATTATCGATAAATTGCAATTAGAATTACCGGAGAGAAAATGGCTATTAAATGACGATACTCTCGGTATAGATGCAGGTTTTATAGGATTGTCTAAAGAATTAGAAGAGGAATTTGTAACCCCAATTTACGAATTGAGTAGAGAAATACAAAATTTTATTGACGACGGAACGTGCCCTGATGGTTGGGGAACTAGCAGACATGATCAGACTTTATTTAGTATAAAGGCTCGCGAATTAAATTATACCCTTTCTTTGCATGATAGGGAGAATGAAGAATGTTTTACAGTTTTTGATGATAAAAAAGAACCTTTTCACATAACCCATATGGGACATAGAGTTAATTCAGATACTTACGTTTTTAGATGTAGAAGAAATGTACCTCAAGAAATTTTTAATTCCAATATACCTTATATACGAAAAAATAAATGAAAATTATAGATTTTATACCTAATGGTTGCCCTAGAGCGGGATTTTACGCAGATCTAGGGCATTTATTATTTACCCAATTATGTCGTCTTACCAATAAAACATACAATGAATTACAGACTAATAATTTTTCTTTAAAAATAAACTCAGAAAAAATGTGGGTTAATTATCAAACTCCAAATCAGCCTCCAATAGATTATTATAATATGTTATTTCAAAGAGATGATAGTGTTTTGCTAGATTTACCATTGAATTGGTTTGATGAAGACCAATGGTCGGTAATGGTGACGTGGAACTATTCCGAGCTAAATAAAATAGCGAAAAAATATTTACGGCCTTCCGATAATCAACAAAATAAACTAGACAATTTTATTAAAAAAAATAATATAGATTTTAACAAAACGATTGGAGTATTGTATAGAGGCACTGACAAATATACAGAAACCGATATTCCTGATCCAATGCTATTTGTAAGCAAGGTTGAATCAATTTTAAACGAGCATCCAGACTATAAAATTTTTCTACAAACAGATCAACAGCAAGTAAAGGATTTATTTTTGCAAAAATTTAACGAAAAGTGTTTTTTTAATGAGGAAATACCGACTACTACAACCTTAACGGCAATACATTCTTTACCCAATATTAACAAAGTATCTTTAGTTGAAAATATAGAAATTAGTGTTAGATTATTGGCGATGTGTGAATATTTAGTAATGACATACGGTACTGGAAGTAATGTATCTCTTTTTGCGAGTATATATAGAAATAACCCTGACAATGTTTTTGAATTTTAAAAATGAATAAAGAAGTAAAAAAAGAAATGACCGTTGAAGAAATAAAAGAAAATATATTAGAGTTAGCTAGTCTTTATTGCGAAAAAAAGATGCGAGATAAAAATTGGACGCCAGGTAAGGACTGGGTACAATATGCAGGGCCCTTTTTTGATGAAAAAGAATATATTTCTTCGATTGATACTCTATTAAACGGGTGGCTAGTTCTAGGTCAAAAAGGTATAAAATTTGAAAATGAATTTACTAAATTTTTAGGCAAGCAACATGGCGTACTTACAAATAGTGGCAGTAGTTCTAATCTTATAATGATGTCAGCTATGACATCAAAAAGACTTTACGACCTCCCAAAGGGAACCAGAGTAATTACCCCTATTGCCGGGTTCCCTACTACAGTCAATCCAATTTTTCAGGTAGGATTTATTCCAGAATTTGTGGATATAGATCTAGATACCTTAAACCTCAATCTTGAACAGGTAGAGGAAAAAGCAAAATTAGGCGCTAAAATAATTACTTTTGCCCACGTGTTAGGTAATCCCCCTAATATGAGAGAGTTAATGAGAATCGTTAAAGAATATAATCTTATACTATTAGAGGATTGCTGCGACGCTTTAGGATCTACCTATGAAGATAAACCGCTCGGGAGTTTTGGGGAAATGTCAAGCTGTTCATTCTACCCTGCTCATCACATAACGATGGGCGAGGGAGGGTTCGTTGCTTGCAATACAAAAGAACAGGAAATAGTTGCGCGCAGCTTTAGGGAGTGGGGCCGAGGGTGCTACTGTACTGGGTTAAAGGCAAATTTGCTTAAAAATGGGTCTTGCGGTAATAGATTTTCAAACTGGTTGCCTGAGCTTCCGGACGAGATTTTCGATCACAAGTATGTATATGATGAAATTGGATATAATTTAAAACCTATAGAAATTCAAGCTGCGATGGGCTTGGAGCAGATTAAAAAACTTCCAGAAATTAATTCTTTAAGAAGGCGAAATCATGCTCGTTTATTTGAGATTTTTAAACCATACGAAGAATATTTTATATTACCAGCCGCTACTGAGTTTTCAGATCCAAGCTGGTTTGCGTTTGCGTTAACTATAAAGGATGGCGCTCCATTTAAACGAAAAGACATTATTAATCATTTTGAGTCGAATAAAATTCAAACAAGACCCTACTTTGCGGGCAATATAATGTTACAACCCGCGTACAAGGGATTAGTAGATTCGAGAGATGTTATAGCCAAATATCCTAATGCAAGAAAGGTGACAACGGATACATTCTTTCTCGGGACTAGCCCGGTCATAACTAACGAGCAATTGAATTATATTCAAGAAATCCTCAATTTTTTTGTCAAAAAATACAATGATTAAATGCAAGAAAGGGTATATACTCTCAAAACGGGGAAGATGACTTTATAGTAGCGTATATATATAATATTATGAAAAAAATCGTATATGTAACAGGGTGTTTAGGATTTATAGGATCATATATAACTCGAAAATGCCTGGATAAAGGGTGGTATGTAAAGGGGGTTGATAAATTAACATATGCTGCTAATAAGGAATTATTAGATCAGTTTAAGCAAAATAAAAATTTCTCATTTGTTAATTGCGATATAAATGATTTAAAATTTTTATATGATTGCGATTATATTATTAATACTGCTGCTGAGACCCACGTAGGCAATTCTATTGTTAGTAGTAGCGAATTTGTTAGATCTAATATAGATGGGGTACATAATATTTTAGAACTAATAAAAAACTTTAGAGGGGAAGGGTCTAAAAAGCCTACTTTAATACATTTTAGCACAGACGAGGTATATGGCGATATTGTAGAAGGGGCTCATACAGAAACGGACTTATTAAAGCCAAGCAACCCATATTCTGCTACAAAAGCAGCTGCTGATATGTTAATTATGGCTTGGGGCAGAACTCATAAAATACCTTATATGATAATAAGGCCTACTAATAATTACGGTATTGGTCAATACGTAGAAAAGCTTATTCCCAAATCGGTAAAATATTTAACTCTTGGTAGAAAAATACCACTTCATAATTACGGGGAATCATATAGAAATTGGCTACACGCTGATGATACTGCCTCCGCAGTTATTACCTTAATAGAAAAGGGAGCCATTGGAGAAATATACAATGTCGCTGGAGGGTTTGAGCAAAAAAATATAGATACGGTAAAGACTATATTATTATCTATCTTTAAAAACGAATTAAGCGATGTTCTCGATAACTACATTGATTTCTCTTTTGTAAGGCCTGGCGAGGATGTAAGATATGCTTTAAATGATTCTAAAATTAAATCTTTAGGCTGGGAGCCAAAAAAGTTGTTTAGTGAAGAAATAGAGCTTATAGTAGAATATTACAAAAATAAATTTATATGGTAATTTATATTGATATTGATGAAACTATTTGCAATAGCCCCAATAAGCCGGATTACACTGTATGTACCCCTATTATAGAAAATATAGATAAGGCTAATAAACTATATGACGAAGGGCATATAATTGTATATTGGACTGCAAGAGGAACCGCAACTGGAGTAGATTGGTCTAAAGCCACTACGGATCAATTTGAGAGGTGGGGCGTAAAATACCATAGCTTAAAATTTGGTAAGCCTGTGTATGATCTTTTTATTGATGATAAAAATATGAACGTATCGGATTGGATATAATAAACATATAGGAAATTTATAATGAAAAATAAAATTTTTGAGAATCTATTTGTCCTTGAATTAGCAAATAACCATTGGGGTAATTTACAGAGAGGAAAAGAAATCGTTCAGCAATTTGCAAAAGTTGTAAGAGAAAATAAAATTAAAGCTGCAATTAAACTTCAATTTCGTGATATAGATGATTTTATACATAGAGGTTTTCAAGATGAAGGCGCTGGGCTGGGTCTGACAGCGTTGCCTAAGCGGACCCGCTATATTCAAAAGCAGTCTCGTACAAAGTTATCATATGAGGAATTTGAAGAGCTAATTAATTATATTAAAAAGCATGATTGTATACCTATGGCCACACCGTTTGATGAAAAATCCGTAGATTGGTGTGTGAAGATGGATTTGCCAATTATAAAAATTGCTAGCTCCGATATAAATGATTGGATTTTAATTAATAAAATAGCAACTACAAAAAAGGCAGTTATTATATCCACAGGAGGGGCAAATGATAAGCAAATTGATGATGTAGTAAAATTTTTTACTAATCGCAATATTCCAATAGCGATTAATCATTGTGTTTCAAAATATCCAAGCGAGGATAATGAATTAGAATTAAATCAGATAGATTATTTAAAATTAAAATATCCAAAGCAAATAATCGGCCTCTCTACTCACGAATATAACGACTGGCATACCTCCATGTATATTTCTTATGCAAAGGGCGCGAGAACTTGGGAGCGGCACATAGATATACCTTATCCGGAAAACCACGAACAAACAGAAGTTTCGAAATATTGCTCTCTACCTCACCAAATTGATGAATGGTTTAAAGCATATAAAAAAGCAGTTATAATGTGCGGTACAGCGTCTACAGAACGCAGGGTAATTGATGAAAAGGAATCGGTCTATTTGCAATCTCTTTATAGGGGTCTATATTTTAAAAGGGATATTTCTAAGGGCGAGAAGATTAGAATAGAAGACTTATATAGTGCAATTCCATACCAGCCAGAAATAGGTCAATTAACATCCAGAGACTTTATACAAGATAGTGCAATTTCTTCTAAAAATCTAAAAAAAGACGAACCTTTATTAAAGACTAACTTAAAATGATTAAAGTATCGGATTACATATTTGAATTTTTATATGGTAAAGGCATTGATACTGTATTTACAGTATCAGGAGGAGGGTGCATGCACTTAATTGATTCGTTAGGAAAATTTAAAAATATAAAATATATTTGCAATCATCATGAGCAAGCTTGCGCGATGGCTGCTGAGGGATATGCTAGGATTACTAACAAGCCGGGAGCAGTATTGGTGACGACTGGGCCGGGAGGGACAAATGCAATTACAGGGGTTCTATGTGCATATCAAGATTCTATTCCGATGATTATAATTTCGGGCCAAGTACCTTCTGATCAGTTATCTAATAATACAGGATGCAGGCAAATTGGGCAGCAGGAATTTGATATTGTAAGCTGCGTAGCTTCTATGACTAAATTTGCTAAAGTGGTTACTAATCCAATGGATATTCCAATGATTCTAGCCGAAGCATATAATTTGGCGACGACAGGAAGACCTGGACCTGTATGGATTGATATACCGTTAAATATACAAAGCGCTATAATAGATATAAATAAATGTTCCAAATATAATGTTAGTCATGAAAAAAATAACATTGAAGAACAACCTATAAGTTTATTTCAAGAACTTTTACAAAAATGTAAAAGGCCTGTCGTAGTAGTCGGTGGAGGAATAAGAGTTTCTAATACAGTAATAGAATTGAGAGACTTCTTAGACAGAACGGGTATACCTGCTTTAACGGGGCCTCATTCGGCAGTAGATGCTATTAACACGGACTACAAATATTATGCTGGGAGATTTGGACTCTTAGGGCAATTTACATCAAATCAAATTATACAGGAATCTGATTTAGTTATATCTTTAGGTTCAAGGCTTAATCCTAAAATGGTAGGGTATAATAGTTTAAAATTTGCCCCTAATGCAACTAAATTTGTAATTGATATCGATTTAAAAGAATTAGAAAAGCTAAACTTTAATAACAAAGTTGCGTGGAATATAGATTTAAAAGATTTTTTTAAAATAATTGAAAATATAAAATTTGATTTGGCTATTAATGATTGGCAGAAATATGTTCTCGAAAAAAGATCTAAAGAACGCCTCGTATTAAAAAAGCATGAAGATCAAAAAAAATATACTAGTACATATGTTTTTGCTAAAAGGCTGGAAAAATTCTTAAAAGAGGATTCGGTAATCGTAACTAGCGATGGAACTGCACACGTAATTCCTTTAAAAACTATAAATCTTAAAGGTAATCAGAGATTATTTAGCAATGAAGGTACCGCTCCAATGGGATATGGACTACCAGCTTCAATAGGAGCTTTTTTCGGTCATAAGAAGCCGGTTATATGTATTGAGGGGGATGGCAGTATTATGATGAATTTGCAAGAGTTGGAAACTGTAAGATATCACAATATACCGTTAATTCTTTTTATAATAAACAATCAAGGATATTTGTCAATTAAACTAACACAGAATTCGTTTTTTAAGGGACATTTAGTAGGATCAGATATATCATCAGGTGTATCTATTCCTTCTTTTTTAAAATTGTCAAATGTATTTGATTTAAAATATCTATCTATTAAAAATAATAGTGAAATAGATTCTACTCTACGCGAGGCGTTTCAAGAAACGAAAAAACCAATTATTGTCGAAATATTTACCGATCCAAATGAATTGCATGAACCAAAGGTAGTATCTAAAGGTATTGATGAAAAAGGTAATATTATACCTGGAAATTTAACCGATATGAATATAAATTATAATCTAATATGAATTTTTTTAAAAAAACCAAACAAAGCAGCTTCTATAATTCCGAAAAAACATTAACTGAACTAGCTAATCTCCTTGAAACGGATAAAGGCACCGCTAGTATTTCTCAATTGACCTGGGGAAAAGATTGGCCAGAACATATTTGCGCTGGATATACAGAGACGTATGAAAAATATATGCAGGATAAAAGAGAGATTTCTGTAAAGTTTTTTGAGATAGGTATCTGCGATAAACGATTTCCCTATGCATCACCGAAAATGTGGTTATCTTATTTTAAAGATATAAATTTATACTGTGTAGACAATTTTTGGGGTGCCTATCTTAAGGAAAAGACAAATGATATCAAAAAAATAAATGATTGGGGAGTAAATTTTATATACGCAGATCAAGGCAATTTTTGTGATTGGAATGAAATAAAAGAGATTTGCCCAAATGATTTTGATTTTTTTGTTGAAGATGGCAGTCATTGGCCAAATCACATGGCGGTAAGTCTATGGCAATCAAAAGATATTTTAAAATCGGGCGGGTATTACTTTATGGAGGACTTGCAGAACCCTGCAAAGACGCGAGGTAAATTTAAATATGATAATTCTTTATTGTCAGAAGATCTCTTGAATTCATATAAGAATGGATTTTTTTATTCTCATTTCTTAAATGACACTCAAAATAAAGAGGTGAATGATTCATTTGAATTAGTTGAAATGGTTTTAGATAAATATTCGATAAATTATCTCGGCGTTTTTAGAAAGAAATAATATGTCCATAGAGCCTCTCAAATCTCATCTTTCTTCAGAACTATATGAAACGCTGAAGGATACTGTTACCCATCACTACGTTGAATCTGAAAATCCTAATCATCATTGGAACTTTATAGAAGTAAAAAACCAAACAGTTTTAGATTTGGGTTGCGGATTTCACTTGATAGAATCTGGATGGCAAACTACCCCGGAATTTTTTATATCTAAAGGAGCAATAAAAATTATAGGAGTTGATCCGTGCGGAGAGGATATTTATCGACTTAAGCAAATGCTACCGGATCATCTGTTCTGTATTGATTCGATAAGTAGTGCAGAACAGGTCGAGCATTATATTAACGACAATAATATAACTTCTTTAAAAATGGATATCGAGGGTTATGAGACATGTTTTATAGATTCGAATAATAGTTTTCCTACACTAAAGCATATTGCAATTGAGACTCATAACAAAGATCTACTTAATAGATTAATATATAAACTAATGGAGCAAGAGTTTACAATTAAAACTGTATGCACCTTTTACCCAGAGGTATATGATGTCTGTAATTTAGTATATGCATCAAGAGAAAGCTAATATTTTAATTACTGGTGGGCGCGGATACATTGCAAGATCTTTAAAAAAATATTTTGATCCAAGCTCTAACATAATCTCCTTAACCAGAGATAATTTTGACTTAACCGATACAATTTCGGTATCAAATTTTTTTAAAGATAAATTTTTTGATGTAGTCATTCACTGTGCAACAGTCGGGGGTAGTAGATTGTCAGAAGATGGAGATTTAACCTTCTATCAAAATGTAACAATGTTAGACAATTTAATTTTAAATAAAAATTATTTTAAAAAATTAATTTCTTTCGGATCGGGCGCAGAGATATTTCACGATACTCTTTATGCAAGGAGTAAGAAGAGGATTAATGAAAGAATTAATAAAGAAGAAAATTGTTTTAATTTGAGAATTTTTGCAGCATTTAATGAGCATGAACTATCGACAAGATTTATAAAGTCTAATATCATTAGATATCTAAACAAAGAGCCAATAATTATACATCAAGATAAGTATATGGATTTTTTCTATATGGAAGATCTTTGTAGGTTAGTGAGCTTTTATATTAGATCAGAAAATGCGCCGACGGTATCGGAATGTAGTTACCCGAAAAAGTATCTTCTTTCAGAAATAGCAGACATAATTAACAGTATGTCTACTTATAAAGTACCGGTGATTGTCGAACAGGGGGGCATGGGCGAGAATTATATAGGCGGTAACGGCCCCGATATGGATTTTATAGGTTCGGAGCAGGGCATTTATAATACATACAATGCTCTAAGACAAAATATAGGTTGATAATATTGTACAATCTATTATATTAATAAACAATATGATTATAAAAGATATAAAACTCTACGACGGGTCTCTAATTCATAGGAGATTTGCTTATAAATACTTCCGCAACCACACCCTACCTATTGGTAATATTGTTGCGTTTAGAGCGCCCATGGATGTCTCTATTGACAATATGATTGATCAGGAGGACGTTCTCCAGAATGATACTATTGTTAGTGATGATGCTATTAACTTCTGCTGGGAAATCCCTAACCTTTGCCCTAAGGGCGCTGTAGCATTTCAGCGATTGTTTAATACTCAAATCGCTAATGTTCTGTCTCTTAACTATTTGAAGAAGCCTATCGAAGTTAAGGGCGATGATTTAATGGTTGTAGACGAGTTTAACGGTAGCGATAATCAACTTCGCGATAAGGGTAAATGTAGCGTTTCTATAACCTATGCGAAAGATAATGTCGCTATTGGCCATACAGGTATCAATGTATCGGCTGGAAGAAAAGCGCCTCCGTTTGCATATTCAACAAATCTTAGCGATGAAGATTGCACTAACTTTATGAATGATGTTATTCAAATTTTTTACTCTATAAACGATGAGATTTTTATTGCGTCTTCGAAGGTGGATTTCTAAAATATGGTGCTCTTTTGGCTACCATGATTGGCGTAAGCGCTCTAGCGATAGAGGATACTCATTATTGAGATGCCGCTTTTGCCATAAAGAAAAATATATTAGTTATCCAAATAAATTTATAGAATGACAATTTTTAATATTATCAATTCGCTATTTTTCTCTAAGAAAAAAATCGATATTAATTTGGATAATGAGACGCAATTTTCTCCCTATATGATTAATAGGTGGGTTTCGATGTATTCAGATGAGATGTTAGAAGTTATTAATAATACCTCTAACCGGTATGGTAGTCTCTTTAATACAAAAGAGCAGCAATATAATTGGTATTATTATCTCTTCCCTAAAATCCGCTTCAAAAAAATTCAATATATTAAAAAGAATAAAGCAGCTAAAGAAGAGATTAAAGAAGACAATCTTGATATTATAGCTAAAAATAAAGAGATAAGTGTGAGAGAGTTAAAACTCTACAAAGACCTCTTCGATAGTTGAAATAAAGTTTTTATTCATTATATATAATATATGCGAGCCGATATTGATAAACTTCTACCCGAACGAGGGCTAATACAACTTTCTTCCGACGCTGTCGTCGATATGGATGTTGATAATTTTAAATTAACACGACTTCACGGAGACGTTTTATTCTGCGAATTTATTGACATGTCAGAAGATGGTGAATCTATTTTACGAAATGGTATTTTTGTACCGCTCCACGTCCAAACAAAGGCATGGAGAAAGGCCCGGGTAATAATTGCCGGGGTCGATGCTAAATGGACTAAAGAAGATGAAATAGTTTTATTCCCAAATAACTACGGAGTCTCTATCGAGAATCTCGAGATTGACGGTAAAGGCAAAATCAAGCATGGTGTCTTTCTTAATGAATCGAGAATTTTTGGAGTGTGTGTAGAGTCTGAGTCTGAGTAATATGAAAGTCGGTAGGGCGCAGTTACAGAATCTTTTGCTCGAAAATGTTGCCGAGATAAGATTTAGGAGAAGGGTCAATGATCCGACTCGTGCGCCCTACCGAACTATGCTCTGTACTAATAGCGATGCTCTATTACAGAGTGTCAATGGCAGAGTTACTTTAAACTTTAAGCCACCTAAGCAGGGCTTAAAGTTTAGCCCGGCGGGTAAAAATATCGTAATGACGTGGGATATTTTAATGCAAGAATTTAGAGCAGTATCCATGGATGATTGCGAATTGCTTAATAAATATCCTGCGAATGACGAATTCTGGAAAGTCTTTAACGAAAAATTTTTCGTAATGTCTCCAGCGCAAAAAGTCCTTTATATGAACACATGATAAACAGGGAAGCAATAGAAAAGAAGATCTCGCATTTACTTCAACGTAATGTAAAGTTTATCATTAACAATAAAGTAGTGCGTAGTGGTAGGTTAGTTATTTTCAATATAAAAGACTTCTACACTACGTTTACAATTTCTGGAGGAACTAATAGGGAGAGTAAAGTATATGAACTCCCGTACCCGTTTTCTGTAAATATTCTCGAAGACGGAATCGAGTTTGATTACACACTCGAGACCTTATCAAAGGGCAATAAAATGCTCATGTACAAATTAAAGGTTTTAAATAGAATTAAAAAGAATAAAATGTTCGATAATAAGGTTAAGATTCAATATGATATTTGATTTTTCGAAATCATACATTATATT
>Ga0214163_1000822_pt1 | contig 13884 bp, 8 predicted proteins | sample LakMenepilimnion_2_FD_153001 | JGI IMG/M metagenome (GOLD analysis project Ga0214163, IMG submission 153001) | Freshwater microbial communities from Lake Mendota, WI - Practice 15JUN2010 epilimnion v4 | ecosystem: Environmental > Aquatic > Freshwater > Lake > Epilimnion/Euphotic zone | place... | reverse complement strand
TGCTATTCAAAAATGAAAAAAATAATAGGCCTATTATTGATTTCTTGCCAGTTATTTGCACAAGATAGCCTGTTGACTTTGCATACAGACGAGTTTTTAGTCATGGTGCAGAAGTATCATCCAATTGTAAAGCAGGCATTTATTGGCGTTCAAACAGCTCAATCGAATATATTGGCAGCGAAAGGAAATTTCGATCCTGTTTTTAGCCAATATTCTAGCCAAAAAACAATCGATGGGAAAAATTATTACCTGTATCAATCCCCACAATTAACTATTCCTACATGGTATGGGATTGAACTATCTGGTGGGATGGAATTTTTGAATGGTTCGCGTCTTAACCCAGATCAAAGCTTAGGCCAAATAAATTACATGGGTATTTCCATCCCGCTCGCTAAAAATTTAATGATGGATAAACGTCGGGCTACGTTAATTCAAGCGAAAATATTTAGCCAAATGGCTGTCCAAGAGCAAAGAAATATAACGAATCAAATAATAGTAGATGCAATGTCTGCTTATTGGAATTGGGTAAAAACGTATCGGGTATATGAAACAGTTAAGCAAAATTTAAAGGTTGCGGAGGAACGTCAGAAATTGACAAAGAAAGGATTTGAGTTTGGGGAGAGACCTGGTATTGATACGGTGGAAGCGGCTAGCCAACAACAATATTTCTCTATAATAGCGGATGCAAAATGGCTTGAATTCCAAAATGCGACCTTAGATTTATCTGCATTTTTATGGAGTGAGAATAATTTCCCTGTTCAACTTCCCTATCGGGTGATACCTTCTGCATCCTTAGAGGGCATTCAGGACGCGCAATTTTCTTTGAGTGATTTAATGGACCAAGCGATGAAAAACCACCCAGAATTACAAATGTATACCCTAAAGATTTCTGCTCTTCAAGTGGACAAAAGGTTAAAATTTCAGGGCTTATTGCCTAAAATTGATTTGCAGTACAACCAACTTGCGTTAAATCAGGCGACATTTTTTTCTGCACCATTATTTGAAAATAATTTTTTATATGGACTAAAATTGGAGATACCGCTTCGATTTTCGGAAGGTAGAGCCGAATATCAAAAAGCTAAACTAAAGATTCAAGATGAATCATTAAACCAAGACCAAAAAAAGAGATCCATTGAAATAAAAATTAAATCCTATTACAATGAATTGACGGCTTTACGTAAACAGATTTTGACCCAGGAAGCTACCAATAAAAATTTATTTGCACTTGTTAAAGCGGAGGAAAGCCGATTTTTTAATGGCGAATCTTCCCTTTTTTTAATAAACTCCAGAGAAAATAAAGCACTTGAAGCCATGGAGAAATTGATTGACTTAAAAACAAAATTTGCCAAAACAGTATACGCCCTTCAAGGTAGCGCTGGATTGTTAGGTGGAGTTTAACAATAGTTTGTGTTGTTGGTTTAGTGAGGAAATAATTTAGAAGTAGGGTTGCATATAACCCAAGGGTATTTTATCCTTGGGTTTATTTTTTTTCTGTTAATGGATCAAAAGGATTGTTTTAAAGGAACCAATTTAATTATTTGTTTACAGCTTTAAAACTTTTTGAATTTACTAAGGTTAGTAAGGTAAGGTTTATTTAAGCATTTTTCCTATTTGGGTCATTTTATCACGTAAGGATTTTTTCGAAAATCTGCCCTTTTTTAGGCAATTCTAGCCAACTAAAAATGGGAATACACTCCCTCTAAAAAAGTTATTTATATTTATTCTAAATAGCTTGTTTTTCTACATTCGGCCATTTATATTTGCAAACTATTTATAATTAGTCTAAATTAATATAATATGTTTTGCCGCCTAGGTTATTTTTTTATCTTTTTGATTTATTGTTTTAATTCGGCGGCCCATTCAGTTGCCGTTGACACCTCATCTAATGCTAAATTATTAACTGAAGTTTATGTTCGGGCCAACAGTGGACTTAAGGGCAGTGGTAGTTTAGTCGATTTTGATGGAGTAAGAATCATGGCGTCAAAAAAATCGGAAGTAATTTTACTGGGTAAGTTAGATGCTAACTTTGCTAATCAATCATTCAGACAAGTTTTTGGCAGAACCCCTGGTCTGCACGTCATTGAAAGCGATCCGTCAGGTTTTAATACCAGCATTGCCATTCGTGGTTTAAGCACGAACCGTTCTTGGGATTTTAATATGAGGCAAAATGGGTATGATATCACCCCTGATCCCATGGGTTACAATGAGGCCTATTACACTCCATCGTTGGAATGGGTGGAAAAAATTGAGATTGTTCGAGGAGCTGCTGCTTTACAGTATGGACCTCAAGTGGGCGGTTTAATTAATTACATACTCGAAAAACCAATTTTTGATAAGAAGTTTGGCGGCGAGGGCCAACAAACCTTTGGATCTTTCGGGCTAAATTCTAGCCTTATAAAAGCACGATATGGGGCCAAAAAATTTGCTTTTATTGCTTCTCATCAATTTAGAGGAGGCAATGGTTTTCGCCCTAATTCAGATTTTGATTCAAATCAAAGTTATTTTAGAATCGATTGGAAACCGTTTGCCCATGGACTTTTTTCTTTTGAACTTACTAAAGCAAATGGGCTTGCTCAATTAGCTGGAGGGCTTAGTGAAGCACAATATATTGCTGACCCTATGGCTTCGAATCGATCAAGAAACTATTTTTCCTCTCATTGGCTCATGCCTGTAGTCAAATTTAATTTTAATCGCAAACAAAATTTAACCTATCAGTTTCAAATTTTTGCATTGAAAAGTGGAAGAACTCAATTGGGCTTTACCAAACAAAATGACGTCCTTGATGTCCCCAATAGTTTGGGGAATTATGCCAATAGGGTCCTAGATCGAGACGAATATACTTCTTATGGTGGCGAAATGCGCGCAGGCTTAAATGCCTTCCAACAACAGTTGCAGTCTTCTTTTGGCCTAAGGCTATTTAGTGGAAACATGGTTCGGGATCAACAAGGATTAGCTACCAATGGGTCCACCTATAATGAGCAGTTACTAGAGTCCAATTTCCCTAGATCCTTGAATTTTGTTAATCAAAATTTCGCGCTTTTTATGGAAAATTCAATTTCCATTTCTCCAAAATTCAAGTTGACAGGCGGTCTTCGTTATGAATTCATACGCTCTAAAGGCCATGGACTTTTGGGTGTAAATGTGCCTTTTTTGACCCCTGATCGCCAACGAAGTTTTATGTTATGGGGACTTGGAGCTTCCTATAAACCCTTATCCACACTTGAAATTTTTGGGAATTTATCGCAAAGTTATAGACCCATTAGTTTTTCAGATTTAGTACCTGCAGCTACCACGGACGTGGTTGACGGATCACTCAAAGATTCTCAATCGTTAAATTTTGACATGGGCCTTAGAGGTAGAAATGGTAATTTTTTACGCTATGATATTAGCTTTTATCTACTGCAGTTTTCGGATCGCATAGGAAATATATCCAGGAAAAATACGAATGGCACATCTTACTTATTTAGGTCGAACCTTGGGAATAGCACTTCACAAGGCTTAGAATTGTATGTAGAAATTGACCCAATCGTCGCCCTCTTTGAAAAATCAAATTTTGGAAATATTAGTTTGTTTATAGCCTTGGGTTTGAACAATTCAGTATACAAGGACTTCCCTTTGAGCTCAGGTGAAAATTTATCAGGGAAAAAAATTGAGAATGCACCCCAACAAATTCTTCGATCCGGCCTTACGTATACCTACAAGCGTTTGACATTTACATATCAAATTAGTCAAACATCAGCATCTTTTTCAGATGCTCAAAATACACTTAAACCCAATGATTCTGGCTTGATAGGACAGATACCTTCTTACACATTAGCAGATGCTTCATTTACTTTTAGGTACCGAAAACATTGGCTATTCAGAGGTTCAGTGAATAATATTACTAATATTACCTATTTCACTCGCCGAGGAACTGGGGCCTATCCTGGTTATGGTATATTACCTGCAGCACCTAGAAATATTAGTTTTACAACGGGATTTACGTTCTAAAATAATCAGCTTTTAGATCAAGATTATAAGTTTGTTATAGGGGAATTTAGGTCTTTGGGCGTAGCTTTACTAACTTTTGAAAAGTTAGTAAAGCTTGGGGTTCGAGGTATATCTTTTACTCGTTAATCATCCTTAAAATAGAGCTAATATTTTCAGTTAATGGTAGGGAATTCACTCCATTTAGTAGAAATGAAAAATCTTGGTTTTTTTCTACAGGTGAAATATGACGATCAGAAAATTTAAATATACCCATTCATTTCTATGTCAATCTCTTTGGCTTTGTTATATTGAAACGACGCGTTTATGGATAAGCTATTAATATAAAATGACCCACTCAAATAATAGAAATCAGTAAAATAAATCGAGCAAAATAACTATTTTGCATCTTCAAATATCCTATTTAAACCTATGAAAAAACTCAAAAGTCGATTAAAAAATGGAGAAACCCTGCATGGTTGTTGGCTCAACCTAGGCAGCCCATTAACCGCTGAGATTGTAGGTTTGTCTGGTTTTGATTGGGTTTTAATTGACCTAGAGCATGGAGCTGGTTCAGAAAAAGAGGCTTTGGGGCAGATGCAAGGGCTCCAACATACATCCGCCGGAATCATTGTTCGAGCAGAGAGTGCCGAGCCGCAACGAATTCATCGTGTTTTAGATATGGGAGCGGAAGGTGTCATGTGCCCCAAAATAAATAATCTAACAGAAGCTAAAAAAGTAGTGAATGGCTTGTACTATCCGCCCATGGGACAGCGAGGTGTAGCCAAAATGGTTCGGGCCACACAGTTTGCGCAAAACTTTCAAAGCTATTACGAAACCTCACAAGAAAATATTTTAGGAATCGTTCAGATAGAGACAAAAGAAGTCTTAAATCATGTGGATGAAATTGCAAATTTAGACGGAGTAGACGTCTTATTTATTGGCCCAGCTGACCTATCGATGGAGCTAGGAATTTTTGGTCAATTCAATCATCCCGAATTTTTAGCAGCTGTTGAAAAAACCATTAAGGCAGCAAATAAAGCTGGCAAAGCTACCGGTATTTTATTTTTTAATACAGAAGAATACACCAAATACCATCAAATGGGAATTCGTTTTATCGCTTGTGGTGCCGATGCTACTTTTGTAGCGGAGGGAGCAAAAAACATGGTGGAAAAATTAGCAAAACTTAGAACTCAGCAATCATGATTATGGACCCCATTATTTTATTGGCCATCGGAATAGTTTTAGTCGTAGGTGGTATCATAGGATTAAAATTACATCCATTTTTAGCCCTATTATTAGGCGCTTTTGTTGTCGCTATTTTAACGCCTGCGACTATTTTAGAGCAGTTTGCCCTCTCAAAGGGGATGGACGCCAGCGCAGCACTATCCTTTTCGAAAAAAAGTGTGGGCGAACGGATTGCCACTGAATTTGGCAACACCTGTGCTAAAATTGGTATTTTAATTGCCATGGCCGCCATCATCGGAAAATGTATGTTGGAGTCCGGCGCGGCAGAGCGAATCATACGATCCCTTTTAAAATTTACAGGCGTTGATAAAGCCCCTTTCGCCTTTCTTTTTGGGAGCTTTTTTTTAGGAATCCCCGTGTTTTTTGACACCGTTATATTTTTAATGATTCCATTGGCCAAAGCCATGACTTTGCGGATAGGTAAAAACTATTTACTATTGATATTATGCATCATGTCGGGTGCGGCTATGGCTAATTCTTTGGTTCCTCCTGCACCAGGACCACTTTTCTTAATCGGCGAAATGCACATACCCATCGGCCTAATGATGGGGTGTGGACTAGTAGTAGGGTTTTTCACCGTATCAGCCGGCTATATTTTTTCTGTTTGGGCCAACAAAAAATGGCCGATCGAATTAAGGGATTCAGTCGATGCAAAATTGGAAGATCTTAAAAAAATTTCGGCCAAAGAAGATCAAAGTTTACCTGGTTTAGGAGTCTCTTTATTGCCGGTTATGATCCCATTGGTCCTTATTTGTTTGGATACTGCTATTTCAAATTTTTTAAAAGGAAGTAATGCCAATGAAATAGGAAGTGGATTTAATCAATTTGCTGCGATCATTAAATTTTTGGGAGACAAAAACATCGCCATTATTTTAGGAGGGGTTGCGGCATTATGGGTTATGGCCAAAAATAAAAAGGATAAGGGACAAAATTTGAGCCCTTTTGTGCAGACAGCATTAATGAGTGGGGGTGGTATTATATTAATAACGGCGGCTGGCGGGGCGTTTGGGGGGACACTCCAACAAACGGGCATTAGTGCTAAAATAGCTGAATTGACGGCTGGGTACCAAATGGCATTAATTCCCATGGCATTTTTTATTGCTGCAGTTGTTCGAACAGCCCAAGGTTCAGCCACAGTCGCATTGATTACTGCTTCAGGAATTTTGTCCGGGATGGCAGGGCAGGCCAACTTAGCATTTAATCCCGTTTATATTGGATTAGCGATTGGTTGTGGATCCAAATTAGTTCCCTGGATGAATGATGCAGGTTTTTGGATATTTTGTAAATTGAGTGACCTGACAGAAAAGGAAGCTCTTAAGACCATTTCACCACTTTTAGTAGTGATGGGATTAACTGGTTTAGTAGTCATTTTAATTGGGGCAAAGTTGTTCCCCTTAATTTAATTAACATATGAAAAATATTGGATTTATTGGTTTGGGAATTATGGGAAAACCCATGGTTTTAAATTTATTGAAAGCAGGCTTTTCGGTGTCTGTTCTTGAAAAAAGTGCTGCCGCAAGTGAGGTAAAATTAGCAGGAGCTAAACTTTGTGCTTCTCCTCCTGTATTGGTACAATCCGTTGACCTCGTCATTACGATGTTACCTGATTCTCCTGAAGTGGAGGCCGTTTTGTATGGGGAAGATGGAATTATCCGTCATATGAAAAATGGGCAAATCTTCGTAGACATGTCGACGATTTCGCCCTTGACAGCCAAGAAAATTCATAGTGATTTGGCTAAATATGGTGTAGAAGCTTTGGACGCTCCCGTTTCGGGTGGCCAAGTAGGTGCTGAGGCGGCCACACTTTCTATTATGGTTGGCGGTTCTGGCGAGGCATTCAATCAGGCATTGCCTATTTTTCAAGCCATGGGGAAAAATATAGTGCATATTGGGGTAGCAGGTGCTGGCCAAATTACGAAAGCTTGTAACCAAATGATTGTTGGCATGACGATTCAAGCCGTTTCGGAAGCATTTACCTTAGCAAATCAAGCGGGCGTAGATTTGGAAAAAATGCGCGAAGTATTGTTGGGGGGATTTGCCCAAAGTCGCATTTTGGACTTACATGGCCAACGAATCATCGACCGAAACTTCAAGCCAGGTTTCAAAATTAAGCTACACAACAAAGACATGAATATTGCTTTAGAGACAGGGAAAGCATTAAATGTTGATTTAATGGGAACTGCTCAAGTGGCCCAACAAATGAGTAAGGCTGTAGAAATGGGGAATGGAGAGTTGGATCACAGTTCATTGGTATTACTATTAGAAAAATAAATATGACTTATATCGCCGGTCCCCGCATTAAGGAAATCCACATAACTCCTATTGCGATTGTTGACCCACCTTTATTGAACGCAGCAGGTTTGCATGCCCCTTATGCTTTAAGAACCGTTTTAGAAATTGTGACGGAAGATAATATTTCCGGCATTAGTGAAATACCAGGAACGAAGGATATTGATGCGGCTTTGGAAGATTCAAAAAAACTTTTGATTGGCCAGGATGTATTCCAATTAAATCAAATTAGGCATATTTTAGAACAGGCTTTTGGTACAGATTCAGTCGCTGACCGTGGACTAACTCCGTGGGACCAAAGAAAATTAGTACATATTTTTAGTGCTGTGGAAGTGGCTTGCATGGATATCATGGGGAAGGTAACGGGAAAACCCATTGTTGATTTGTTGGGGGGAAAGATGCGTGACCGCGTTCCTTTTTCTGCTTATTTATTTTATAAGTATGAAGGCGCAGGTGGGGAATGGGGATTTGATACGAATCCCAAAGCGACAGGTTGGGACGCAGCCCGACAAAAAAGTGCGTTAAACCCAGAGGAGATTGTCGCGCAAGCGAAGGCGATGTGTAAGGAATTTGGATTCCAGTCCATCAAGTTAAAAGGGGGAGTTTTTGAGCCACGCCAGGAAGTAGATGCTGTGATTGCTTTACATCAAGCCTTTGGCGAAAAATATCCTTTAAGAATTGATCCAAATGCACTTTGGACCGTTGACACTGCCATAAAATATGGCAAAGAAATGGAACCATATTTAGAATATTTAGAGGATCCTGTCCGTGGCCAAGAAAACATGGCACAAGTTCGCAAGGCTTTAAAGACACCTTTGGCCACTAATATGTGCACTACCTCTTTTGCTGAAATTCCTAAAAGTATTGAAATTGGCGCCGAAGATATTATTTTGAGCGACCACCATTTTTGGGGTGGATTACGGGCATCAATGACTTTGACGGGTATTTGTGGAACATTTGGCAGAGATTTGTCGATGCATTCTAATAGTCATTTAGGGATTTCATTGGCTGCCATGGTGCATCTGGGAGCGGCATTACCCAAAATGACTTATGCGTTAGATACCCATTATCCATGGCAGTCCGACGAAATTATTATCGGCGGTCGAATGAAATTTGAGGATGGCTCGGTCGAAGTACCAAGTGAGCCTGGCCTAGGGGTAGAATTAGATCGCGTGGCCTTGGCTGCCTTACATCAAAACTATTTAGCCTGTGGCCTGACCAAACGAAACGATGAAATTGAAATGCAAAAAGTTCATCCTGATTGGACTTTCAAGGCTGTTCGTTGGTAATTTAAATGGTATAAAATGATTCGCCACTCCGTTATTTTAACCTTAAAATCGAGCTTATCTCCCGAAGATAAAACGCAATATTTTGACGCGGTATTCGAATTGAAACGAATTCCTGGGGTACAAAATTTTGAGGTATTAAAACAAATCAGCAGTAAAAATCCATTTCAGTTTGGTATTTCGATGGAATTTGAATCGCAAGAAGCATATGATTTCTATTCAAATCACTCGCTTCATGTGGCGTTTGTAGAAAAATATTGGTCTGCTTGTGTAGATGACTTTTTAGAAATCGATTATCAAATACTTGATCAATAAAATCAGTTTTATAACTTGATTTTTAAGTACTTGGGCATAGCTTTACTAACTTTTCAAAAGTTAGTAAAGCTGCGGGGTGAGGTCCCTTTTTTCCACATTGCATTCGCTCACGTATCCTGAATTTTCTAATTTTTTAGGGCAAAGGCTAAATACTTATCCCCTGAATTAGTTTTTACCTTTCCTCCTCCGCAGGCAATAACGACATATTGAACCCCGTTTATCGAATATATGCTAGGAGAAGCGTATCCGGCATTCGGTAATTTATATTGCCATACAATTTTTCCAGTTTTTCGATCGAAGGCTCGAAACATCTCATCTTTTGTCGCTGCAATAAAAATCAAGCCACCTGCTGTTACTGCTGGGCCACCATATAAATCTGTGCCCGTAGGAGGAATTCCTTTTGCTGTTAATTCAGGATATTCCCCCAAAGGAACTTGCCAAAGGTGTTTCCCACTATTCATTTCAATGGCGGTCAAGGTTCCCCAAGGTGGGCTGCTCACGGGATATCCTTGGCTATCATACCAACGTGTATAGCCAGTAAAAGTAAATGGAGAGAAATCCAATGTTGACTTTTTTACGGGTCCCTCGACAGCTACATTTAATCCTTGTACATAGGCTAAAACGGCTTTTTTTTCAGCCGCAGATAGAAAATTAAATGCCGGCATTCTTCCTCTTCCTTTGACTAAAATTTGGGTGAGGAGCGGCTCCGAATATTTCTTATGGACTTCCCTCAAGGAAGGGATGGTTCCATCTTCATTGCCTTCGCGATTTTGCCCATGGCAACTTTGGCAATGTTGGACATACAGCGATTTGCCTGAATTTTCAATCGTTTTTTCAAGGGGAATTAAGGAAATGTGTACCGGATTTTGTTTGGCTGGAATGTACATGACACTATTTTCATCCACCGCGGCTCCACCCCATTGCGCTCCCCCATCTGTCGCTGGGAAAAAAATCGTTTTCTTTTTTACACTCAGTGGAATAAAGTGTTGACCCGTTTGGGACTTACGCAATTCCGCAATAATTTCTTCCTTATTAGATGCCCAAGGATTCACATCCTTTTCGGTAAATGATTGTTTGACAAATGGCAAAGGCCAAAGTGGAATCGGCTGAGTTTTAGAAGTTTTTTCGCCCACTACTTCTGAAGCGGGGAAAGGTCTTTCTTCAATCGGAAATATGGGTTGGCCTGTCACTCGATCAAAAACAAACATAAAACCTAGTTTGCTTAAAATAGAAACGACATCTCGTTTTTTACCCTTTACAGTCATGGTAAATAAGTTAGGGGGCGCCGGAATATCCCTGTCCCATATATCATGATGTACCGTTTGAAAGTGCCAGAGTCTCTTTCCTGTCCGAATATCTAAGGCCAATAGGCTGTTGGCAAACAGATTATCCCCCTTTCTATTCCCCCCATAAAAATCAAACGCAGCGGAACCGGTAGGAACAAAAACGATACCTCTTTTGGGATCTACCGCCATGCCCATCCAGTTATTAGCGCCGCCTACATTTTTGTAATTGTTCTTTTCCCACGTTTTATAGCCGTATTCACCGGGCTTTGGAATGGTATGAAATGTCCATAATAATCGACCGCTATTGGCATCAAAAGCACGAATGTCCCCATGCAAGGCGGGGGCGGTTTCCGAAACTCTTGTGCCCACAATTAATGTGTTTTTATAAATGGAAATGGGGGTATTCAGTACCGCATAATCATCTGCACCTGGGCGCTTTAATCCTTCTACCAGATTTATTTTTCCTTGATCGCCAAAAGTCTCTACGGGCTTCCCGGTTTTAGCATCTAAAGCAAAGAGATAAGAGCCAAAACCAAAAAATATTTTTGAACTATGTGCTGGAGAGGAATAAAATGCCACACCCCGACTAGTCATATTTGGTGTTTTTTCACGTATGGCGGTCTTCCAAATTTCTCGACCATTGGAAGCATCCAATGCGAAAGCCTGCGATCCTGCCGAAACGCCATACATAATCCCTTGAATAATGATGGGATTACATTGCATTTGGGTGGTTTGGTTGATTGTATCTGCCGCTCCCGAAGCGTAAGTCCACGCGAGCTTCAAATTTTTTACATTATTGGGCGTTATTTGACTTAGGGGAGAAAAGTGATTTCGATCATTTCCTCCGTTATAACCAGCCCAATCTGTGAATTCAGGGGCGGTGTAAAAACCGAAAATACTTATGAATAATAGTCCAGCAATTAGTCTCATAATGGAAGATAAATAATATTTTTTAAAAAGTGTAAAGTCGACAAGCCATTTATTTTTTCAAATTTCCATTTAAAATCTGCAACTTTAAAAGAATTTATTGCATTTTTGAAACAAATAATAGTAAGCAATTTAAAGACAAAAACGATATGAATAAAAACGCGATTATCTGGGCCCTTTTGGGAACTATGTTGAGCTTCGGCACAGTCCAAGCTCAAAAACTATACACCTATCCCATAGGTGTTCAAACGTATACGTTCAGAAAGCATTTTCCAGAGAAGGGGGCGGAAAAAACACTTGATTTGATTAAGTCTTTAGGCTTTACTGAAATTGAAGGTGGCGGCGTGAAAGGAATGTCCTTAGAAGACTATAAGAAATTATGCGATGCCAGAGGGATTGCTATTCCATCGACAGGAACTGATTTTAATGAATTGGCTAAAGATCCGATGGCGGTCGTGCAAAGAGCAAAAATATTAGGGTCTAAATTTGTCATGTGTCCTTGGATTCCGCACAAAAGAGGGGAATTCTCAATGGCAGATGCACAAAAGGCTATCGAAGTTTTCAATCAAGCGGGAAAGGTTTTAAAAGAAAACGGAATAACGTTGTGCTACCATGACCATGGGTTTGAATTCCAGCCTTTTGAAGATGGGACTTTGTTGGATTACATGATTAAAAATACGAATCCACAATATGTTTCTTTTGAAATGGATGTGTTATGGACGATACATGGCGGTGGAGCAGATATGCCAGTTAAGTTGTTGAAGAAATATCCAGGCCGCTTCAAATTGATGCACGTAAAAGATCTTCGCAAAGGTGTCAAAGGGGATTTGACAGGCGGTACTCCTGCGGAAAATGATGTAGCCGTAGGTGCTGGTCAAGGCAACTGGAAGCAGATCATTAAATTAGCTAAAAAAGGAGGGGTTGAGCATTGTTTTATTGAAGATGAAAGTGATAAGGAATTAGAAAATATACCTTTGAGTATTGCTTTTTTAAAGAGCTTATAATCCATATTTTCATTTATTCCCCTTGCTGTTCCATCGGAAGGTAGGTCGAAAATTTATTTCGATCATTCCTATTATTTTGTGCTTTTGATGAACGCCTTTTTAATTAGGTTCGGTGAAAAGTATAAAGAGATTGTAACTAAACGGGTACAAATAAGTCATTAAAATGAAAACTAAAGTAGGATTATTTGGGATTGGATTAGATACTTATTGGGCTCAGTTTGATGGTTTACTTGACAATTTAGTACGCTATCAAAATTTTATTCAGGATAAAATAGGCAAATTAGGCGTTGAAGTTGTCGATGCTGGAATGGTCGATAATCCCATGAAAGCCCGGCAGGCGGCAGACTATTTGAAGGCAAATGATGTTGAAATTGTTTTTTTATATGTGTCCACCTATGCCTTATCATCAACGGTATTGCCTATCGCACAGAAGCTAAAGGTTCCAATCATTATCCTAAATCTCCAGCCTGTTGACGCGCTTGATTATGAAAAATTCAATCAATTAGGTGATAGAGGTAAGATGACAGGTCTTTGGCTTGAAAATTGCCAAGCATGCTCCGTTCCTGAAATTGCAAGCGTGTTTAACCGTTCCGGTCATCGCTATGATTTTGTCACTGGCTACCTTCAAGATGAGGAGGCTTGGGAGGAAATTGAAGCATGGATTGAGGCATCAAAAGTATCGGTCGCTATGCGAAATAATCGCTTAGGAATATTGGGGCATTATTATGGAGGAATGCTTGATGTTTACACAGATTTGACAAAACAATCCGCGGTATTTGGGACTCACATTGAAATTTTGGAAATGTGCGAATTGAAAAAATGCCGAGATGAGGTAAGTGACGCAGAGGTGGAAGCTAAAATTTCAGAATTTCATCATACGTTTGATGTGTCGCCTGAGTGCGAAAAGGATGAAATTGAGCGCGCGGCAAAAACGTCAGTAGCCTTAGATAAGTTGATACATAATCATCAACTCGGTTCAATGGCATATTATTATGAAGGTGAAAGTGGCAATGAATATGAAAATATAGTTACTTCTGTTATTGCCGGAAATACTTTGTTGACCGGAAGAAATATTCCCATTGCAGGGGAATATGAAGTAAAGAATGCGCAAGCAATGAAAATTATGGCTGAATTTGGGGCCGGGGGTTCCTTTTCAGAATTTTACCTCATGGATTTCAAAGATGATGTTGTCCTGCTGGGCCATGATGGTCCAGCGCACTTTGCCATTGCAGAGGGTCGAGTAGGTTTAGTCCCCCTTCCTATTTATCACGGAAAGCCTGGCAAAGGGTTATCGATTCAAATGTCGGTAAAGCATGGCCCAGTTACCCTGCTTTCTGTGGTGGAAGGAAAAAATGAGGTATTTCTTTTACTCGCTCAAGGAGAATCGGTTGAGGGTCCCATTCTCGAAATTGGCAATACCAATAGCCGATATCGTTTTTCTATAGGGGCAAAACGTTTTATGAATGAATGGTCGAAGCAAGGACCGGCTCACCATTGTGCTATTGGAATTGGACATATTGGAAATAAAATTGAAAAATTGGGGCAGATTTTAGGCATTGAGGT
>Ga0214163_1000821_pt1 | contig 13895 bp, 12 predicted proteins | sample LakMenepilimnion_2_FD_153001 | JGI IMG/M metagenome (GOLD analysis project Ga0214163, IMG submission 153001) | Freshwater microbial communities from Lake Mendota, WI - Practice 15JUN2010 epilimnion v4 | ecosystem: Environmental > Aquatic > Freshwater > Lake > Epilimnion/Euphotic zone | place... | reverse complement strand
CCTACAGCTACTCCTAGTTACAGTGTTTCTCCTACACCTACAGGAACATTCACTCCTACAGAATCACCTACACCAACCGAGTCAGGTACACCTACAGCTACTCCTACGTTTACTCCTACAGAATCACCTACACCAACTGATTCTGGCACGCCTACAGCTACTCCTACGTTTACGCCCACAGAAACTCCAACACCTACTGAGTCGGTTACCAGCACGCCAACTCCTACAGAATCCCCAACGCCCACAGAGTCAACGACGCCAAGTCCGACACCGAGTGGCACTGAGCCATCGCCGACACCGACAATAACTCCGACGGATAGCCCAACTCCTACGGCTACAGAAGTACCCACTTCTACGCCAACTGAAAGCCCGACAGCTACACCGTTGCCAACGGCTACACCATTTTTGGGCAAATATCTGTTCCTATGGGGGGATAACGCTTACGGTCAGTTGGGACTAAATAATACAACATCTCAAAGTTTCCCCACACAAGTTTATGGCAATACCAGCCAATGGACACAGATATCTGCCGGTGCTAATTTTATGGGTGCTTTGAAGGTGGACGGCACCCTTTGGGTTTGGGGTAGAAACAGCTACGGAGAGCTAGGTCAAGATAATCTTACTATGTTTAGTTCTCCAGTTCAATTAGTAAGTGGCGTAAGCAATTGGATTCAAATCAATTGTGGTAGAGGTAATTTCGGAGGAATTGGCAAATAATGCATATCTTGTGGCGGAAAAACTATATAAATAAGGGAAAGATATGCGAAAATTACCATCTAAAAAAATATACTGTAAAAAACATGGGGTAATTTAATGGCCTCATGTTTTATAGAAAGCTCAGCAAGTGGCTTTTCAACCGTATTTGTAAGTGATACCGAGTACCAAGCAACAAATTTTGGCGCTAAAAATGGCGGCATTAACATATTAATGGACTCTGGTCCGACCTGTGGCGGGAGTGTTTCTATAGCAGCTACTGCTAGTATATCAGCAAATACAACTTTGAATTTTGTTTTATATGATCAACTTATCAATCCGACAGGTTATAGTTACAATTTAAGTCCCGGTAATTCTTACAATGCAGTAATTTATGTTCCTCAAGGATATACCTTATACATAAATTACGGCTATATTGCTCCCGTTGCGCCTGCATCGTTTAACATAACCTTAAACTATTTAGGTCAAACTACTGCTACACCTACTCCAAGTCCATCCTCTAGCGTATCGCCCACTCCTACACCGTCAAATACAGGCCCAACTCCTACGCCCACCCTTTCACTTACCACATCGCCTACGCCCACCCCTACAGGCGTTGCGTGTTTGCCCTTATCCTATGTTTCGTCTGCTGCTTTTAAATACGATATATTATCTTCTTTTAATGGATGGGATGTATCTAATTTACAATATGCAAATTATGATACTCCATTTCCTTATGTAATACAGTTCAACGTTATATGTGCTGGAACTCTGTATACGGAGTTTTATTCTGGCTTTTATTACATGACAGGAAGTTATACGGTTGTTTCCAAGGGTGTAGATAATACTTTTTCTTTTGGATTGAGCAGCGGATACATTTATAAAGAATTCGAAGTTCAAAATGGCGATAGCGTTACTGTTTATTTGACGCAACCATTGATTACTGTTCCTGCTGATTCTTTGTATTTTAGATTTTATTTGAATGCTTTTAGTCCCAGTCCTTCGCCCACTGGTACAGCCACTAGCACTCCATCTCCTACTGTTTCACCAACGCAGAGTGCGACAGTAACACCTAGTCCATCTCCCACTCCGACATTGTCTGCAAGTGCAACGCCAGCGCCATCATCATCGCCAACTCCAACATCTACGCCGACACCGAGTGGTACTGATCCAACTCCGTCGCCAACCCAATCAGTATCGCCTACGCCCACACCAGCACCTACGGTTCCTACTCCTAGCCCGACAAGATCGCCAAGTCCAACACCTAGTTTAACTACTTCTCCGACGCCTACTGCTACTCCTGCTGCAACTTCTAATCCTTTTAATTGCGCCACAATTACTTCTGCAAGCAACATACTTACCACAATAAGAACTGGTCCACCTCAAGGTTATAACATCAATGTACAATCTTTCACAAGTGGAACTGCTTCTTTAAGAATTGATTTTACATGTCAGGCAAATGTTAATATTCTGCTTAGTCCAATATTCCCCAGCATAGTTTGTGAGGCAAATTACAGAGTAGGTTCATCGGGACTTGTTTTGTCTGTTCCATTTGCGAATGGTTCGCCATTTAGTTTAAACAACACGACTTTCTTAAATGGCGGATATTTTGAAATATTAATTCCTGAAAGTGGCGTTGCGACAATTCCTTCTGGAAATGCTCTTGGCTATATAACATTTTCTTCGCCTGCTACGCCATCTCCAACGATTTCGCCTACATTTACAGCTACGCCTACTCCTACGCCAACAATTACAGGTCAAGCAACTGCAACAAACACACCTCAGCCAACACCTACGCCTTTAAATGCTTATTTGTGGTCTTTTGGCTACAACTATTGGGGTCAGTTGGGAGATAACGGTGCTCAAATATCAAGTTCTCAACCAGTGCAAACTACTTATAGTACAGCAGTTTGGAGAACTATTGGTCATAGTCACTCAGACAGCAATGCAGCTATAAAAAATGATGGAACATTTTGGACTTGGGGTAGAAATACATACGGATCTTTAGGTCTCGGTAATAGTGTTAGTGCAAGCACTCCAACACAAGTTCTTCTTGGCGGCAATGATTGGGTATTTTGCGCATCTAATGTTTATAACACCATAGCAATTAAAGCAGATGGAAGTTTGTGGTCATGTGGTCAAAATGCTTATGGCCAAATGGGAACCAACAACACTACAAATAGCAGTTTGTTTTTAAAAGTTAAGGGTAGCAAGTTATGGAAAAATACTGTTGCTGGCAAACAATCTTTTTTTGCTATCGCTGTTGATGGTTCCTTGTGGAGTTGTGGTAGCAACGCATATGGTCAATTAGGCAATTCAAGTGCGGCAAATGCATCTAGTATCGTTCAAGTTGGCATTGGTTACACTTGGCTTGATGTAGACAGTGATAACTTGTCGGTTGTGGCTATTCGTAGCGATAATACTTTATGGTGCTGGGGAAGTAATAGTGCAGGTCAATTGGGTCAAAATGTTGGACCCTTACAGTTGGCAAACACTAGTAGCCCTGTCCAGATAGTATCCGGAGGATTCAACTGGATAAGTTGTAGTACAGGTTATGGAAGTGTTTATGGCATTAAAAATGATGGAACTTTGTGGTGTTGGGGTTTAAACAATAGTGGTCAATTAGGCGATTCAACAACTATAAATAGAAGTTCCCCAGTTCAAGTAGTTGGAACTTTTTCGAATACTTGGGTGTCCGTACAAGCAGGCATCCAACATGCCACTGGTCTTCAATCAGATGGGTCTTTGTATAGTTGGGGTCGAAATGACAGAGCACAATTAGGTCCTATAGGTACTTCTCAAAATTGCAGCAGTCCAGTTTTTGTTAATACTCCCGGCTTAGTATGGCAATCTGTTAGTGGCGGTTTTTCTTCAACTTCAATGTTGACAGAAAATACGCCTCCTCCCACAGCTACTTCGACCGGAACGCCTACGGGGACGCCTACGGCAACAGCGAATCCAACTCCGACACCGACTCCTAGTGGCACAGGGCCAACGCCAACGCCAACTATAACACCCGCATATGGATATTCGCTATATAATTGGGGTTCCAATTCACAGTATCAAATAGGCAATAATAGGACATCTACTAGTGCTGAACTTCTGCCTGTTCAAACTACTGTTATTGGAAGCCAATGGCAAAATGTTTTTTGCGGCATCAATATGGGTGCTGGCATCAAAACCGATTATACTTTATGGGTATATGGTAGCAACTACTATGGCAATCTAGGCATAACACCTTTTACTGCGTATCAAATTGTAAAAACACCTGTACAAGTTGCTGGTGGAGGAGAATGGCAGTCGGTAGATATTGGTTTTACAAGCCTTGGCATTAAAAGAGGTGGCTCTCTTTGGGGTTGGGGTTTAAATAACTCAGGACAAGTCGGCGACAGCACCACGACAAATAGAACTATTCCAACTTTTATTGGCAACGGATTCAGCCAAGTTGCAGTAGCAATAGGTCTTAGCGCAGCAATAAATAATTCTGGCCAGTTATTTCTTTGGGGAAATAACAGTTTTGGTGCAATAGGAGATGGCACTACTACAAGTTATAGCAGCCCAGTACAAGAACTTACTAATAGTACATGGCTTAAAGTTGCTGTTGGTTATTCTGGATTAGGATGTTTTACAGCGGCTATAAAATCTGATAATACGCTTTGGCTGTGGGGTGTTAATAATTCGGGACAACTGGGTCAAGATAATTTAACAGCAGCCAGCAGTCCTATACAAGAAATTACAAATAGTCTGTGGGTAGACGTTGCTACGGGATATGGTTTCTTTTTGGCAATCAAAAAAGACGGAACCATATGGGGTTGTGGTTCAAATAATTTTGGACAATTGGGCAACAATGATATTATCAGTGTAAGTAGTCCAATACAGAATATTGATCTTAATACAAATTGGTTAACAATTAGCTGTGGCTATCGTCATGCAATAGCAACCAGATCGGGTTCTACACAAGTATGGGGCTGGGGTGACGGTGCCAATGGTGCTCTTGGCCAAAACAACTTTATTTCATACAGTTCGCCAGTGCAACTACAATCGGCTTTTTATGAAGGGATATTCCCAGTAGGAGGATTGTGGTATAGTGCGACTGCTGGTGGTTACAATAGTGCTGGTTTAATTAATATAGTTTTAAGTCCTACGCCGACTAGTACGGCATCTCCTACACCGACCTCCACTCCAACACCTAGTGGCACAGACCCAAGTCCAACGCCTACCCCTTCGCCCAGCAGCACTGATCCCAGCCCAACTCCTACTAGTACGCCTAGCCCCACACCTGAAACAGTACTGTGGATGTTTGGCGATAACTATTTTGGGCAATTAGGAAATGATAGTCAGGTTGATAGCAAGCCAATTGTTAAAACCTACTATCCTACTCCGGACTGGAATTACATTGCTTGTGCTAAAGGTTATCAGACTTTTGCTATTAAGTATGATGGCAGTTTGTGGTCTTGGGGTGACAACGCTTATGGTCAATTGGGCGTAGGCAATGTTGTAGATCGTAGTATTCCTACTCAAGAGATAACCTTAAGTACTTGGACTAAAGTTCAAGGTGGAGTGTATCATACAGCGGCTATAAAAAAAGACGGTACTTTATGGTCATGGGGTGGCAACAGCTACGGTGATTTGGGTGCTAATATATCTTTTTCTACTTTGCCTTCTGTAAGTAGCCCTATACAAGAATGTACTAACAGTCAATGGGTTGATGTTGCTTGTGGTTTTGACTTTACCTTGGGTGTCAAAACGAATGGAACATTGTGGGGATGGGGAAGCAACAAATATTGTCAAATCGGTGATGGCAGAGACCCTAATCTATATCCCGCACAGAGCAGCCCTACTCAGGAATATTATTCTGCTATTTCTTGGAAAAAAGTATATGCTACAGCTTTTTCTTCCGCAGGTATAAAAGCTGATGGTAGTTTATGGTGTTGGGGTAACGGATATTATGGAACTATAGGTAACAATACTAACCAATTATGGAGTTTCCCTCAGCCAGTTGATATTGACACTGCTCCCTTGCCGCCAACTGTTGGTTGGGCGTTGGTATCGGGCGGATTTAATCACATGGCTGGTATTAAATCCGATTATTCTTTGTGGCTCTGGGGACGCAATAATGCCGGACAACTAGGCGATGGTACTGTTACAACAAGAAGCTCGCCAGTGCAGGTATTGGGAAGTGGCGCTTGGATTGGTGTAAGCGCAGGTTATAACTTTACGGTAGCTATAAAGTTTGACGGATCTTTATGGAGTTGGGGTGAAAACACTAATTATAGTCTGGGTAACATACCGTTCTCTACCAATGTAAGTAGTCCTGTACAGGTTGATACGGGTGGTTTGACTTGGGGATTTGTAAGTGCTGGCTATTATCACTCTGGTTTGCTAACAAGGGACCCTGATCCTACTCCATCGCCAACCACATCAGCATCGCCCACACCAACACCAAGCAACAGCTTAACTCCAACGCCAACCATAACGCCTAGTCCTTCACCTACAGTCGCTCCCATGCCTCCTTTTGTTACTGTGGGCGGCAATCTATTCTTGGCAGGAAGTAATGCATATGGTCAAATAGGCGATAATACTACCACATCACGTTCTAGTGTAGTGCAAACAATTGCAGGTGGCACTGACTGGAATAACTTTAGTTTAACTTTTACTAACGCTGCTGCTGTTAAAGATGATGGAAGCTTATGGTGCTGGGGGCAGAATACATTTGGCGCTTTAGGTGATAACTCCACGACAAGCGTAAGTTCTCCTCAGCAGACAATTACTACAACTACTGACTGGTTTGCGGTATCGACGGGATATTTTAATACATTTGCTATCAAACAAGATGGAACGCTTTGGGGTTGGGGTTACAATCAATACGGAAAATTAGGTGATATTACAACAGTTAATAAAAGTTCACCTATTCAAATTATGGCAAGCTATCCATATGGATGGCTATCGGTTTCGACTGGTTATGACCACTCTGCTGCCATAAGCTTGGATGGAACTTTGTGGACTTGGGGTCACAACTCTTTTGGCGACCTTGGTAATAATTCCACAATAAATTCAAGTTCTCCAGTACAAACTTCTGCGCAGGGCCTTGATTGGGTTCAGGTTTCGTGCGGAGCCCATGCAACATATGCTCTTAAAAAAGATGGTTCAGTGTGGGCTTGGGGTCGCAATGTAAACGGAGAATTTGGCAATTTAGATGTTACAAATACAAGTACACCTGTCTTTATTGGTGCAGGTCAAAAATATTGGTCTTATATTAGTGGCGGTCAAAATTTTGCAGCTGCTTTATCTTCAGAATTGATTCCAACACCAACTTCAACTCCGTCACCAACAGTAACTACATCGCCATCGCCTACTCCTTCTCCTAACCCAACTAATCCTACGCCAACACCGAGTGGCACACAGCCTACGCCTACTCCAACCATAACTGTTAGTCCGACTCTCACACCGGGGCAAACTGGCAGTCCTACGGCCACGCCATCACCAACAGTAACACAGGAGCCTACGCCGACTCCGACAATTGATCCAGCCAGAGAAAATTCCCTGAGCATTTGGTACAGAATATTCTCAGTATATCAAACTAGTTTGGAATTATACTATCAGCTAGGCGGATTGATAACATGGTCATACAGAGTGGAAACAGAGTGTCGTCCCTTGGAACAGCCACTGTGTCCGTTCACCGACCCAGCACAAAATTGTCCCTGCAGAACAATCTTGACGATATTTGGAACTTCTGTCACAGATGTATGTGAACAAATGAGGGCAATAGATTATATTACGAAGGTCAAGAGTATCCAGCGTTACAGCAAACCAGTTTACAGTCTGGAAGAAGAATATCTCATATCTCTAGGAAATTATAATCCAGCAATAGTGACATGGATTAATGAGCCATTCTGTCAGTATCCTGCCTGTGCAGATTTGTGCGTTGACTATATTATGGAGGAATTTGCCTCCTGTGCCATGCAATACTTCCCTGAAGGTTCTATGATTTTTGGCGGAGGCGTGTTGAATTTAGGAGGAAGTGCTCGGGTCATATGTAGCACTCAATCTTCCATAGGTTATCTTGCCTTATATGGAACAGCGGGAGTTACAACTAGCGGCGATGTAACTAGAACGTACTCATACACAGGTTCTGGTAATCTTGAAATATATGGCACGGGCACTTCCGCAGAGCCTACTGTTTTGGAGCTTATACAAAGTGTACAGTCTTTTGAAACAGTTGAGGGTCTTAATTCAGAGACTATAATCTATGTTCAGGAAAACGAATTGGTACCAATCTTAAATGTGCCAGTTGGCCCGCAAAATGTCAATTTATGTAAATGTAAAAACATACCATTACAGCTTTTAGTGTCTACAAACTTTGACATCCCCAGTAATTTTATGAATTTCATAAATAGGAATAATCTAGTCTTTAATCCTAATTTATATGCAATTTATAACTCTTTAACTAGAAAGTACACAAATAGTTTTGTTTATGTATCGCCTTATGAAGAAGAAAAGTGGACGATAATAGTTGATATAAATTGCGATAATGATTTAGACAATTTTGATATCGAACCAGTTTGGACTGCTACTTTCATGTTTAGAAGATATTTGCCTAATGGTTTAAAGTTAGACACGGTAGTGGATATCTGGATACCAGCAAGTCAGTTCTGTCCTATAAATGCAAGTAATACAATTACTTGTGTTTTGGCAACAAATGTTATATCAAATCCACCGTCTTGTGTGGCAAATAACAATTATTCTATTGAAAATATTTTTATAAACGATGGTGCAGGACTGTTTAAGAGTCAAAGTTGGAATATTAACCAAATCCTCAATATTCAAATTTTCCCTGCCAACGGTTAATTGTAAATAGAAAAAAACTACAATATGATATGGAACAAAATATTTTCTACCTGCTGAGCATTTCTGTTGGATTGCTGGTATTGCAGCACGCTGTGCTGGGTATTTTATTTTTCAAGCAAAAAAAACTAGAGAAAGACATTATGTCTTTGCAAAAGATTATTGATGATGACATTGCTGACAACAGTAAAGATTTAGTTGAAGTTATGTCGAAATTTATGGCTTATTTGGAAAAAGAATTTGATGGTAATTTTACAAATCAAAAAAAGTTACAAGAATGGTTAGAGAAAAACTTAGAAACATTGACAACCAACACTGTCAAAACAAATGCTTCTATTGAACAAACACAAAGGTTTCTAGGAAGAATGAGCGAATCTTTGGGTATTGTCCAGCGAAGTAACCTGCAAGATATCTAAAATGAATACTGTAGAGTATAAAAAATTCTTTTCTAAACGTTTCTTTGGCCTCGAAATGGAGGTCGGTAGAGAAATTCATATTACCAAGATACAAGAAGTCATATCAAAAAACAGTTTTGTACCTGTAAAAACGGCTTTCTATCGTGCTACATTGAACAACAATTGCTGGGAAGTAAAACATGATGGTAGTTGTGGCAAAAATGTTGATAAGTTTGGCATAAATGAAGGTGGTTATGAAGTAGTTTCTTACAAAGGTAGTAGTATTAAAGATATTTCTCACATTTGTTACATAGGTCAAAAAATAAAACAAGCAGGATGTTTGGTTAACAAAAATTGTGGTTTGCATTTGCATGTTGATGTCAGCGATTTTTCTACTTCTCAAATGGGAATAATGATAGCAAACTGGATTTGCATTGAAAAAGTTTTATTGCAGGCCGTACCTAGCGTGCGTAAAAACAATAAGTTCTGCACGTTGTTGCAAACGTTAAGACCTAAATTTAGAGAACCTGTTGTTAGCGGTTCTCAAATTTGGAATTTTTACAAACCATATAGTAACAAGCTTCATGACAACTTTGACAGACGCTGCACCATGAATCTTGTGAACTTTTATCGATCATTGCAGTTAAAAACATTCAAAAGACCGACTGTGGAATTTCGATTTCCCGAAGGAACTCTTGTATCACAGTCAATAAAAAACTGGGCTCGTATTCTTATAAACTTTGTTAATCGAATGGCTTTGGAAAATCTCAATTTCGAAAGTTTGCAAACAGTTAATTTAACAAAAACATTAGAAATTTTAGGTTTGGGTGGTGACAAAGATAAATTTTATTTACTAAGTCCCGGTTTGCATGATAGCAAAATTTGGTTGTTGAAAAGAATTATCAGATATGCTAGTTATCCACATCAAGAGTTGATAGTCGAAGCCAAAAAAATTCTTAGTTTGCTGGAGAACACTGATGTACCAGAAGGATGAAAACAAGCAAAAATTGTATGATGGTTTGTTAAAACATTATCCAGATGTTCCTCGATGGTTATTGCAAAGAACAGTTGAATTGGCTAGCACTCCGGGTATTGCATTTGATGCAATTTATGATTTCAAAGTTTCAACAATGCCAGTGGTATGGGATTTTGAGAGCGAACGCTGGAAGAAGCAAAAGGTGGTGTTGGACTGATGTTAATTGTTGAAAAATATTTTTTGGAAAACAAAATCAATTGCACAGCCCCTGTTTGCAATAAAGAGGGATTAATTATTTATGCTAAAGACTTTGAGAACAAAGGCTGGAGTTACCACTTTATGCATTACGTATGGGAAGGTGCTAAGAATCATCCGGGTTTTTACAATATAAAGACATACGATGTAATAGACAGATTAGATGATAGTTTAAGTTATTTGGCGAAGGACACACAATATCGCTCTTGGACTGAATTTTTCAAACTAATGTTTGATATTAAATCGAAAATTTTATCAAGTAATTTTTATGATGTCGCTAAGAATCAAATTCATGCTCGTTGTTTAGTTTGGAGAGCGTTTCTTAAAACTCAAGATTGCAGTTTTGCCTCCTTTTTTAAAACATTACCTGACAGCTTCTTTGCAAGTGTTGATGACACTTTATCTTACAAGCAGCAAGATGAGGCTAGAGAACTATTTCTAATATTTCTAAAGAATAACTACTATGTAATTTATAACTCATGGGTTTACTTTTTAGAACCCAATATCGATAACAAATTTTGCCATTGGTTTTATAGTTATATTCATGAAACTGATAGAATCTGATACCTGTTACCGTTTAACTTCGGTATTTGCTCCAAGTGACGTTGGAATGTACAGCGCTTTTCCAAATGAGGATAAGTTTTTCCACAGCTATTGGGATACATGTAGAGAACAATTTGCTAAAAAGTTTTTGTATGATTCTTATGGTTTTTTCTTGAGCATTGACAGAGAAAATTTAGAGTCTGCACCCACCTTTATAAGATTTTGTGAAAACATTTTGACAGTTAAAAAGCCATCAAGATTTTATTTGTGTGATGTACCTAACGTAATTTTTATAAAGCCAGCATCCTTTTGGAAAAAATGTTATATGCGTCGGTCGCTTTATTCCTTACTTTGCCGATTGGGAATCTATTGTCACAAAGGTGATAGTTTTGAAAATTATTTGCTAGGCCATGTGGATGAAACCAAGAATAATAAAATTGATTTAGCTTATGAGTTTGCACGAAAGACACAAGGTGCAGTTTTAAGATTTTTTGGGGGTTTTAATCAATATGTTGGTGAAGGACCAAATTTTTATGAATATTTCCCAGAAAAACATGGATGGGTAGAGGAATTTAAATCCAAGCCTATGGATTACGTGAAATCAGTTTTAATTCATGATGATAACTCTTCTCCCAAATTGTTTGACAAGTCATTGTTTTTGAGTTAGCATATTGAGTTGGCAATAAATGGAGGAGAGTTAAATGGAAGTTGTGGAAGAGATGACAAAAAGGGCTCAATTATTATTTTTACATCCTGATAATAAATTTCACATGGATTTTTGCAAAAGCACAAGATCTTATTTATTGAGGAATCCCAAGAACAATCAGTGCCACCCATTGGAGCTTTTTTTAATAGCGGACAGCATTTTTACTGGTCACAAGATTGGGGATTTGAGTAAATTATTAAACAAAAACATTCGTTGGATACTAGGCTTTTATCATGGATACGCAGGTGAAAACTCTAAATATAAAAACAACTCCTATCAAGAAGGATTTGGTATTGGAAAGGGAGTACGGACAAAAATTACTTACTAAGGCATCTAAATACATTAAGCATGGAACTTGTCGTTGCAGTTTGTGCGCAAGTTGTTCTATGCATAATGTTAAAGTGGAGGCCTATATGTCTGAGCAAGAGGAAGTTGTAACTAATAATAAAGAAAATACTAATACTGTGGCTTATCGTGCTTTAGGCCGTTTGAATGCTGTAAAATTATTCTTTAAAGCTTGTCTTAAGCATTTGGGATTATTTGTTTTGGGTATGTTTATTGGCATGGGCATAGTATTGAAAAACCCACCTGTAAGTTCGGAAGTATCTTCAAAAATCAAAAATTTAGAAGAAGAAAAAGCCGAATTAGAGAAAAGCAGGTCTGGTGTTTTAGTATTTAAGAATTCTATAGAACTACCTCAATAGATTTAGTCTGTTATTTGTAGCAAAGCTATAATATAACAGAGGTGCTTGTATGTCTTTTAAAGATAATAGTGAATATTTCAAAATGTTGTCGGCTTTTGAGCAAGCGGGAGCGACTTTACGCCCTATTGCTGCTGCTTTAAGCACATATATGAATGCGCTAGTAGATTCTGGCTTCACACGCCCAGAAGCCTTGGAATTAGTTAAGATTCTGCAAGAAAAAGTAATTAGTCATGGCTTTGAAATGGCCATGAAGATGAATCAAAATAAACAGGAGTAATATCATGGAAACTCGTTCATTTTCAAAACATCAAGGTAATCGGCGTGATTGTGAAGAGTGTATTGCAGGATACCCTACTCTTTGCAAATGTGGTGGTTTAATACATGCGCAATATGATGTAAAAGAAGAAAAGGGAAAGTTTGTAAATCTTGGACCGTTCGCAAATTGTGACAAATGCGGAACAAATTTTCTGAAAGCAAATCAATCTCTGAGGAGAAAAGGTCGTGCGCATCATAACAGCAGATTTAATAAATCTAATGAATCTACCAGAAGGTCAAACTCCTGAGTTTGATGCTAAATGGGATCTTGTTCAAAAAGAGTTAGTTGATCACAATAGCGCACTGATTGAAAACTGCCATCCGTCTATCAAAAAATTCGTTGATGCGGCCATTTTTTTTGAATGTCCTGTTCATTGTAGAAGCAGAGACTTTCAAAATGATGAATATCAGCTTGTTATTGGTGTTCCAAACACTGCTGTTTATAGCCTACATTATGAAATTGTAGACGATGTCAGAGTTTTACATCATAAAGGTGCTGGATTTGATGATAAGGATAAGGCTATATGGCTTTACGATGAATTTCATAAAATCGAAAATCATTATGAGCATCACATAGTCTTCAGCGATGGAATGGAAATGCAAATTCCGTTCATATTCTTTTTCTGCAGAAAACAACTTTGGTTTGAGGATTAAAAATGTCTCTGTATACCAAGTATGGCGATTCCGGATTTACATTTACCAAACTCAGCAAAAAAACGCCTAAAAATCATGCGCTAGTTGATTTTCTTGGCAATAAAGAAATTATCTGGCAATCGAGTAAATAATGTATGCTCGCAAAGCTAGAAAGACCTGTGTTAATTTTAAATAAACATTGGAATGCCATTGGCACTGCTCCAGTTTTCAAAGCCATTAATTTGCTTTTAAGTAAATATAATGATGGCAACTATAAAGCACATGTTATTGATGATTCCTGTGCTCCTCATACATGGGACGAATGGAGTAAGATCAAAGAAGATTGTAAAGAAAACAAAATATTTACAGCACATGCTTCTTACAAAATACCAGAAGTAGTGCGTTTGACACGTTATGACAAAATGCCCAGAGATATAATTACCTTTAGCAGACTCAATATATTCAAGCGTGACAACAATACTTGTCAGTATTGCAATAAACGTCCCGGCAGTGAAGAACTGACTATTGATCATGTTATTCCTAAAAGCAGAGGCGGAAAGACAACTTGGGAAAATTGTGTCCTAGCCTGTGTTACATGCAATTCAATCAAAGGAAGTTTTTTATTGCATGAAGTAAAAAATTCGAAGTTTCCTCATGGTATGAAATTGTTGCGTAAACCTATTCGTCCTAAATTTAAAGATTTTGCTTTTATGCATGTATCTCAAAGCTGGAAGCAATGGTTGAATGAATGTTATTGGTCCATCGAGCTAGAAAATGAAAATGGCTAATTTCCATGATTTAATTACCTGTCAAGACAAACAGTTTGTTCT
>Ga0214163_1000819_pt1 | contig 13908 bp, 14 predicted proteins | sample LakMenepilimnion_2_FD_153001 | JGI IMG/M metagenome (GOLD analysis project Ga0214163, IMG submission 153001) | Freshwater microbial communities from Lake Mendota, WI - Practice 15JUN2010 epilimnion v4 | ecosystem: Environmental > Aquatic > Freshwater > Lake > Epilimnion/Euphotic zone | place... | reverse complement strand
GCTTCGGTTAGTATTCCAATCTCTTGTTTCGTACTTCCGAGTCCCCCGGAAAAGGGATCTGCCATGTATCCTCTTGTTGTTTAGGTTTGACGGTGTAGTATAGCAAAAGACCCCAGCGGTAAGCCAGGGTCTCGTTGCCCCGAGAGTTTAACTCAGGGACTTAAGATGTTGGTCAAAAGTCCAGGTCGAAGCTTTCCGGGTTCTGAACAAAGTTCGGACACTTCAGTGTCACTTTCGCTGCAGCGTTGCCGTTGTACTCGAAGTGCTCAAGAACCTTTAGAGTTGCGGGAGCGTCAGGAGTAATCAAGGGCTCAGCAGCAAGAATCTTCTTCATTGCGGAGTTTGGCTTGACAATCACCCAGTCGGAGACTTCGGTTTCTTGGTCTATCCACTCTCCCTCGACTTGAACGCGAACTGGTGCCACAAATGGCTCAGTCACTTTCGCTTGCAGGAAGTAGTCGGTACCGTAAGCACCACCTTCCTTAACCCTGTAAGAAGTGATTGTGTATTCGCCTAAGGGTAGACTCGCGACTTTGACGAAAGGACCCACAAGACGCTCTCCCCCTGTGTTTTCACCACGCTTGGAAAGATCCGGTGCGGCATAAACCTTTTCAGCAATCGCTTCGGGATTTTCATCGAGCAAGAGTTCGAGAAGATCTGCGGGAAGTTCCTCCTTAATTTCCTTCTTCCGAATTGTGATAGGAAGAGTGTAAAGAGTGCCGTCTCCTTGTACGGACACAGAAAGAACGGGCTCGGTGTATTTGCCGATCTGCTCATCCTTAAAGGCGAACTTTAGTCCTTTCGGAGCGTTAGCCACTCCGACCTTGCCAGGAGCCAACAGAAGGGGAATATCCCTATCACCCCAACGAATTACAAGGCCACCTACTTCAGTAGAGAAGATTGTGGGAGAGTAAAGACGTTGAAATGTCCCATTCGGGTCAGCCTTCACAGTGAAGGTAGACGCCTCAAGATCGAAATCCTCGCCAGTTAGTGCACGAAAGATGGTTGACAAGCCATTGCGGTAAGACTCGGGTAGAGCCTTGTTTGGGATGTCGGTGTATGCCCTTGTGTAGCTCTTTGACTCCAACCTTGCGCGGTTTTTGTCGTCGAGTTGGGGCAGAATTTTGAATGTAGTTACAGCCATTGTGTTACTTGTGAAGAACGCGATAAACTGAGCCCTATTGCCCAGCACGTTCAACACAAGTATAGGCTTGCCCCGGACTAGTAAACTCCCGTGTTGCCCCCCTACGTTTTGCCAATGCGACGAAGATTCAACTGCCTGACCTTCTCGAACGGTAGATCAACAACACCGCTTCCGTTCACAAACTTGATGCCCAGCTCCTTTGTCAAATAATCGTACAAGCCCCGGTCGGTCACTAAAGTCTGAGAAGTTCCAAAAAGTTTTGCTAAAAGATGAAAGGAGTCTGCAGCCTCCGACTCTCTTTGTGCAACTTGTCCACTCGATGGCTCGGGGTAGGTTTGCGCAGGAGTGTTAAACCCTAGTGAACCCCAGGCGTAGTTGTGCCAACTCTCCAGAGTTCCTGTGCTTCCGACCAAGTTTTTCTCTTTGGCTTTTCCGAGCCAAGTCTCGCCGAGTGCCTTATTCATGAGATTCCCGAGGCCGTACTGACGGCTAGCTTGAATGGAAACTTCCACTCCACCATCCGTCTGAGTGTACTCAATACCATTAACAATCCAGTCTTCTATGAAAGTTCCACTGAAGTTTGGAATAAATATGACATCGTTCGGCTTCACACCGGTTAGGGCAGGACACATAAAAACTGAGGCGCTTAGCTTGGAACTGCGCTCTTGCTGTATCTCCAGTTTTCGCTTCTCCCCGTCTTGATTTTCCTTTAGGCGCACTCCGGGCCTAGCACGAGAGTTGGCCGTGTTTCCGGCCCCACTCTTTCTCTGGGACTGTTGAGCCGCCACTGCTTGCTGGCTCTGCGGAGTTGTCGTCGCAGGTTGCCCCTGTGTTCCCGGTTGCGCAGGCTGAACCTTTTCTTGCGTGCTTTCCAAGCTTGTTTGAGTCTTTTGAGGGGGCTGCCACTCAGACGTTTTTGTAATTGTGTTTATGATCCCTGGGCCAAGGAAGTACCCATACCGAACAGTAGGGTCGGGGAACTGGCTCTGCGGTGCGAGTTCCTCTACTGTGGTCTTATCTGACAAGTACGGCCCCAGCACCACGCAACTTGCAGAAAGTTTTTGAGAAGTTCCCGGAGAAACAATGTTCGTCGCCATAACGAGCCCACCAGTTTGCTCAACGAGGTTTTTCACGCTGTCGAGGTAGTTGGACCCCTCGGAATAGTTTGACAGAACTTTCGTTGTTTTCAGACTTTCTTGCATCTGCTTCGTGACTTTCACAAGGTCGTACTTTTCGACCCCGAACGTGTAGTCAAGCTGCGATAAGTTTGCAAGAGGTGACGTTCCCTGGTCGCTAGCTTGCGCCGTACTCTTTATATTCGCATTCACGAGTCCGTCGAGTTCAGACGCGAGTTTCACTTCCAGCGACATTTCCTTCCCATATACCTCTGTCTGTCCAGACCAAACGAACGAAAAAGTGATGGAACGTCCATTCAAGTAGTAGTACCGGACTGTAATTGTGCGGTTGAGTGCAGTTTCTAGCAGTTTTTCGTAGACGCTGAACGCGGCGCCAGTCGGATTCCATCTCATTGAGCCAGTCGGGGTCTGCCCTGAGTCTTGTAAAGACACCCTCACATTGTACACCAGTGGCTGATTCGTCAGCCCCGTTGTGCTACCGTCGAAATTGTGGTTCATCAGGTTCACGTCCCCCCAAACAACCTCGCAGCGGGGGATTATCAAACTGTTTGCCATACTAATGGTTCCTAAGCTCGTCCACAACCATTCCAATTCGCATAGCAACCAGAGAAGCGAGTTCCTCTGGGTCTTGATTCGGCTGTTGATAAATTGTTATTGGGGCGTGAATCGTTGAGCTACCGAATCCTTCTGACGTGTTTGAGGTGATCGAAGTGACTTTCGCCGACGGTGGCATCATTTTTCTCTCCCAAGACTCGGCTTCCTTTTGGTTGGAGAAGAACGCAGGGGTCCCCTTCCCGAGAGCGTACGCTACGTGAACATGATCCATGTGGTTTGGAATTGTCCACGGAACCTTCACACCGTTTTTTATGCTGAATCCCAGGGGCGTGTAGTAAAGCTCTGCCATTCTGCCCCCCGAAGTAGAGGCCAGTCGCTGAGCATAGGCGAGCATCGCGCCAGGTGAGCCCGCTACGTCAATAGCTCGTCCGGCGTAATGATACGACCCAGGGGCGTGTTTCCCTCCCGTTGTTGAGGTTATCGTGAGTCCTAGATTTTGTGCCAGCGAACTTGCCGCCCCCAAACTCCCTGACATCATTCCGAGTGCTCCTCCAAACATTCCCCCAGCGGAGGATGCAATTTGAGAGATTTGCTTTCCTATTGCTGAGAACATTGATGCTGTTTGGTTTTGGTTGCTATTCAGTTGTTCTTGGACCTTAGAGAACATGTTATTATTATGCTCCTGCGCTTTAGATAGGGCCGATCCAAGACTGTTTATTTGAGTTTGAGACTCAATAACTTGGCCGGAAACTTTGAACAATCCCTCTGTGAATCTCTTACCGTTTTCGGTGTACACTTGGTTGTTCTCGTTCATTGTGGTTGTGAGCTGACCGAACCCCTCTTTGAGAGTTTCCATGAAAGAGCCCACTCCAAGACCACCCGCAGCAGGTATAACCGTTTCACTGCTGTTTGCTATTACAAGACTGGAACTCGGTGGTTTGTTTGCCATTTCAAAGTCTATGGCTTGGCTCAAGCTCCCGGAGAAAGGGTTTGCGCTCCCAAACGCGGATGCCTTTGCCTTCGGAGCTCTTGCAGAAGACGCACCGGCAGCAGGTCTCGGAGACGCTTTACTACTCCCGGGCACACGGTCACTTATCCAACCCCCAACACTAATTGCAATATCATTAATCTTACGTCCAATGGCCGTAAAAAGATTTCCGACTGCCCCGATGATTATGCCCCCCAAGCCCACCACGCTTTCCGCAGCTCCGATGAGAGTTTCAATTATTCCGCTAAAGATTTTTTTAACGCCCTGAACTATCAATTGCTGGTTTCCCGTGAATATGCCCACGAGTAAATCCCAAATTCCTGTGAAGAAATTCGTAAGTCCCCGAAGTATGTCACCCAGGCCCCCCAAGAACAGTCCGGCTGCCGAAGCGACCCAGTTTGTGCTCTCGGATAGTTTGGCCCCCGTGTCCTTCAGCCAATCCGCGAGCATTCGCAACGGACCTTCGAAAATTACAAAGCCTGCCACGAGTGCCACAATGGGTAAGGCAAAGCCTGCCACACCCGCCAGAGCACCTCCAGCCAAGCCCGCAAAAACACCCATTAGCATGTTACCGAACCCCATAATTGCGAGGGGAACCACCCCCGCTATCACAGCACTAATGAACGCTGGAGCAGCCAATAATAGAAAAACCTTTCCTAGGGCGTCTCCGAGCGGTGTAACACCTTGGAGTGCGTTACCGTTGTTAAATAGCATCTTAAGGATAATGTCCTTGAACGTGTCGAGTACAATTTTCATGTACCTTTCTCCGTCAACTTTCCCACCCTTAAACCCTTTCATGAAATCTGAGAGGAACTTTTGGATACCCGTTCCAACGTCTTTTCCTGCCTGTTCTGGGTTGAAATAACTCGCAAGTGCCTTAAAAGTCTCGGCTAAGCCCCGTCCGAGTGCTTCAGCTAGGCTTTTTTTTCCTGCAGAAATTTCAGACCCTAAGTTCTCAAAGTTGTCTTGTAGTTCCGTCAAAGGTCTCGCAAGTGCGCCAATAATTGAGTTAACGGGTCCTATCAAAAGGTTCCCCGCCGAGTTCATCATGTTAGCAAAACTTTGCAACAGCGGTCCGAATTGAGTCGCTATCACTTCAATCGGAGAGTCTGCTGACTTGTAGAAGTCATCGAGGTTTTTTATAAATCGAACTCTGTTGTTCTTCTGTTGTTCCTCAATCTTCTGTATCTCAGCCTCTTTTCTGCCTTGTTTCGCAAGAGCTTCTAAAACTTCCTTGTTTCGCCTATCGTACTTCGCTATTTGCTTGTCTCTCGCACCACTTGAGGTCATCATTGCTAAGGTTTTCTCACCTTGCTTGTTAATGTCTGCAGTTAATGTGAGAATACCGGACGGCCCGAGAAAGGTATCGTTCACGGACTGCATACCACCCGCGATCGTGTTTTTGGCCTCTTCAAGAGCCGCCTCAGGCATTGCGATCGAGAAACCGTAGCTGGCTGCCTTAATTCTTCCTTCAACAGTATTACCGAATTTTTTAAGACCTTCTTTGAGGGATGAGACGAGGATCGGGTTGTTTTCAAAGATGGATAATTGTCTGTTGATTGTCCCCGATCCAAGGAACTGTGTAACTCCCATAGCAGCCTGGGGTGCGTACGCCGGACTAGTGACTACAGAGCCGATTTGAGAGTATAAGATAGCGAGTTTCTTACCTACGCCATTCTCTCCCCCCATCACTTCATTTAGTTTCTCCCTACTTACAATCGAAAGGTCTGTGATGCCCTTCTCCTTCAACATTACGGGAAGTAAGTTGTCGCCGAGCTGTCTCGATAGTACTTGAATGGTTTGGGAGCTTACTGTACTTGTTCGGATAATCTCGTTAATCGCGCTATCCATGGAGCGACTAATGTTTTTCGTCTGCAGGTACATGTCGTTCGAAGCGTCCTTCAATGCCTGACCCTCTTTGCCGGCCAGCCCCTGTTTGAACATTCCCTCTTTATTTAGGGACCCAAACAAGGAACCACGAGCCATGACATCCCCGAGTTGGTCTTGAACTGCCTCAGAGTATCTCTTTCCTATGAACCCTATACCCTGCTGAAGGATGTTTACTGCGGAAGAGGCCCCCGCTGTTAAAGCATTCGCAAACCCTTCTCCTACTTTTATGAGTGCGTTTGCCTCGAGAATTTTCCCCAGAATCTTTGCATCTTCCTGCGCCGCCTTTAACCCAGACTTATCGATGGGAAGCCCTTTCTTCGACACCGACTCAAGGTCTTTACCAAGCATCTGAACTTCTTCGCGAGCTGCTTGAATACCGGACTTGTCGAACTTAAACTTAAGCTTGTTTAGAGTCTTCATTTCGTCCTGAAGAGTCTTCAGCTCTGAGTTAGCTGCCTTAAACCCGTCTCGCAAAGACGCCGCAGCATTATCTTTGCCGAGCGGTTTGCTCAGCTTCTGAAACTCTTTATTTAGATCCTTTAGCTTCTTGGTAATTTGGTCGTCAAACTTACCAATCAGTGTAAAGGTCTTATTCTCCGCCATTCTCTTGTCTCGTGCGGTAATAGCCTGGTGTTAATAGACTTTACCCCGTAGAACTAAAACTGTCCTTGACCCCGAGGCAGTGTCTTTCTAACCTCAACCCCATTGTTAGTGTAACTCACGGTACTCTCTCCCTTTTTATTCACATTGACTCTCACATTCGTTGCTCCAGATGGTACTCCGGGAATTTTCGTTGTCGGCGAAACATTTTGACTTGTTTGTCCAGCCACGCCACCCCCACGAGACGAGTTGGTCTGCTGCTGATTCACAACTACCGGACGAGTCGACAGAACACTCGCAACGGCACCTAAATTTGAGGTAGTCCCGGAAACTGTTTTGCTTGCTACGTCTCTCCCGTCATCAACTTGGTACGAGGGAACTTGTGAAAAGGAAATGTCAACCTTGGCACGTGTTGCAAGGCCAGTCAAGTCTCTCATTTCCTCCTTCACCTTCACTTCCTTAATAAGGAAGCACCCACCATCAACATCACCATATCTCTTATTGTTTGCATAGACCCAATACACGGGCACTTTCACGTAACCATTCCGTGTATCCAGTGTGAAACTCAGGAGTTTTTCCAAGTCAGAAACCTTCCCTTCAATGGTCTTCCCCCTTGTGAAACCCTCCACAAGAGCGTTTGACATACTTAGTTCCCTCATTCCCCGGCTGCCCGATATCACGGGTGGCAGGTTTGTGCCGAAAATTGGAACTCTATCCACCTGAACGGCGGTTGACCAGGAAATTTCTTCAGGTGCGCAGATAAAGTTCCACACTGAGGACTGTTGTGAATCTTGAGAGAAGGGTTGTCCTACTGTGGAACTTGTGAGAATCTGTGGTACTGTGGATATTGCCTTAAATGCGTCAGGGCTGCCAAACGGCACACCACTAAAGGATCCTGCTAAACTGGCTTGTTTTGTCAAGTCTCCGAGGACAGCTCCAGATGCGCTCTGGAATGCCGCTGAGTAGTCTGCTTTTGGTGTTGGAGCTAAGCCCCCGGAAGACGGCACACTTTGCCCTGCCGGGATGGATGTTTGAACGCCACTTCCACCCTTGCCTGACACCTGATCCGTAACTTCTGCTTGGGCTCCGGATACTGCGGGCTTAATTGAAAACACCACGTCAGCACCGTTTGATCCAGGGTTGTAGGCGTACCCTTGGTAATCCGCGTCTGGCTCGTTTCCCGCCCCAGGAAAGAACTTAGTTGGGCTACTTACTGTTGCCGGGAATAATGTACCCAGCAGGTCTCTCGACAGGTTACTAACCGCGTTTCCTGCAAAGTCTTGAACCAACGACCCTAAGGGGCCAAGGGCTTTTGAGTTAACGATAGAGGCCGTTAGGGACTGAGATATGGCTTGACTACCGGTTGAAATTAGCCCCGGTGTTACTGCCGAACTCAACAGCGAAGTGAGTGACTGCGGGCTCAACCCTGCGGTGCTCGCCCACTGGTCCGACAATTTGGGGCTCAAGGCCACCCTAACCGCTGAAGACGCGATATTGTTTATTAAACCTCCCGCAACACTGTTCACAAGGGAGTTTGAGCTTACTGAGATTGTAGGAATGACTCCGGAAAAAGCCATTATTTCCACCCCTGGCTACGGGTTTTCTTCACGCTAGTGTTCTTCTTATCGTCCCTCTTCACATCTTTCACAATTTGTGGAATTGCGTCGAGCGATGACTCATCTAGGCGGTATGTGCAAATCCACCCTTGCTCAGTCGGCGCAATCTCAAAGTTGAAACGGTGACTGTCATACTGAAAAGTTCCTGCGAACGTCCCGTCGTCTACTTGCAAAAAGTCGTTCGAACTTGACGGGTACTTGCCCTTAGCATCACGAATGTTGTTTACTGAATCTCCGAAAACACTCTCAATAACGCTTGTAAGTACCCTCTCAACTTTTTCCGCAGTCCCCAGATTATCCTCAACGAAGTTGTCTAAGGTAATAGAAGGATCGCTTGAACTATCCCATAGCTTCTCAGGGTGTATACTCTCTATGGACTCTGCAGACGGCCAGTGGTCAGGGTTCACCTTTTGTAGCATTTCCAAGGTCTCGTCAACTTCTTCAGTGCTCAAGTCCCCTACTCCCTCAACCTTTGAAAGTGCAGAGACTAGTGAAACGTCTCCATCGGCGAATTCGTGGGCAAAGTTATCCAGGTAACCCTGAGGAATGCTTGCAGCATTTCCCCCGCACGCTTCGAGAAGAAGGTGAGCCATTGAACTACAATGGGCGAAGTAGGATAAGTCGGACTGCATCCCGGCACAATCATTCCCCCTAGTTTTACCCGTTTTACCGCCCTAAAGTCTCGTTGGTGAATCTAAACCCACCTTAGCAAACTGAATTAGGGTCTGATCAAAGTGGTCACTCCGAAGGTTAACTCCGGGTTCATTTAAGCATTCTACAAGGTTTTCATACCATGGGGCGTCCTTTTCTATATTGTAGTCAAGGTTGGGTTCTGTCAAATCGAATAAGGATTTTGGGCTGCCTGGTGGCAAATTATCTCCCATGTCACCAAATTTAACTTTCCAGTCGGCAAGATTTTTGGGGTGGTCTAAGTCGAAACCCATCCTCCATTTAGTATGCTCAATTACACCTGCATTATCTACAAGTCTTGCTTGAATTTTCTCTTTTGGGAAGGGGACACGAGTGTTTGCGAAATACACTCCAATGTCTTCATCTACAAGTTGAGACCAATCTCTGTCTAGGGTGGATAGCAAAATTTGCCGGTCTCTTACAACAGACCCTGGTTCGCTATCTCGAGAAAGCCGATAAACGGCCCCGGCAATATCATCGGCCTCAAAACCTTCCTGAGAGAACACCGGATAGTACTTGTTGACGTATTCCCACCCTATGTCAAAGATGCGCCAAAACGTATCTGTCTTGTCCCCCCGAGTACCTTTGTAATTAGTTGGAATCTCTGATATGTTTTTTCCTTTCTTCTCGGCATATTCTACCCAGGCGGTCTGAACTTCTGTGGACTCTACCATGACCCGGTCGCGCCAGTAGTTCCCTGTGTCTTTGAACCGACTATCCGCAACCACGACTATACGGTAGGGGTGCCTCGGGAGCATATCTGGCCCCCGGTTAATTTTTAGAGCCCAACACCCTTTTATCAGTTTGTCCTCTACATCCTTATTTACAGATCCCTCGACTTTATCTTCGAACCACCGTTTCACGTCGTGTAAATAAACGTGGAAATCAACAACTACGAGTGGGGCAGGGTTACTATCGAGCTTAAAGTAGGACTCTAATTTTGGTCTTGGCGTTTCATTTTCACTCATATAATTCAGCGGTAGCACCCTTATTCTAGGGTCTACCGCTATTCGTAAACTATATTGTTTTCGGCATAGGTAAGTCTATGTAGTACGTCGGAAGGCCAACTTCTTCCTCGGAAAATCGCGAGTCAGATAAACTGTGCCATTCACCTGACTTGAAGTGCCACACGTCACAATTTGACATTTGAAAGTCCCCACTCCTATCAGAGAATGCGACCAAGTACTTTTTATCTACCGGAGGGGAATCCTCCGCAATCTTCCAGAATCCCTTTGCGATTTGATTGTTCATGTTGCAGGTGATTGTGCCCTTAAGAGCTCAATTTTGGCTTTTAGTTTCAGGATCTCACGATCTTTCTCGTCTTCAGTGTACAGGGGCTTCTGTGTCTTCTCGTCGAACAGAGAGCGATAGATGGTAGGGAACTGTGTTGAAAAGATTGTTCGAACTGACCGCGCTAGCTCAACGTGCTCCCATTGCGCCACCCCCTCATCATCTCTCACTCCGATGTAGTGAATGAAGGAGCGAACGCTTCCCTTAAGATACATGCGAGTGTAAACCCCTTCTGGTAACACAAATCGGGCCATCTCTTTTGCGATGCCCTTGTCCAGAAGGTTTGTGTAGGACTGGAGCGCTGCTTTATACGCAAACTCAAACTCAGTCAACATAAAGTCTGTGAGGCTGGGGTCCTCGGCTACAAAACTGTTTTGTCGGTTCTTGGTGTCTTGCAACCTCGCCTGTTCAGGCATGTAGAAGAGATCCTTGAATGTTGGTAAGTCTTCCGTATGCTTGCGCATCATTTCTTGGTTCTCATACCGCCCCGAAAACTGCTGAAATTTGAACGAACTATGCCTAAGCACCTGAACAGAAATCGCAAGCGGTGTTACAACTTCCACAGTGAGGTCGGCCTGGTCAAACACGCTCCAGTGGCCCTCTTTCGCACAGTACTTGAGCAGATGCTCAATTTTAGGATTGCTCTGGTCTTTGCTCGTTACTCGTGCGATGTATGCTATCAGCTCTTCCCCTTGGGGAGTGGTGCTTACAAGGCGAGATTTGCTAGAGCCTTCGATGAACCACGGATTGTTATTCTCCATGTCAAGAAGCTCCCTGTGAGGTTAGACGGGTTTCGAGTCTATCAGCAATCCCCGCGACAATCTCAGCCATAGTGGCTACGGCAGTGGAGTCATTGATCTTAATAACAGGGTCTTGAACACTGAAAACAGGGTGTTCCACGGGCTCATTCCCCCTTTGGGACTCTTCACCCGAGGACAATGCAAGAAACTCGTCGTAGTCTAACGGGTAGCCTATTGCTCTCAAGAACCGCTCAAAATTCTCAATCATTTCGCTAAGGTCCGCCTCAGACGAAAACTGTATAGATACTCGTGGGTCGGACGGGTCTTCAGCGTCGAATCCCTCGGTGGAGGGCTCGTAAAGGAAGGTAATTGTACCAAACATTGTGTTCAAAAGTCGAGAGAAATTTCGTCAGAGCTTAACGTGGCGAGATCTAAGCCTTTCGCCATGAGATCCATGATACGGACGGTAGATATGCAATCTGCAAGAGCGTCGTGTGCTGGCATTCCAGACAAGTTTGGAAGTTTCTGCCAGCGTACACTGCCCTTGCTTTCGTTCCACTCACCCTTCCACTCTGAGTACCTGTCCATGCAACAACTCGCCCCCGAAAATTTGGGAACCACCATGTTGTATTTCTTGTACAAATGTACTAAGAGGGCGATGTCAAAATCTGCGTTGTACGCAACAACGTGCTTACCATCCAGGATGAAAGATATTAGCTTTGCAACCTGAGGGAAGACAGGGCTCTCACTGACCATGTCGTTGGATATGCCGTGTATCCCAACTAGCTGGTCACTCATTGGCTGAGCGGGTTTTATCAGCATGGAAAACAACGGTCGCATAGCGGTGTTTGTTACAGTGAGCTGAACAATTTCCGTCGTAGGGTCGTTTCTTAGTATACCTGTGGTTTCGCAGTCGATAACCACGGTTTTTGTATCAGCAAGGCGCTCTTTCGCCCACTCTGACGCTTTTCGCTTGAGCTCTTTGAACTCTAACTCGGTTGGTTTCACTGTTTAGGTAAGTTTTCTAAGGCGGAGTCGTCCGCTTCAGCTTCATTGTAGGTTGCCACCACGGGCAGTAAACCCTGGGCGTCACGGTACTCTCTCTCGATCCTTTCGTGCCATTCTATTACCTTCGTGAAAGCAACGATTAGGTCAGTTGCGTAACCTTGAACCCGTTCTCGGTCCCCCGGCCCGTCTTGTAAAACGAACTCAAAATAAGTACGTCCTTCGTGGTCGTGACTTTCGATTTCAATTTTCATAGTTTTCAGTAAGAGCTACAGGGAAAATCCCATAATCTTCGAGTCCAAACATGCCCCTGTCAATTGACTTCCCCCCCATTCGAGTGTATGAGTAAACCTTTCCGGTGAAGCGCACACGTTCGTTCTTCCGGGGTACGCCTCCCGCCATCTTAAATTGCCTTTTCAAGACCCACAAATGGTCAAGGTATATAGATTCCCCCAGGGGCAAAGGAGTTACAAAGACGTTCACAAGGCATAGCGAATCGAGATCTTTTCTTTTACCGTGGGGGCGAAACTCTTTGACTCTGCCTGAGCAATCAACCTCGGTTCCCAGTAGGTACTTCAGATCATCTCGCTGCCGTATTACTGAGGTTTTATTTGTCACATTTAGTGAGTTGTTTCTACTTGGAGTTTAGCGCTGTCAAGCGAAGGGTAAAGCTTCTTACACGAACCTACTCGATGAGCGACACACTCGGCAAACAAACATTCGGACTAACCAAAAAAGACTACACCGACAAACTAAGTAGAATTATAGAGAACCACCGAGTAAATTCCCAGCTTATTGGTGAACCGAAGGAGTTTGTTTTAAGGTCGTGCCGAGTCACACCTACGTGGGAAAAGTTGTCTACAGACCCTGAAGTTAAGCTCTATCTTAGGAATGTAGATATCGCCGGGGGCATGAGAGTGAAAATGCTAAGCCTCGAAAGAGGCGGCTCCAAGCAACCTGTGCCCAAGAAGAAACTTATCGACTTTTTGTATCCTCCAAAGAAAATCGCAACCAGCGCAAGCTCAGAGGAGAAGCATTTTAATGCGGTAAAAGCAGCCATGAGGAGCGGTGTGTCTCAACAGCTGAAGGACTTTCGAGACTCTGTGAATCTTCCGGCAACTTGCTACCTAACGGGAAAGAATCTAAGGAGGGGCATGAAGACAGACGTGGACCATGTGGGTTTGTCTTTTGCTGAAATTGCAGACTCGTTCGTTAAACTAAACTCGTTGACCTACGTGGATATTTTCCTGGTGGGCCCACCCACGGCGAAGGAGTTTAAGGACAAAGCCCTGTGGAAAGAGTGGAAAAGCTATCACCTTGCAAAGGCTAATTTCTCTTTGGTGTGCTCCTCGGCTAATCGGTCTAAGGGGTGCGAGGGTTATAAAACTTCTGAGGAAGTTCTTGGATCTTTCTCCAAATGTGACGCGGAAGATCTTTCCCTGGACTTTTAAGGGGGTCTGGCTAACTCGGCACTTTGAACGCCCACGTAGACGAGCAATAAGGGCTATTACACCTTTTGTGTGTACAACACAACTTTCAAACACGCCCCCGCAACTGTACTTCCTACACGAGTTATCAAGAAGGTCACTAGGGATCCCGCCGCTATGGTGAACCCCCCAGTTGTAAAAGCTGTTGAGAATGCCCCAGGCGTAGCTGTCGAGTTTGTGGACCCAATTGCAATCGTTGGTAGAGTTGTGTATACTGAGACGCCGTTAACCCTGATGTCAAACTGCAAGGAAGCACCCGCAGGTGGTGTCCCAACCGCCCAGACCGGAAGACTTGTAAGCACCGTGGCCCTGGGCCAGTACGGGAGTTTTAGGCGTGTTCCAACTGTTAAGTTGGATGTCTCATCGCTAAGGCTGAATAGTTCGTCTGTTTGAGATGCCAGGCTTAGTCTTTGCTCGGACGAGAGCCAGCTAGTTCCGCTCCAAACCTTAAAATTTTCTGCGACAGTGTCGTACCAAAGCTCTCCCAAGCATAGGCCCAGGAAGTATGGGGCTGAAACACCAAAGTTTGGTGGTTCTGGCCCAACATGACACGGGCCAACTTTTATAAGGTTGCCTTCAATGTCTGCAAAGTACAAACCCGGCTCTTCAGTACCTATGTTCGCAGCCAGCTGCCCGTCCTGCAAAGTAATTGGGTCAGGTCTTTTCTTCTCGTCGGTACTTCGCAGAACCAGGGTGGTTTGAGACATACTCTCCTTGGGGTTTTCGACTCTTATTGTAAGTTATACCCTTTGGGGGGGGGCCCCCGG
>Ga0214163_1000814_pt1 | contig 13961 bp, 9 predicted proteins | sample LakMenepilimnion_2_FD_153001 | JGI IMG/M metagenome (GOLD analysis project Ga0214163, IMG submission 153001) | Freshwater microbial communities from Lake Mendota, WI - Practice 15JUN2010 epilimnion v4 | ecosystem: Environmental > Aquatic > Freshwater > Lake > Epilimnion/Euphotic zone | place... | reverse complement strand
CACCGGCTTCAGCCTTGGCGGCGTCGTCCTTTTCCTTCATGGCGGCTTTGCGGCTCATCTTCACTTTGCCTTTGTCATCAATGCCGATGCACTTGGCGGTGACGATGTCGCCGACCTTGACGACGTCTTCGGTCTTGTTGACACGGAAGTCGGCGAGTTCGCTGATGTGGATGAGGCCGTCCTTGTTACCAAAGAGGCGCATGAAGGCTCCGAAGTTCGTCGTGCTGACGACCTTGCCGGTGTAGAGCTTGCCGATCTCGACCTCGGCGGAGACGCCGGAGATCATTTCGAGGGCACGCTCAAGGCCTTCCTTGCGGGTAGCATAGACATACACAGTGCCGTCGTCTTCGATGCTGATTTCAGCGCCGGACTCGGCTTGGATGCCTTTGATGTTTTTGCCGCCAGGACCGATGAGTTCACCGATCTTGTCAGGGTTGATCTTCACGATCTCGATGCGTGGGGCATACTTGCTAAGTGGCTTGATTTCGCTGATGGCGGCGGACATGGCACCGAGGACTTCGGTGCGGCCGTTCTTGGCCTTCACGATGGCTTCTTCGAGGATGCTCAAAGGAATGCCTGGGAGCTTGAGGTCGAGCTGGTAGCCAGTGACGCCTTCGCTGGTTCCGCAAAGCTTGAAGTCCATGTCGCCGAAGTGGTCTTCGGAGCCGAGGATGTCCATCATGGTGAGGTAGCGCTTCATGCTTTCGCCTTCGAACTCAGTGACGAGACCGACGGAGATGCCAGCGACAGGGCGCTTCAGAGGCACACCCGCGTCCATGAGGGCCATGACACCCGAGCAAACGGAGGCCATGGAGGTGGAGCCGTTGGAGGCCATGACTTCGCTGCTGATGCGGATGGCATACGGGAAGACAGACTTCTCTGGGATGACAGGCTCGATGGAGCGCTCAGCGAGAGCACCGTGACCGATTTCACGACGGTTTTGACCACCGAAGCGACCACACTCACCGACGGAGAAGGGAGGGAAGTTGTAGTGAAGAATGAAGCGCTTGCTGTCCACGCCACCGGCGTAGGTATCCATCTCTTGAGCTTCATCAGCTGGGGCGAGTGTGGCGATGGAGAGAGCCTGGGTCTCTCCACGAGCAAACAAGGCGGAACCGTGCGTGCGTGGGAGGACGGAGACTTCGCCGGAGAGCTGGCGGATCTGGTCGATGCCACGACCGTCGCAGCGGCTGAGTTTGTCCAGGATGGAGATGCGGAAGGCTTTCTTCTGGAGATAGTCGAAGGCCTGGCCGATAGCGTAGCCGCTGGCTTCAGGGAATTTGGCTTTGATGGCGGCTTCCACTTCATCCTTGAGAGCACCGATGGCTTTGCCACGGGCGACCTTGCTTGGCTGATAGATGGCACCTTCGATGCGGTCACCTGCGACCTGGTAGGCCACTTCGAGGAGGTCGTCCTGAACCAGCATGAGGGGCATGACCCGCTTCACTTTGCCAGCGAGGGCGGCGAGCTCTTCCTGTGCCTTCACGAGGCCCTGGATGCTGTCTTGAGCGAAACGGAGGGCGGCGATGAAGTCGGCCTCAGGCATTTCCTTGGCAGCGCCTTCGATCATGATGACTTCGGTCTTGTTGCCGACATAAACGAGGTCGAGATCGCTGTCGTCACGCTGGCTGTGGGTCGGGTTCACGATGAACTGACCATTCACACGGCCCACGCGGACGGCACCGATCGGTCCTGCGAAAGGAATGTCGGAAACGCAAAGAGCGGCAGAAGCGCCGTTGATGGCGAGGATGTCAGAATCGTTCTGGCCGTCAGCGCTGAGCAGGAGGGCGACGATCTGGGTTTCGTAGAGGTAACCTTTTGGGAACAACGGACGCAATGGGCGGTCCGTCATGCGGCAGGTGAGGATTTCCTTTTCGGTAGGGCGACCTTCGCGCTTGAAGTAGCCACCAGGGAACTTGCCGGCTGCGGAGGCTTTTTCTTTGTATTCCACGGATAGGGGGAAGAAGTCGAGACCTTCCTTGATCTTGGTGGCGGATACGGCGGTGACGATGACGATGGTATCACCGAGGCGAACTGTTACCGCGCCATCGGCGAGGTGAGCGAGTTTACCGGTTTCGATTTCGATGATCCCTGAACCGCAGGGAGCTTTTACTGTATGGATGGCCATAGGTTGTTTGTCTTCTTTATCTTGTTTGTTTGGGGGAATTGTGAGCGCTGGCGCGAAATGACAAATGCCGAGGCTCAAATGACGAAGTCGGGAGAGAGCAGGGATTACCAGGTGAATTGGTGAATACGGTAAAGCGGAAGCGATTCATGCTCCAAGCCCACTTTCCGGCAATGTCGCCAAGCGAAAAGGGGCGATGCGTCGTGGCATCACCCCTTTTGGTGGAAATAAATGATTAGCGGCGGAGGCCGAGGCTCTTGAGGAGCTTCACATAGCGCTCGTTAGCGGTCAGCTTGAGGTAATCAAGCAGCTTGCGACGGCGGGAAACCATCTTCAAAAGACCACGACGTGTGCTGTGGTCTTTGCTATGCACATTGAGGTGCTGGGTAAGTTCGTTGATGCGTGCCGTCAAGATGGCGACCTGGACGTCGGCGCTGCCGGTGTCTTTGTCGTGAAGTTTGAATTCTTGGGGGCTGGTAGTAGCTTCGCTCATGGTCTGTGTTGAAAACCCGACACCTTGTCAGGCGGGTTGTTTTGTAAGGATTGAGGGCCGCGAAGAAATCACGATTGACTGCTTTGGCAAGGAGTTTTTCACAATGAGGTGCATGAAAAACAGGATAGCTCTTTTCACTTCGGAATGTTCATGCCATGGCTGTGCTGTGGCCTCTTTTTACACTTTCGATCAGCTTCATCAGTTCCCAGCACTGAATCCGCCAGCACGACTGGCTGTGATTGGTGACCCTGTTGCCCATTCCAAGTCCCCTCAGATGCACAATCCCGCACTGCAAGCCTGTGGTATCGAGGCTCAGTATGTGCGGGTGCAGGTGCCAGTTGGGCAGGTGAAGCAGGCCTTCGCGCTTTTTGCCAAACAGGGCTTTCTAGGGGTCAACATCACCATCCCGCACAAGTTTGAGGCTTTGGAGGTGGTGGACGAGCTTGATCCTCTCGCCCGCCAACTCGGTGCCGTGAATACACTGGCGATCCGTGATGGCCGCCTGCACGGCTACAACACCGACGGCCCCGGTTTCCTGAGAAGTGTGAAAGAAGCCTTCGGGGCAGAGGTAAAAGATTTAAGCCTTCTGATTCTCGGGGCCGCCGGAGGCGCAGGCCGCGCCGTGGCGGTGCAGAGTGTCCTGTCTGGCTGCCGTCATCTGGTGCTGGCGAATCGTACTGAATCCAAGCTGGCACCTCTTTTAACCGAACTGGCAGGTCTCCATGACGGATCCTTGGCGGTGAAAACCTGCTCACTGGAGCCAAATAATCTGGCTCAAATGCTGCCAGACGTGGACATCATCGTCAATGCGACCTCCGTAGGCATGAAGGCTGATGATGCGCCTCTGCTGCCAGTGGGCTGCCTAACCAAAAATCATGGCGTCTATGACATGGTTTATCGTGCCAGCGGTCCGACGGACCTTATTACACAGGCGATCCAGGCAGAAGCGAGACACGCTGACGGCATGTGCCTGCTGCTTCACCAAGGCGCGATTTCCTTTGAACATTGGTTTAATCGTCCAGCTCCCTTGGAAGCCATGCGCGCGGGTTTGATGGCAGCGCAGGGCTGAATCAGTAGTTAAAGAGGTCACTGACCTGCCACTCACCTTCACGGGTTTTTCCCTGGAGGGTAAAAGCCTTGTTCAGAGCGGCTGCGATGCGGCGCTTCATGTGGGGAGTCAGGCGGCGGCCTTTGCGCGCACGCTGCACGGCTTTGTGCGTGATCGGTTCTTCACTGACGCTGACGATGTCGTGATTGCCCATGGCGAGCTCGTTCAGGATGGCATCAAGCGGCTGAGTGCCGAAGTTACGCTCGATCTTTTCGGCTTCTTCTGTGGCGGCTGGAGTGTCTGGAGTAGTGTTCATTCTAAATCTTGGAGCAATTCTTCGAGTCGGCGTGTGACTTCAGCATCAGTGCTGGTTTTGAGCGCTTCTTGGAGGCTGCCTTTCGCCACAAGGCCGAGTCCGCGCAAGGTGTTCGTGGCGTTTTCCCGCACTTTCCATTGCTCATCTCCGAGCTCTCGGACCAGTTGGCCGATTTTATTCATCAGAGCGCTATCGGTGATGGGGATTGGATTCACCACTCTTTGGATCATCGCTACAGGGATCTTGCCGCGAAAGCTGGGGCCTTCGATACTGAGTTCGGCGCTTTCCAGTCGGCCAGTGATGTGACCGCCGGCCCAGAGTGTAGCTTTGAATCGAGGGGAAGTCGTCTCCCCATCTTCGTCTTCGAGGGTTAATTCACGAAGGCTAGAGACGGCTAGGCTAACAGGATCAGCCACGGTTTTGAGCGTAAATGTAGTATCTGTGATTCGCGCGATAAGCCGCTGGTCACCAGCAAGTTCAAGATACGGCACTGCGGGATCTTCGGCCTGCCAATCTTGAGCCTTGAGACTCTCTGGAGTAATGATTTGTAGAAGCTGCGAGAGGTCGATTTTTTGTGTTCCAAGATCCACCGTCTCAAGGCTGATTTCCCCCTTTAATGGACGCGCTTGCAGCCTGCTGCCGTCTCTAAGAAAGATCGTTCTGCCGGCATGTTCTTCACCGTTCCCCTGCATCATGAGGATTTCTGACCAAGGAACATTAAGCTGACCAAACTCCAACTCAGCCCGAAACTGGCCTTCGGGCTTGATGGTAAGTCGCTCGCCGTTTTTCAACTCCATGAGCGTGTACGAAAGCTCAGGCGTCTTGTTCGGCAAAGCCAAGACTAGTCGATCCAGTTTTTGAATGGGCATCTTGCTGCCGTTGATCAGATCCAGATACAGACCTGGAATCTTCAAAACACCATGCCAGCGCTGTCCATCACGGAGCCAAAGCCAGCCTCCACTGTTTCCTGTCAGCAGAGGCCCTGCGAGCGCGGATAAACGTGCCCATGGCAAACTGACAGGCCCCGACTCCCGTAAAAGGGCAACACTCTCCGCACCCGCCTGTCCCTGAAGCAGCGAGTCATCTCCCAGGGCAAGCTGGTCGAACGTTGTCGCCGGGATGCTCCAGAACTGGGTGGGAAACCAATCCTCAAAGTTTTTCAATCCTGTCTCTGATTTCAGATTCATCACGCTGCTGAGTTGTGTTTTGGCCAGGCCTCTACTGAGCTTTTTTAAGCTGTAGGGCAGGCAGGCTTTGGCCGCTTCTTCTGGTGTGGCTTTTTCACCGAGTTTGATCTGGCTGACGCCGTGCAGGATCGACTGCGTCTGCCCGGCAGGGATGGTCAAAACATAGCTCGCCGAGAGTTGGTAGTTTCCTTTGAATGAAAGGCGTAGCGGGCTTTTGGCGCCAGGAGCGCGCATCATGAAAAACAAAGCGGGCGTCTGACTGCTGCCTTCCTCGGGAAGGCAGAGCACGCCTGATTCCGAGGCTTCCAGATCTGCTTTCAATTCGCGTCCTGCATTGCTGTAAATGCCTCGCGCCGCATTGTTGAAGCTGTGACGAATTTCGACCTGGGTGGTCAGGTCACGATGCGTGGTGTTTTGAAGCTCCTCCACATAACGCAGAGCCCCTTCACGCTCAAAAAAAGTAATCCAACGCGTGATTTTTAGACCATTTTGAGGCTGCGGGTTTGTCATCATCAACTCAGCACCATCGGGGCTGGCCAATGCCTGCTGTCCATAAAACTGCTGTGTGCCGACATGTAGCATGAGACAGTTTCCGATCATCGTCGGCGCACTCGTCTGACGCTGGAGACCTCCGTTGGACTCGATCAGCCATTCTTGACCTTTTTGATCCGTCATCGGCGCAGGTTGATAGGGCAGACTGGGTGTCTGCTGGCTGTATAGATTGACGGCCCAAAGCCAGATGATCAGATGCCACTTCATCGCACCCCACGTTGCTGGATGCCTGCTGCTTTGGCAAGGCGGCATCATTTCTCAGATTGCACATAAATGGCACTCAGCCGGATGTCGGTGCGTTGTTTGCCTTCAAAGCTGATTTTGAGACGAACTCGATCGGGCAGGACTCCTAGTTCTCTACAATCGACGGGCAATTGGTAGCCGTTTTCCTGAATTAGGCAGGTATGTTTGGGGATGGGCTTTTCTTGATCATCGAGCATCTCGATACGGAGCATTGCCTTGGCGCCCAAACCTTCAGCATTGATGAAAAAACGCGGATTTTTGACCGCAACTGACTGGGTGACCAGCTCAGCCTTGACCTGTGGCAATTGATAATCTCCAGGCCCTTCTCCGCTGGTATCCACCGTGAGATCTGCAAAGCGATCTCGTGGCAACACGGCGATGCCGACGCCACCGCGTTTAACTTCAGGTCCACCCGTGGCGCGTGGGTCCCAGGCTCCGTAGTAAATAAAAGTGCTCTCAGCGATGTTTTCAAATCCCTGGCCTTGCAAGACGCCGCCTTGATCCCACTGTCCATCTTTACCGCGCTCTAGGAAAGTCCATTCATGTTTCGGTTCCCTGAAGTTATGGCCGTCATTGCTGAGCACTAGGCCAAGATCGACGGTCACATCTTTCCAAGCTGCTGCTCCGTGCCAGCGTCCGTAGATGCCAAGCAGGACGTTCCGGCGCTGCCAGACGCTGATGCCTTCGTGATTTTGCTCGCCCTCGCGACTGCGTCCGGCCCCGAGATATTCATGCTGAGCCGTGCGCACAAAGGCCAGCGTGCTCGTGGCTGACCAGTTCACAAAATCCGCGCTGCGATGCAGCCGCACGACCCTGCCTTGATAGTGATGGGTGGAAGGCATCGCGTTCTGAGCGGTGAGGAAATACTGCCCGTCCCACTGATACAAGCCGCCACAGGGTTCGAGGTGAAAGCCCGGCACCAGCAGATCTTCCTTTCGAAGCTCGGCTTTGATGGGTTGAACGTCTTTGACGGGTTTCCAGGTCAGCCCGTCAGCACTCACGAAAGGCAGCAAGGTGCCGAGTCGTGTGTGATGCCGGAAATAAACGTGGGTGGTCATCTTGTAACGTCGGGCAGGATCAGGATCAGAGTCATCTTTGATCACCTTGAGGTTCACAAATCCCCAGGCCGCGCCGACGTCGATGAGGTTGTTGTTTTTTGTGCCGCCAAATTTCACTAGGCCAAGATTGGGCTTCGTCCAATTCACCCCATCAGCACTTTCTGCATAAGCCGCACGCCAGCGGGCTGAGGCGATGTTGCTGTTAACCGCATCATCAAAGGCCACATACCACATCCGATAGCGGCCGCCGTCATGGATAACTGAGCCATAAAACTGCACGCCTTGTGCATCTGAGCTGCCGGGGGCTCCGCGTGGTAAGATCGGATTCGCTGGATGCCTGACCGGTTGGCGCATTTGCAGCCTAAGATTCTGCGTGTGTGGGATCGCCACATTGTCGAAGGAGAACAGGGTCAGTGCCTTGGTTTCATCAAACAAGTCAGCTGCGATGACTGGCGTGGAGGCAATGAGAAAGGCGGTGAATAGCAGCTTCATGAGAAATGGTCTGTGTTCAGGTTAAAGCATAGCCGCTGATGCTGTTGAGAGGCCAGATGGAAAAACATGAGGTTCTCACTTTCTAAAATATGATATTTATATAAAATATAATTAAGATGAATTATATTAGACTCATTATTGTTTATAGTATAATATTTATATAATCTGTAAATAAAGCGATCTTATGTTGAAACTCAAGTCCTCCACTCTTCGCGTCCTGAAGGTTCTCTTGACTGTCACGTTGATGACATCGGCGCTTACTGTTTCAGCCCAGCTGCCCAGCACCACAGCGGGCACATATCAGGCGCTGCTTGATCACCATGCTTGGTACAATGGTGGATATGGTGGCAGTCTGCGCATCACGGTGACAACTACGGGTTCGTATTCAGGGACGATCACGCGTGGTATTCATGAAAACACGATCAAAGGCAAGTTTACACAAGCCACCGTGGAAGCTGTGCCGCAGAGCACTTTTTTTGTGCCGCGTCGTTACCCATACGCGCCGTTATTTGTGACACTTCAGATCCCTTCTGGCGAGAATACCATCACAGGCACCTTACTCGAGCCTAGCGGAGAGATCCTCAGCATCAGTGGACGCAAAGCTGGGTTCAGCACTAAGCTGCCAGCCACCGGATACATCGGGACTTGGAATACAGCCTATGAAATCCCGCTAGTACACGTTGGTGATGCCGCTCTACCTCAGGGAGCCTGCTGGGCACGGCAGAAAATCTCCAGCAGTGGCGTGGCAACGTGGATCGGCAGACTGCCAGACGGTAACAGCTTCACCCACAGTTCGCTGCTTTCAGCGAGTGGTCATGCGGCTTTACACGTGATGTTGCATGGTTATCGGGCTTCGATTCAAGGATGGCAGGTCTTAAATGCTGAAAGCAAGACTTCCATCGCCACTCTCTATTGGATCAAGTCCGCTTTCAGCAAAACCAAGTATCCAGATGGTTTTCCGATGCTGACACTCTTGGGCAACGGCGGCAAATACACCGCACCAACTGGTAGCAATCTTATTTTTGGCATCACTTCAGGACAACAAAATGCACGTTTCGCCTTCTCTCAGGGAGGCTTGGCTAGTAGCTTCAGCCAGCCTTTCACAATGGGTGCCAAACATAAAATCACCCTGCCAACCGGCTCGGGAAACCCTTACCAAATCAAAGCCACTCTCGATCCAGCTACGGGCATTCTTCTTGGTAGCGGAAAAGCCATCAACTACGTCAGCACCAATCCTAGCAGTGGCCGCCCTGGAACCTTCAGTGCTCTCGCGATCCCTGGAAGGAATGTTGCCCTAGGGAACTTCCAACTGCCTGTCAGTATGGCCATAGGTGCGCAAATTCTGTCTGGAAAACTCGTGGCAGAAGAAAACGAGCTGCTGAACTACTGATTTAACGGCATTCCCACCACGCTGGAGCGAACGGCCTTTTGACAAACGGCTGCAGCGCGGCACTCTGGGAGTCCTTTGAAAAACGTCCTCTTTGTCTGCACTGGAAACACCTGCCGCAGCCCCCTGGCTGAGGTGCTTTTCCGTGACCTCGTCAAAGATGCCACGGATTACGAGGTTGGCAGTGCGGGGACCGGGGCCTTTTCTGGGCAAAACGCCAGTCGGCATAGCGTCAGTCTCGCTAAATTCAAGGGGCTGGATTTGAGCAAGCATCAAAGCCGTGCGGTCACCATCGACCTCATCGAAAAAGCTACCCACATCTTTGCCCTCGGACGCTCCCACTTGTCTGCTCTGCTCTCCGATTATCCAGAGGCTGAGGACAAAATTTATCTCCTGAGCGAATTCACCGCTGATGATCGTCTGCGTGGGCGAGACGTTAGCGATCCTTTTGGTGGTGACCTCGAAGAATACCGCGAGATGCAGGAGCACCTCGAACAACTCCTGCCCAGTATTCATGCCTTCATTGAGCAGACCTGGAAACCTGCACAACCTTGATTTTCCCAACCATTTCCTGACATGTCAGCCACCTCCCTGCCCCAAAAAATCTCCATCGCATCTGATCACGGCGGTCTTGCCCTGAAAAACGCCGTCGTCACCCACCTACAGACAGCTGGCTACGGCGTCGAGGACCTTGGCACGCACAACATGGACAGCGTGGATTATCCAGACTTCGCTGAACTGGTTTCCGAGCGTGTTTTAGATGGCCGCGCAGACGCCGGCATCCTCGTCTGCACCACAGGCATCGGCATGTCCATCAGTGCGAACCGACATGCAGGTATCCAGGCCAGTCTTGTGCATGATGCCGAGACCGCTGCCATCACGCGTGAGCACAACGCCTCCAACATTCTCTGCCTCGCTGGCAAAACCACACCCGTAACAACTGCTATGGAAATCGTGGACACCTGGTTGAAGACACCCTTCGCCGGAGGCCGCCACGGCCGCAGAGTCGATAAAATGAACACCCAAGCCCACCCCCTCAGCATCCTCGCCAGCTCCGATCCCGCCGTTGCAGAAATCATTCGCGGTGAGCAGCATCGTCAGCAAAACAACATTGAGCTCATCGCCAGTGAGAACTTCACCAGCCGTGCCGTCATGGCCGCCCAGGGCTCATGTCTCACCAACAAATATGCCGAAGGTTATCCAGGCAAGCGTTGGTATGGCGGCTGTGAGGAAGTGGACAAAGTTGAGCAGCTCGCCATCGACCGCGCCTGCGAACTTTTTGGTGCCAAGTATGCCAACGTGCAGCCTCACTCCGGCTCACAGGCCAATGCCGCCGTCTATTTCAGTGTGCTTCAGCCAGGTGACAAAGTATTGGGCATGAACCTCGCTCACGGCGGCCATTTGACCCATGGAAATCCAGCCAATTTCTCAGGTCGCTTTTACAACTTCTGCCAATACGGCGTCAGCCAAACCGACGAGCGCATCGACTATGATGAGCTCGCCGAAGTGGCCCAACGTGAGCAGCCCAAAATGATCACTGCTGGAGCCTCGGCTTATCCGCGCATCATCGACTTCAAAAAGATGAGCGAGATCGCCAAAAGCGTTGGTGCCTACCTCTTCGTCGATATGGCCCACATCGCGGGTCTCGTCGCCGGCGGAGCACATCCATCGCCGATGGAGTATGCTGACTTCGTCACGAGCACCACCCATAAGAGCCTGCGAGGCCCTCGTGGCGGTATCATCCTGACGAACAGCGAGGAGCTGATCAAGAAGATCAACAGCCAGGTTTTCCCAGGCGTTCAAGGTGGCCCGCTGATGCACGTCATCGCCGCCAAGGCCGTTTGCTTTGGGGAGTGTCTCAAGCCTGACTTCAAAGACTACACGGCGCAGGTCGTGAAAAATGCTCAGGCTCTCGCAGCTCGTATGAGCCAGCTAGGCTACCGCATTGTCAGTGGTGGCACGGATAATCACGTCATGCTCGTCGATCTCCGTCCGAAGGGGCTCAACGGCAAGGTCGCCAGCGAAACCCTCGACCACGCAGGCATCACCGTGAACAAAAACGGCATTCCTTTCGATACCGAGAAAATCACCCTCGGTGGTGGCATCCGTATCGGCACTCCAGCCGTCACAACGCGTGGCATGAAAGAGGCCGAGATGGTGTTGATCGCCAACTGGATCGACAAAGCTCTCAGCAACAAAGACAACGCCGCGGTTCTCGGTGAAATCAAAGCTGAGATCGCCAAAGTGAACGAGCGTTTTCTGCTGCCATAATCTCACCGACAGCACTCACATCGGGCCGGGAGCACATCCCGGCCCGAATTTTTTATCCCCTTCTGCCAGACTTCCCCCGCCCATGCTTTCAGCTAACGAACTGACCCTCTCCTACGGAAACCAACGACTCCTCGAAGGTGTCACACTCGCCGTCAATGAAGGTGAAAAAGTAGGCCTGGTCGGGCGCAACGGCTGTGGCAAAACCAGCCTGCTGAAAATCCTCGCTGGTGTCGAAAGGCCTGACACGGGAGATCTCTCCATCCAGCGCGGACTGCGTGTCGGCTACCTGCCTCAGGAATTTGAACTCAACGGTGAAACCACCGTGCTCGCCAACATCCAATCAGGCGTGGCCGATCTCGTGGAAATGATCCGCCGCTACGAAGCGGGAGAAGGCAGCGAGGCTGAACTCGCCGAGATGCTGCATCAAATCGAGGCTGCTGATGGCTGGAATCTCGACAGCCGCATCCGTGCCATCACCACAGCGCTAGCCGCGCCGCCATTGGAGGCGCTCGTGGCCCCGCTTTCAGGTGGTGAAAAACGCCGCGTCGCACTCTGTCGTTCACTCATTGCCCAGCCGGAATTGCTGCTGCTGGATGAGCCCACCAACCATCTGGATTCCGAGTCTATCCGTTGGCTTGAAGAGTATTTGAAGAGCTTTCCTGGAGCCGTCATTTTCGTAACGCATGATCGCTATTTCCTCGATGTGATCGCCACCCGCATCTTGGAGATTTCTGAAGGCCGCTGTTACTCACACGAGGGCAATTACACGGCCTATCTGGAAAGCAAAGCCGCCCGCCAGCAGATCGCCGAGCAGACAGAAAGACGTCGGCAGCGCTTCCTGCGCACTGAGCTCGAATGGGTGCGCTCAGGCGTCAAAGCGCGCGGCACTAAATCGCGGCACAGGTTGGACATGTTTTACCAGATCGAAGGCCTGGAAGCTCCTCCTGAAGAGCGTGAAATGGATCTGCTGCTGCCACCAGCGCCGGACTTGGGAAACATCGCCGTCGAGCTGGAAGGTGTCGGCGCTCACGTCACCGATGATCAGGGACAGCAACGCTGGCTTTTTCGTCATCTCAATGCCACGCTGAAGCCAGGTCAATGCACCGGCATCGTCGGGCGCAACGGTGCCGGTAAAACCACACTGTTACGCATTTGTATGGGCACGCGTCAGCCTGAAGAAGGCAAGGCCACCGTCGGTAAAAAAGTGGCTTTCAATTACATCGACCAAGCTCGTATGCAGCTCGCTGGCAACGGCACCGTGTTGGCTGAGGTGGCTGACCAAGATGAGACCGTCTTTTTTGGCAATCAAAAGCTCAGCGCCCGCTCCTACCTTCGCCGCTTCCTTTTCAATGACGAGCGCAGCAACGAACGTGTGGACCGTCTTTCTGGGGGCGAACGTGCCCGACTCATGCTCGCTAAAGTGCTCAAGCGCGGCGGCAATGTCATCGTACTGGATGAGCCCACGAATGACCTAGATCTGCAAAGCCTGCGCATTCTCGAAGAAGCCGTGAGCGACTTCGATGGCTCGGTCATCATCGTCAGTCACGATCGCTATTTCCTTGATCGTGTCTGTGATCAGATCATCGCCTTCGAAGAGGCTGGCGTACACGTTCAGACAGGGAATTACAGCTACTATCTGGAAAAACGCCGTGAACGCGAGGCACGGGACAAAGCTTGGACGGAAGCTGTTGCCAAAAACGAAAAAGCCAGTGTGGCTGCCACAGCCAAGGCAAAGCCGCGCAAGCTCAGCTTTAAAGAAACCCGCGAGCTAGAGACCATTGAAGCTGAGATTCTCATTGCCGAGGAAAAAGTGCAGGAGCTGGATACCACGCTGAATGATCCCAGTTTCTACATCACACGCTCCACGGAAGCTCCGGCTTTGCTAGCGCAGCTAGAAGCAGCACGCGGTGATGTCAGCCGACTGTATGCACGCTGGGAAGAGCTGGAGGCCATCAAAGCCGCGCAGGAGTCTGCTTAAAAACAAACAGAGCGGACCACCCGGTCCGCTCTGAAGTTTTCGAAGGTAGCCAACAGCCAAGAGGGACAACCCACTATCTGAAATGGACGGTGGGAAGCCGCGCATCCCTCACCTGCGAATAGTCTGCCATAATTGGAAATAGATGTGTCAGCCCACGGTAAGTGAGTTGTAAGACGATTGTCAGAATCAGATTTTTTGATCGTCTGACTTCTGTTGTTCTTAAAGATAGTGAGTTGCGTCTCATGGGTTGATTCTGGGCGTATCTGCCCGAGATGAAGTTCCCCCCATGCTTATGCCATCCCGTGAAATTTTAGCCCAGCCGCCGGAGACGTTCACCGGCATCGAAATCGCCAAAACCAAATCCTCTGCGGCGGGTGTGCCGGCAGTGACAAACTCACTGAAGCATGTGTACGGCAACAGTGGACTCGTGCGTGGCACGGCTGCGATGTTGGGCTTGAATCAATGGGAGGGATTTGACTGTCCTAGCTGTGCCTGGCCTGATCCAGATGATCACCGAAGCGCTTTTGAGTTTTGTGAAAATGGGGCCAAGGCGATCGCTTCGGAGACGACCAAAAAGCGCATGACACCTGAGCGCTTTCAGCAGCATAGCGTGGCAGAGCTTTCGCAGTGGAGCGATTATGAAATGGACCAGGCGGGGCGGCTGACTCATCCCATGGTTCTGCGTCCAGGAGCATCTCACTATGAGCCCATTTCTTGGGATGATGCTTTCGGTCTGGTGGCTGGTGAATTGAACGCGTTGACCTCACCTGATGAGGCTGTGTTTTACACCTCAGGCCGGGCGACCAACGAG
>Ga0214163_1000812_pt1 | contig 13983 bp, 12 predicted proteins | sample LakMenepilimnion_2_FD_153001 | JGI IMG/M metagenome (GOLD analysis project Ga0214163, IMG submission 153001) | Freshwater microbial communities from Lake Mendota, WI - Practice 15JUN2010 epilimnion v4 | ecosystem: Environmental > Aquatic > Freshwater > Lake > Epilimnion/Euphotic zone | place... | reverse complement strand
GGTGAGATCTGACGGGCTCGCGTCAGCACCAGCGGGTGATGCCCAGGTTTAAACCAGCCAAGCATCTCTTCATAGGTGCGTCGTCCGATCAGAAGCCACTTGTTTTCCGTGTAAGCCCGATATTGCGCACGATCCAAAGGCAGATCCCATGGGACACCTTGTCCTCGGGAAATGAATCCATCAGCCGAAACCGCCGCGATGAGGGTGAGATGGGCGCTCATGAGCTGAGCGTAGTCTTAACGGCCGCCTTTGTCACCGACAGTTTGCTTTACTTAAACAATGGAGCCGACGCTGGTGTTGGATTGAGAGTTAAGATGTAACCGACGACATTTTTGATCGTCTGTTCATCCGCAATGAAGAGAGAAGCCATCTGTACCATCTTGGCTCCTTTTTCATCGCCCTTGGCTGCACCACGGTGCAGGTTTTTAAACTTGGTCAATTGAGCGACCAGATACCAGCCCTGACGACCAACCAGAGGCGGACTGCCAAAAGCCATTTCACCACTGGCGTTATAGCGATGGCACTCCATGCAGCGCTCATAAAACAACTCCTGCCCGAGTGTCACATCAGCACCTTCGATCTCCAGCTTGGCAGGCACGACGAGCGGCAGCTTTTCCACATGAGCGGCCACAGCTTTGATTTGCTCAGGCTTCAGCGCTTTGGCGATGGCGGCCATCATGGCCCCCTGTGGATCAATGGCCGTATCGCTGCCGCGTTTGCCATCATGAAAATTGCTCAACTGCGTGGTGACATACCAAATCGGCAGATTCGCGATGGACGGCGACTTCACCTCCTCTTTTCCCTCACCTTTAGTACCGTGACATTGGACGCAGACATTGTTAAACAAGGCAGCACCGTCTTCCTGGGCCGAAACTGTAGTTAGGCCGAACAGAAAGACGATGGAAAGAGAAAGCAAACGCATGAAGCAGGCAACGAACCTGAGTAAGAGGGTTTCTCAGAACGCGCAAAATCGGCACAGCCAATGCCAGTCGAAAGCTCACCGGAACTCAAACGAAGCGGCGATGTCGCCCAGGAACAATTCATCGTAGCCATGCTCCCAGGCTTTGCGGGCGGGCGGCCAAAACTGCCCATCACGCAGACGACGAACGATTTCAGCAGCGCATTGCAGGCCGCCATCAATCCAGTCATCGCCGAAATCATCCCACAGCAGCACACTGGTCTCCTGCACGCTTTTGGGCAGGGCGAAGTAGCCCACGGACTGCGGCTCCAGTCCACGCAGCCTGAGTGCAGCGGCATACAGCGGCAGCTGTAGATCTGTCCACAGATAGGTCTCGCCATGACTGTGCTGAAAAGTTTTCCACTGATCCTCCTCCGCCAGCTTTTTGCGCGGGCCGATTTTGGTGACATGCGCTTCGAGCGGTGATCTGGCTTTGTCTGAGGTTTTGTAATCCAGAACACGAATGTGACCAGAACGCTCATGGCGATCCACTCGGTCGATCTTGCAGCGCAGGCGGGCTCCTTCGATGAGCAAGGGTGTCGCATCTTTTTCATCACCAAAAACCTCCTCAGCCAGCAGGATATGCCAGCCATCCTTGCGCTGGGCAGCCTCCGTCTCAGCGGCATAGCGCAGGTTTTGCGTCAGAGTTTCAAACTGGATGCTGATGAGAGGTGCAGGTCGTCTGCCATAAAGCCGGTGCATCTCTGTCCGTGCGGCCTCAATGAGAAATTCCTCAATCTCAGCCACCTTCACGCTTTGCTTCATGGATGAATCCATGAACAACTGCTGAAAGGCATGGTGGGCCAGCGTGCCAAATTCCGTCGTCGCCAGCTCACGCTTTGAGGTATCAACAGACTCCATGCGCAGCTGCTGGGATAGGTAGTCACGAAAAGGACAGCTCAGATAGGATCGCAGCCGCGATGGCGAGATCGTCTCCACCTTTGGCGCGACGAGCGGTGTGCGGAGTTTCCAGGCCAAGGAACGCGGCGGCTCAGCCCCCTGCCCTGCGGCCTGTTCTTCCTTCGGAAATAGATGGGTTACCCGCGCTGGCAGATCCTGGTCAGCACAGAGCAGCAACAGCCGCGATGGCCGCAGAGCATCACCGCGCTCACTCCACTGGCCAGCGAGGATGTGTAGCGATCCTTGGTTAGGCAGCCTCTGCTCAGCGATCGTACGCATGAGATAGGCATCACGTGCGAAACGGGTGGCCTGACATGGCAGCCCCAGCTTTTGACGAATACTGTCCGGCAGAAAGGGGTGTGAAAGCAAGATGCCAGGAATGTGCTCCTCATTGACACCGGCAACAATAAGATGAGGAGCAGGCTCCCAGAGCAGCTCCAGCCAGCCCTGCAAGACCAGATCCACCTCGCCACGGGCTTCCGTGAGTGATTGATCTCTCAAGAGCTGGAGTGAAAGCGCGAGCATCTCTCCTGTGCTGGCCTTTAGTCCGAAGAGTTCTGATTCAGACTGGATCTGTTCGCAGAAGCCGAGCCAGAGGTCGCCCAGAGAAGTGGTGAGATGATCCTGCGGATGATTGGGATCAAACTGCTGCCCCGCGAAAAGACGCATCAGCCAGGCCCTCGCCGCCTCCACCAGTGGCAGATTTTGCATGCTCTTTAGCAGCCTCTGCATCTCCGCGACAGCGCCCGGAAGACTCGGCGTCTTGTCCTCATCAGACCTACCAGCGTGCAGGCGCAACAGTTCTTGCGCATGAGTCAAAGTGACCGGCATGTGATTGACCGAAAGCTCATCGGCCTCAGCCAACAAACCGAGGCCCGCTTTTGCTGCCAAGGCATCACGAACCTCGGGCACGCGCAGCAGAGTGGTGAAGGCACGCCAGCTGTCTGTCGTGAGAAGTGTCTGCATCTGCTGAAGCACATGCCAGAGCCCCACCCGAGTTGGCGGCGCGCCACTGGGCTCGAAAACACGCACGCCATCGAGACGCAGTTTTTCGATCAGCACCGCACCGACTTCTGGGTCGCCGATGCCGATGGCCACACGTCCACGCGGAGCTTCCTGGTGGATCAGATCCAGCGTCCGCTCAGCCTGGGCCGTTGCATCATGGCAGAGATGAATGGCTTCCACGCCGAAAGGCATCAGCACCTCGGAGACCTCCCCCCAATACCTGGGCGTCGGACGGCCGAGTTCGTCAAAGTGATCCACATATTTTTCAGGCACATGCAGCGCCACTGTCACAGGGAGACCGTAACGCTCGGAGCAGGCCCGAGCCCAGCAGTTCAGTAAAGGCGGTAAGTCAGGTGAAGGCAGGATCACCACCCTGACGATGCCTTCAGGCAGCACAGGCTGCTCGGCAACAGCGCGCTTGGTGGCCTGGGCATCCTTGAGCTCGGCAGCGGTCAGTTCATCATGATAGATGCTTTCCAAAAGAGCCAGGTCACGCCAGCGAGCCGCATCATGAGCGACGAGAGACTCAGCCTCACCAAAAGTCAATCCACCCGCTCCCAGTGTGGCTTTGAGATCCGAAAGTAGCCGTGCCATCTCCACCTGCCAGAGCCAGTTTTGCTCCATCTGACCCGCAGGAAAAAGCGCAGGCAGCTGAACCATCGGCACCTTTTGCAGCACCTGCTGCCAGGCCATTTGCGCCTGCAATCTTGAGGCCGATTTTTGACGCACCTGTGGAGGTGAGAGAGCCTGCTCGGGCGTCCAAACCCAGGGCACGCTGGCACCGCGCTCATATTTGTCAGTGGCACGGGCGAGAGCCTCTTTCAGCCGACGTCCAGCTTCGGAAGTCGGCACAATGATGAGCGTCTCTGCCAGATCCAGCGCCCCAGCTGCTGGGTTCCAATCTTGGGTCAAAAAAGCCACGGCCTGTTCAAGTACGGAGCGGCCCCAACCCCAGGGATGTTTTTGGATCAACGATGATTTCACGGCAGACATCACGAACGATGCACCGCAGAGCTGCAAAGCGAAATAAAAACGGCGGTTTTATGAGGACGACGCTACAGGTTTCACATCACCTGCGTTTTGATCATCATGAAACTCCCTGCCCTGCTTTTCCTTACCTCCGCTCTGATCGCCACTGCCCAGGAAGCGGCTGATCCCAACAGTTTTTTCAAAGCTGGTGTGCAGGCCTTTTTTGATGCCAAACCCAAGGAGTCTGTAGCCGCCTTTGATCAGGTGGTGAAGCTGGCTCCAGAGAGCAAGCCGCAACTCTGGCAGCGTGGGCTGGCTTTGTATTACACCGGTCAATACAAGGAAGGACGCGAGCAGTTTGAAACTCACCAAAATGTGAACAGCGCGGATGTCGAAAACGCCGCCTGGCATTTCATCTGTGTGGCCCGTGCCGAGAATGTGGAAGCCGCAAGGAAGTCGCTGATCCCCATTGAAGGGGACACACGTGTGCCGATGAAGGAAGTACATGAGCTATTTTCCGGCAAAGGCAGCGTCGAGGCTGTTCTCAAAGCCGCCGAGACAGGTGAGGGCGATGATTTAAAAAACCACCGCTGTTATGCTCATCTGTATTTGGGGCTGTACTTTGAAGCCTTGGGCGATGAAGCCAAAGCCATGGAACACATGCTCAAAGCGGCCAAAGATTACCAAATGGATCACTACATGGGCAAATGCGCCCAGGTTCATGTGAAGGTGCGCGGCTGGTGATGGCTAACGAACGATCGAGAAACCACGCAATCCTGCCAGCGGCGGAATGACCGAGACTTCACGATCTTTGATCAGCGAGCCGAGATTGCTCTCATCAATGGCGACGAAGAAGTCTTCCAACTCATCAGCATCCTGAGACATGGCCTGCAACTCCACTCGACCATCTGGCAGGTTTTTGACAGTGCCGACGACTTCATATCCAGAAGCAATCTGCTTCGTGCTGTAGCGAAAGCCGACGCCTTGAACACGGCCGGTGTAGATGACTTGTTTCGAGGGCATGAAGCGGGAGCAATGAATTAAAGACGTGAAAGAGCCTCGGCGAAATCAGCCGTCGCTGCATCAATCAAGAGCACGCCCAGCCCGTCGCGATTGATGATGAGGCGAGTTTGGCGTTCCTGGGTATTAAGAGTGAAGCGACCTCCGACATCCAACTGGGCAGGCTGATCATAACGCTGACTCAAACCGCTGCGCATGGCTTTAAAAAAGGCCTCAGCATCGTCACGAGTGAGCCACAAAGTCTGCCAGACAGCATGGTCACGCTTGGCTTCGGGAGCGGCGTAGGCCAGGAGACGGTCCCCCTTCCAGCCACGAGCTCCACGCCCGGCCTCCTCATCACTGGAATAGGTGCGCAACGCTGAATAGCAGGCGAAACGTCCGAGACGATCATCCCAATAAGGCTGCGTTCCGAGCACTTCCGTCGATGGCATTTCCACCTGAGCTGGCGGCAGGCGCATGGCCTCTAAAAAGCGTTCAGGCTCGATCACCTCGGCACACGATGTCGGCGGGCGCGAGTAGGCGGCATTCATCTGCGAATACTCACCCGCACTGTGCAGCGACTGGCTGAAATCAAAGCCACGCGTGAAAGGAAAAAGCGCCAGTTCCTTCATGTAGTAGGGCAGAGCGACCTGATTGAGCGGATGATCTGGATCTTCCGCCGGGATGTCTGAGATGCTCTGTGGGATCGGATTTTGAATACTGTAAAGGAACCGCGTCAGCATGGCATCACCTGCCAGTAGAGATTCACGGGCCAACCGCTCATCCGTGGTCAGCCGGGTCTCGCGCGGCACGGGGAAAAGCGTGGGACCATACTCCCGAAGCAGCTGGCCAAAAGCGAGCGCCAGAGGTCGATCCGGCGCGGGTTTACCAGGGGCAGGCTTTTCATCTGAAACGAGCAAGGTGCCAGTCGCCTCATCATACCAACCACCCAGCTGAATGCGGAGCAGGGCCGCCCGCAGCGGCAGAGGGTCCACCAGTTTTTCGATCCAGCCGAGCGCATTCAGAGCCAGGGCAAAGCGTGGAGCTTCATCGTCAGGCTGTTGTTTGCGCAGCCAGGCGAGAATGGATTTCTCTACGTCCTCATTGGACGCTGTGGTGGTAGGGATGGGCAGGGCTTGCAGCTTTCTAAATTTCATCATCTCCAGGCCCATGCCGACATAGTCCGGCGGATCGACCGCATCAGGAGGCGGGTCCATTTTTGCCGTGCCTTTCATCCCCAGTGTGCCGAGTTTTTGCAGCAACTGGGCATTTTCATCCTGAAGTGCGCCTACCTGACCTTGCAGATACTCGACCTGACCTTCGAGCAGGACGATTTGCTTCTGCAAATCCTCTGGCTCAGGCTGATCAGCCGCAGGGCTGGCAGACTGCTGAGTCAGCCACCATCCGAGACCTGATCCACCCAGGATCAAGATTAACATCAAACTGGCAGGGGAAATTTTCGACATACAATGAATAGGCGGCCTCACTGAATACTGAAGCGATAGACCGTACGGCTTTTCAGTGTCTCCCCCGGGCGCAGGATGGCATTGGGGAAAGCTGGCTGGTTGGGCGAGTCTGGAAAATGCTGTGTCTCCAGGCAGAAACCATGACGGAAATGATAGGGCACTCCCGACTTCCCAGAATGCTCTCCGGTGAGGAAATTTCCCGTGTAAAACTGCATACCGGGCTCCGTCGTGAGCACCTCCATGATGCGGCCAGTGCTTGGCTCGACGACTCTAGCAGCTAAGGCAAGCTCACCCTCGGCATGATCCAGCACAAAGTTGTGATCATAACCACGGCCAAAGCGGAGCTGCTCTTCATCGGCCTCAATGCGCGCTCCGATGAGGGCAGGCTGCGTGAAGTCCAAGGCGGTGCCAGAAACACGACGCAGCTCACCTGTGGGGATTAATCCCGAAGTCACAGGGGTGAAGCGAGAAGCCACAATCATCATTTCATGATCCAAGATATCCCCCTGACCTTCACCTTTGAGATTGAAGTAAGCATGCTGCGTGAGGTTCACAGGCGTTGCCTTGTCAGTGCTTGCTGTATAGTCAATTAGCCATTCGTTATCGTTTGTTAGCCAGTAGGTAATGTGAATTTCGAGATTCCCCGGATAGCCCTCATCGCCATCAGTGCTCAGGTGACTGAAGCACACGCCCTGAGCATCCGCGCGCTCACAGCCCAACGCATTCCAGACGACCTTGTCGTAACCTTTGATGCCCCCATGCAGCGCACAGGGAATGCCCGCAGGATTGTTGTTCGCCACGAGCCGATGCCTGACACCATCCAGGTCAAACTGAGCGTCTGCGATGCGATTGGCATAGCGCCCGGCAACAGCCCCGTGAAAGCAGGGATCAGCGATGTAGCCCGCCACATCACGATGACCCAGAACAACGTCCGCAAGCACACCCTGACGATCTGGCACTTCTAGGCTCAAAACAGAGGCTCCATAGGTCATCACCCGCATTCGCAGGCCCTTGGCATTGGTCAGGGTAAAAACTTCGACAGACTCTCCATCCGGCGTTTCCCCAAAAAATTCGGCAATAGGCAACATATCAATCGTTAGGCAGAAACATGAATGGCTCTTTGAATGGCGAGCAGCACACCATCCGCACACATAGAGGTGGCATTGGACATCTCAAAGCGATCCCAATCCGCAGAGGAAAGCCCTTGGGCAAAGGCCAGTGCTTTTTCGCGATCATGATAACGCTGGCGAATCGCTTCATCAGAAAGACCGGACTGATGATCCTGAAGCACGGCCTCATGCACCGCCTGGATGCGCTGACGATAGCTGGCGAGATGCTCCGTCACCTTCGTCACCTCACCAAAGTGCGTGAGATACAGCTTCTGAAAGCCTGCGGCGGTAAGACGATCCACGGAGTTCACATAAGACACCGGATCAAACTGTGGCGGTGCGGCTGTGACCGAAAGATAATCCGTGCCTGGCAGTCGCATCCCGGCGACATCACCGGTGAAGCATGTCTGGCCGATGACAAAAGCATGATGATGCCGTGCATGACCTGGTGTGTCCAAGGCGGTGATGGCGAACTCACCCACCGTCACGCTGGCGCCATCGGCAAGGATCGTCACACGCTCCGCTGGGGCTGGTAAAACATCGCCCCAGAGCGAGTCCATACGCTCGGCATAGACCATGCGTGCGCTCTCGACCAATCGCGATGGATCGATCAAATGACGCGCCGCCTGTTTGTGACAAAAGACCTGCGCACCCTGCTGTGCCCACCAACCCGCCGCACCCGCGTGATCGAGGTGGATGTGCGTGACAAAGACGTGTCGGATGGCTTTCTCATCCAGACCTTTTTCACGCAAAGCCACACGCAGATTTTCCAGAGTCGATCCCGGTCCTGTCTCGATGAGCAAGAGACCAGACTGTGTCTCGATCACATAGGCAGCAATGAGTCCGGGTGTGTTTTGAAAATGCAGGTCGAGGGTATGGACGGTCACGGTTTAATACACAATGGCTTCGTATTCGATCTTCACACGCCCATCATCCAGGGTTGGCTGAAGATCTTCAGGGATAGGCGGGATTTTAGCATCCAAAATAGCCCGCAGAGTCAGGTCTCGCATTCGGGGATCAGCATCACGCGCGTCCGAGAGAATCTTCAGATCCTGAGGCACGCCGCGCTTGTCCACATAGAAGCGGAAACGCACACGACCAAAGGTCACGGAGTCCTTGGCCAGCCGCACATAGAGATGCCATTTCTTTTCCACGGCACCCGTCACCTGACGCATGTAAATGCCCAGAGGCGTGGCTTCAGCATCGACGGCGTTTTCACCTTCACGATTCACAGCTCCATCCATCTTCCCCGTGCGGGTGAAGGGTGTAAAGGCATCCGCCTCTGGCTTACCCGCCATTTGGGTCACAGGGTCAGGCACAGGCACAGCCTTCGGGATCGTCGGCGGCACATCCTCAGGGGCTCGGATCTGCGGCTTGACCGGAGGCATCTCCGTGAACTTTTCCGCTGTGCGCACCTCAATTGGCAGACGGTCTTTTTCACTGCGAGCGGTGTTTTTATCCATCTCCTCCATCATCTTCACCAGCGGCGTGGCGTCGTTGGGCGTGACTTGGGCGACCTGCTTCGGCGGCTCTCGCGCTGGAGTTGGCGGCACGGCAGGCTGAGCGGGTGGAGATGACCTCACCGGGCTTGGCGGTGGCGTGGGTTGGGACTGGCGCGTATCAGGAGGCGTGGCCGGGGTCTTAAAAGCCGCATCATTTTTGATCTGGCCGTCGCGGTAATCACGATTCGCCAGCTCGCGAGTCGTTGGGGCCTTGCCGTCCGTGGTCGGCATCATCAGCGTCGCATCCGCCTTGGATGGCAGCTTGCTGGCAGCGATGGTGTTTCTGTCCGATTGGAACGCCGCATTTTTCGGAGCCTCCACAGCCGCCTCATTTTGCGTCGTACGGATGAAGGCTTTCGATGGCGGTTTCGGCGCAGGCGGCTCAGGAATGATCTGCTCAGGATAGATCATCGCCACCTCAGGCTCTTCCTTGATGACCTCAGGCTCCGCCGGCTCCAACAAACGCAGCCCAGCCTCCGTGCTAAAGCCCCAGACGATCAGCACCAATGCGATCGCATGGATCAGGAATGATCCAGCAAGGCCAGTGTGAAAATATCTGTCTCGGGCAAGTGTCAAAGCGGGCCTACAGTGCCCGTTTGATCAGGAGAAGCAACTCCCCTGTGCCGCTGAAAAGTCACGTGAACGAGACAACGCAAAGGCCATGCTTGCACCAGCCTTCCAGCCCTGCTTAAAATCAGCTTTAGCAGAAAAGCACTTTACCAACTCGCCAGAACGGTCCAAGTGTTCACTCGAACAATCCAAAACACACCTCACACGATCATGGCCAAAGCCCCCAAAGAAACTTCATCCGAGCCCGCAACGAACAAAATCGCCGAAGCACGGGCTCGCAATCTTGATTTGGCCATCCAGCAGATCCAGAAAGACTACGGTGAAGGCTCCATCCTCCGCATGGTGGGTGATCACAAAGTCGATGTCGCTGTTATCCCCACGGGCAATCTTTTGATCGACCAAGCTCTCGGCGTCGGCGGTTTCGCCCGTGGTCGTGTTGTCGAGATCTACGGCCCAGAATCTTCCGGTAAAACCACCCTCACTCTCACCGTCATCGCCCAAGCTCAAAAAGCTGGTGGATTGGCCGCATTCATTGATGTCGAGCATGCGCTGGACTCCAACTACGCCCGTCGTCTCGGGGTGAGAATGGATGAGATGCTCGTCTCCCAGCCTGGCTCTGGTGAAGAAGCCCTGCGCATCTGCGAAACCCTCGTCCGCTCCAATGCACTCGATGTCATCGTCATCGACTCCGTAGCCGCTCTCGTGACACGACAGGAACTCGAAGGCGACATTGGCGACAGCACCGTTGGTGCCCAGGCTCGACTCATGAGCGCCGCGCTGAGAAAACTCACCGCCATCATCAGCAAGGCCCGCACTTGCGTCATTTTCACCAATCAGATCCGTGAAAAAATCGGCGTCATGTTTGGCAACCCTGAAACCACGCCTGGGGGTAAAGCCCTCAAGTTCTACGCCAGCGTCCGCGTGGACATCCGCCGTATCGGAGCCATCAAAAGCAGCGATGGCACCGTCACAGGTAATCGCACGAAGGTGAAGGTCGTTAAAAACAAGCTCGCACCGCCATACACTGAGGCAGAGTTCGACATCATGTACAACGAGGGCATCTCCAATGTCGGTTCCATGCTCGATCTGGCCATGGAGTTCGACGTTCTGCAAAAACGCGGTTCTTGGATCAGCTACAAAGGCACTCAACTCGCCCAAGGCCGCGATGCAGCCAAGGAAGCCCTCAAGACAGACACCGCTCTCTACACAGAAATCGAAGAAGCTGTGAAGACCAAGCTCGCCGAAAAAGGCATGCCAGTGGGTGGTGCTCCGGCTGAATAATGAACCACGTTCATAAAGGCCGGACTCGCTTCTCCATGAGAGGCAGTCCGGCCTTTTTACTGGTGGAATGACCAATCACGAAACACCCAATGACGAAAGAATGCCGAAGCTCGAATGACGAAGAGCCGCAGCCTTCCGTGATTTCCCCGCTTGCGGGCTAAAGGCCCGTGATCCCTTAGCCTAGTCCCGCAGGGCTGGGGCGCTCAGCACGCCCACCCTGACCCACCTCGCGCCCCGAGGTGTAGCGATACCGCGCCAACTCCATTGCTCGTTTAGGACGACTTGTGATGCGCCCTGCATGTCCAGCACTGAGCACTTCATTGCCAGATGGTGTGATAAATGCGAGCCAGGCAGCATATCTCACAAGCATCAGCGATTGCACGATGCCTGTCACAGACTACTCTCCGCGCCGCATGACAGACATCCTCCCCGTCCTCGCCGTCAATCCCTTCGACTTTTCCTGGCTTGCCTCTGGAGAGGCCTGGGTGGCCCTCATGACGCTGACCGTCATGGAGATCGTACTTGGCATCGACAATATCGTCTTCATATCAATTCTAGTCGATAAACTGCCTATGGAAGAGCGGCCAAGAGCCCGGTTTCTCGGGCTAGCTTTTGCCATGGTGACACGAATCATGCTCCTGCTGAGCATCACCTGGGTCATGCAGCTGAAAGACCCACTTTTTACCGTCCTTGCCCACGAGATCTCGGGCAAAGATCTGATCCTCATTTTAGGCGGTTTGTTTCTCCTTTGGAAAAGCACCAAGGAACTGCACCACAAGGTTGAAGGCATCGAAGAACACGGCCCTGATGCAGGTAAAGGCAAAGCCGTCCTGGGAGCGATTTTGCTCCAGATCGCCATCCTCGACATCGTCTTTTCACTCGACTCCGTCATCACCGCCGTCGGCATGGTGGATCAGGTTTCCATCATGATCATCGCCGTCATGATCGCCGTCGGCTTCATGATGGTCTTTGCTGGATCCGTGAGCGACTTTATTAGCCGTCACCCGACGGTGAAAGTGCTCGCGCTCTCCTTCCTCCTGCTGATCGGCACCACCCTCATCGCCGAAGGTTTCCACGTTCACTTCCAAAAAGGCTTCGTCTATTTCGCCATGGCCTTCTCTGTCTTCACTGAAATGCTGAACATCCGCATGAAGGTCAAAGCGGAGAAAAATCGAGAGCCTGAAGGCGTCTGAGACCGCTGATGCAAGAGCATCACTTTGACCAAAGAATCCGAGCTACAAACGTCGCGCCCTCTGCGCCGCGCTTGGAGCTGTCCTTCATGAACATGCCTTCACAGACGGTCACCCAGGATTCGTTCTCACTGATACGGGCACAGCCGAAGTTCCCCAGCTCCGCGCCACGCTCGGGGACGACGACTTTCTCACTCGCTCGGATGATTTGAAGCTTCACGGGATCGACGCGGGCCATGAAGAGCGGCGCACGGTGGCGGACGATGTGGTCGTTGTTCGCGCCGCGTCGGGTATAGACGAGGAAAAGACCGTCGCCATGCGCCAGCCAGTGCTGCTGCGTGTTGTAACTGCCGAGTTCCGCGCCGTCGTCGAAGGTCCAAGGCTTCGGCGTGGAGAAATGCAGTCCGTCATCGCTGACGCTGACATAGCCGCGCACATCATTGCGCAGCGTGAGATAGTAGCGACCGCCAAACGCGATCAGCGATGGCTCGTAAAGCCCACGCGCCACGTCGAGGCGCAAAACGTCGCCGTTTCGCTCATAGACGAGCTTTTCGCCATCAAAGCGGCATTCGGCCACCGTCGTGCTGAAGCGGCTTTTGGCGCTTTTGCCAATGTAGAGCGGCACGAGCAGTTTCCCGTCGTTTTTCACGACCCACTGGGCGCAGGCGTTTCGCGCGAAATTGAACTCCTCGCCCTCCGGCAGCTCCAAAACCTGCCACGGCGTCCATTTCGACGTTTTCGGGTCAAAGACGGCATACACAGTCTGATGCGCACGCTTCACGTCGTCGAGTTGCTTGCCCTTCGGGCTGTAGCGCACGCGACAACCGACGGCGAGGAGTCTGCCAGTTTTCTCATGCCAGCCCGGCGTCACATCGGCGACGCTGAGCGTCACGCCATCCGCCTGCGGTTGCCAGTCGATCTCCGGCGGCAGCGTCGGCCCGCTCCACGCGCCGTCCACGCCTTCGCGTCGCATGAAATGCAGGCCTGAGTAGTAGTCGGAGACCTTCAGGTGCTTCTGAATCGTCATCACGACTCCACCCGGCACCGGCGCGGCCCGTGGATGGAACCACAGGAACTTCCCATCATCATGCTTCATCACCGTTTCGAGCTTGACCGTGAAGTCCACGGGCTCGGCGGCGCTGTGAGATGATACCGTAGAGATGAGGAGGGCGCAGAGGAGGTATTTCATAAGGTTATTCTACCCACCGAATGCACGAGGCCATCGGCACCTCAACCGGTTCACCTTTGATGGTGATCGCGCCACTCGCGGCGTCGATCTGGAACACGACGACGTTGTTGCCGGGCATGTTGGCGCAGAGAAGCCAGCGACCTTCGGGGGTAATGAGGAGGTTTTGCGGGCCTTTGCCGCCGCTGGGCTGGATGGTGAGGAGCCTGAGCGTGCCATCGTCGGCGATGCGGTAGCTGGCGAGGCTGTCGTGGCCGCGATTGGTGCCGTAGAGGTGCTTGCCATCGGGCGTGATCTTCAAGTCGGCGGTGTAGCTCTTGCCGGTGAAATCTTTGGGCAGCGTGGCGATGGTTTGTTTCTCCTTCAGCGTGCCATCGGAGGCGCTCCAGTCGAAGACGTTGATGGTGTTGGCGAGTTCATTGATGAGATAGACGAGCTTGCCATTCGGATGGAAGGTCAGGTGACGCGGGCCGCTGCCAGGCGTGAGCTTGGCGAAGGGTTGCGCGGTGTTCGGCGCGAGTTTCGCGCTGGCGGCGTCGAGCGTGTAGATCATGACCTTGTCGATGCCGAGGTCGCAGGCGAGGGCGTGTTTGCCATCGGGGCTGACGACGAAGCAGTGGGCGTTCGGTCCTTTCTGTCGCTGCGGATCAACGCTGCTGCCGCTGTGCTGGAAAAACGACACCGCCTCGCCGAGCGAGCCGTCGCTCTTTACCGGCAGCGAGGCGACGTTGCCAGTGACGTAGTTCGCAACGAGCACCGCTTTGCCGGTGGGATCGACATCCAGGAAACATGAGGCCGTGCCACGAGCCGACTGATGATTCAGGCGCTTCATTTGGCCGGACCGACCT
>Ga0214163_1000811_pt1 | contig 14019 bp, 20 predicted proteins | sample LakMenepilimnion_2_FD_153001 | JGI IMG/M metagenome (GOLD analysis project Ga0214163, IMG submission 153001) | Freshwater microbial communities from Lake Mendota, WI - Practice 15JUN2010 epilimnion v4 | ecosystem: Environmental > Aquatic > Freshwater > Lake > Epilimnion/Euphotic zone | place... | reverse complement strand
GATAAGACGTAAACTGCTTTTGTCAATAAGATTTTCACAAATTTTCCCATGGTCGTCGCTTAGGCAATTTTCGCAAGCATTGCAGCTATAGCAATACCTACAGCCACAGCCATCGTTATCTGTGATCCCACAATCGCAGCAGTTAAAAAGATCGCCACATGAAAACGAGTTATTTTTCACTATCATAAAATCCTCTTTCACCCTTGTACCATAAAATGGTTTTGTTTTTTAAAAATTCACTACCAATTCCACACAAATAATCTTCACAGGATTTACACTTCAAACAGCCCATCAGAGCTTCTCCAGAATATTCTATATCGCCGCCACAACCGCATTTTACAACATCGAATATGTTCCCGACTACTATAAGCCGATTGAAATTTCCAATAGGCAATTCTTCTATCACTGTGTACAGAAGATTAAAATTGTTGTCGATTGTTCTTTTTTTAGCCTCTTGTTTAGTTGTGAACCAATGATCGCCCCAGCTTTTTTTAAGTACCCTAATGTAAAACGCGGCAGCTTTATCTTTATAGAAAACTTCGTACGCCCCATGACTTTTGCTGGGCATACCTTTGTGTTCGTTTACTTGAGTAGAAAGATCAACAACATCGCCCTCGAATATCTTGTTTCCAAGAGCGTCTTTCTTGCCGGTGAATCTTTGCAAGACGATGCTATCGTCTAGATTGGGCCATAAACTTAAATAAAAGTTATCGTGTTTGTTTATAAATCTTTTTTCTAGTTTATGATAAATTCTAAAATCTAAGTTATTCATTTATTTTTTCCATCTATTAAACCAAAATCCCGTCAATGGCAAGCAATGATATCCAACCCACAATTCTATTCGGTAGAGAAGACTGTCGGGATTGTATAGCCTACGAACGCCCACTGGCCAGTAAAAGTCTAATTTGAACAGCTCTCTAACAAAATTTCTTTTTTTCATTTTAAAGGTTCTAAATCTTCTGGAGTCAAATTGGAAACCGCCAATAAAGCTTGATCGGCATCGCCAAGAGGATACTTAGGCTTGTACTTTGGGTAGCAAGATAAAGCTTCTGTAATGTTCCCGATTTGTTGCCTGAAAGGGCTATTAACGCCCATCACGACAAATTCTCCCTCGCCACTTATATCATCTATAGCTTCTGTTGTCAATAGAACCATTCCAACTATATACTTGTTGAACCGCTTTCCATTAGAAGAAACTTGACCGTGCGGATATATAAAGCCTTTTACCAATTATTGCATTTTTTTTCTCTTGTTTTCTAGATTTTTTTTCTAGCGTTTTCTCTTTTTTATACTGAAATCGCCCGTATTCTTTTTTCTTTAACTGTGTTTTACAGCTTTTTTTCGGATGATTTCAACGAGTTTATTGTACTAAAAATTGGGTAAAAATCAAGCCTGTTTTCGGGAAATTTTGGTGATTTTTTGAGTGAAATTTTGATAGGCTAGAGACACCCGAAATAGCTAAAATATTCAAAATTCCCAGGGAATATACATATATATAACGAATATACAGTACATAAAATAAATACATATAAAACCAAACACTATTGATATATAAATATAAAATATAGAATGGTAGATAGTGTAAAATAAACACTATATATGCTTTTTTGTACCAACCAGCGCCCTCCGCGACGAGATATAAGCCTCTATCAGAATATTGGGATCTGTTCCCATTTGGAATGAAAAAGCTTAAAATCCGTGTAATTTTCGCTATATCTATGTAATTCTAGATATTCTATAGCCTCATCTTTTGTCTCGAAGCTGGCCCATCTTCTTGCCCTCCACTCACCATCTAATGATATAAATGTATAGGTAAGTACATATGGTTCGCTTTGTATGATTTCATCTAATAAAGATAAAGACATGTTTGTATATTCCTATATGGTATTTTTTATATGTTTGTATATGTATGTATATATATATGTATATATAGAACAGTATATAGCGTTATTGATTAGCGTTTTCTGCTTCGTACATAAAGTCTATGTAGTAGCAAACACCTTCGTAAGACTGGCTTTGTTTGATGTACACACCAGAATTGCTGGTTCGATAGTCAATTATAACATAGCTTGTGAACCCGTCAATGGTTTCTGCTCTAAATACAATCACTTTATCGCCAAATTTGAACGCACTGTACTTCGATAGGCTCACTTCCAGCCAGAACGATGTGCCGTTTTTGTTGACAAATTCGGGCTTGCTTTTTTGTTGAGTGAATGAGTTGTATGGCATTTGTATTTCTTTCTATATATATGTATATACGAATATATATACTTTTTGTCTTATAAGCTTATTCTGTTAGACTCAACTCTATGAAGTTCAAAGCCTTGACACAGCTTGTCTTTCTTTTTTTTATCGTAAAATTCTCTAGCGAGTGATTCGCTGGTGAAAGTCTTGTGCTTGTACTCTCTTTCCACTCCTGGGCCTAACGAATCAGTATACCAAATTTCTACCCATTCTAAAACATAGTATGGGATATCAGTGTCTAAAAACATTGTATTACTCCTGTTCAGTAATTAGTTATATCAATTTGATTGTGCTATGGTTTTTGCTATAAGGCTTATTTTTTCTTTTAATTGATTGGCAGTTGTGGCTTCGCACATATACTTGCCGGGATAGCCCACCCCAATTTTTCTATAGTAAACAACAACATATGATCTGCTCTTGTCGGGGAGAACTGTAAGGTACGCCACAAATTTATTGTTTAATTTATCTCTGGCGTATCGTGTTAGCTGTTCCTCGGTATAAAAACGAACATTGATTTCGTTCTCGTATAAAAAATTATTGTATGAGTTGACCATGTTTGCTCCTTTCCTTTTATTCTACTATACCAAACGGATTTGTCAAGTGTAACCTATGTAAAAGTTCTGTCAAAATTTCAAAATAGGTCAACTTTTCTGTGCAAAAATCGTCATTTTTGTACATAATAAACATACAATGTTGACAGTTTAGTTTCTTGCTGACCTAGTTATTGTATTCCTGAGTTGAGAGGGTAACACACTTGATTTATGTAAATTTATATTATTCTCTAGTAAGGGAAAAAGTATTGTTAATTTGGTTAGTTTCTCTATTATTTACCAGTAACTAGTAAGTTTTAGTACGTTAAAGACCTTTATACTCTAGTTTAAACCAGTAAATCAACCGTAGAGTACATTGTACGTTATTATCATTGGGCTAATTCTATACTTTTTTAGCAAAATCAATCAAAATATAAAAAATATGGGCCAAAAGGGCCCTTTTTTTGTTTAAAAATAGTGATTTCTCTTTAAAGCTCGTAAAACGTCGTTAGACGCACTCTAGCAGCTTCTTGACATAGTTATCAAAACTTTTAAAAACGTGCGTTAAACGCGAAGCTAGAAGTTGGCTGACTGCTTCCGATGGGTTCAATCAGAATAGAATGGCTATAACAAAAGTTGGCTGACTACTCTCGCTTGGGTGAATCAGAATAGAATGGCTAGTACAACCCTGAGCCTTTGAAGCTAGCCCGCCCATCTTTGTTCTTTTCTACTATACAAAAATAGGCTGACTGATTTGCATCTATTGAATCAGAATAGATTAGCTGAGACATTCTGATCATAAAAAAAGGGAGCCTTACGAGTAGCTCCCTGCCCCTTGAACTGAACCCTAGAGATCAAGCCTCCAAAGTGGGGTAATGCCGGTCGTCACCAGCTATAGCGGAATGTAGTGGATTTGAACCACTATGACTTTTACATCGCACTGTTTAGCAAACAGGCCCGACCAATCCGTATTCGGCTACATTCCAGTTAAGCGGAAGGTGGGGGATTCGAACCCTATCCAACCCCTTTCAGGGCCACTGTTTTCAAGACAGCTTCTTCACCGCTCAGATACCTTCCATCAGGTGATAGGCGGGAATTGAACCCGCCATAGCTTGAGTCACAGTCAAGCATCGCACCTTGCGACTATCACAGTGGATCGACTGGGAATCGAACCCAGCTATCTTGATTGCAAGTCAAGAATCTAACCCATTAGCCAACCCATCAGTAGGAGTAGAGGGAATCGAACCCACTTCACAGGTATATAAGACCTGGGCCTTAACCAGTAGACGATACTCCCATATCAACACGATTTCGGGAATCGAACCCGTATCAATTGTTTTGCAGACAACTTGGGAACCATTCCCCTAATCGTGATCAGTGGTGCGAGAGGGATTCGAACCCACACTGTCTAGTTCCTAAGACTAGCGACTCCTGCCGTTGGTCTACCGCACCATAAGTGACTAAAATTGGAATCGAACCAATCTCTTCTGTTCTTCAGACAGGCGCTCTCACCAGATTAGCTATTTAGTCTTCCGTGTACCCCCAATGGGATTCGAACCCATACTGCCTAGATTTTAAGTCTAGTGACTCCTGCCGGTTGGTCTACAGGGGCATGTAAGTATTATACACAAAACATCGTTGATTGTCAAGTTAGATCATTAAAAATTACTCTTTTTTTCTCCAACCTAAAATAAAATTCCTATACATTTTCTGATTTTCGGTTAGCCTGCCAACAACTTCTTCTGGCGTGTTTTCTAAATCCCAAACATATCGCACATAACCGTCTGATGGTAAATATGCAGAATCAGGATTTTCCATATCTTCATAACGACCATTATCACCAGTTCCATGGTATGCGACAAACATTAAATTTCCAGTGTATGTCTCGCACAAATATACAACGTCAGTTTTTAGGTCTTTTTGTTCTAGATATCGCATTTTTTAAAACCTGACATTTCTTGTTCTTGAAGATCTTTTTTGACACACTCTAGAATATCATTATACTCTTTGTGGAACGTTTGTAAAGCCTTTTCTTTGGACATTCCGTAGATTTTTATTCTAGCGTAAGGATTTTTAAAGATCATCCTTTATAATAAATGATCGCTGTCATTTTATTCCCAGTCAGCATCAGGATAGTCCGCGCTCGAACCAATCTTATCATTAAGGTCTAGATCAATAAACTCAGAGTGTACCAATCCAATAGCTTCTTTGACTTCATCTAAATTATTTCTTAGGTATTCTACCCTTTTTTCCAATGCGTCTAGTAAAATCTCAGCAGACAAGTCCTCTGGATCTCCATCGTGATTAACGCAAAATATAACATCAAAATCAGAGTTGAATCTATCTAGCATATTTCTTCCTTTACTAAAAACCGGCTGACTACTCTCGCTTTGGTGAATCAGAATACTATGGGTGAGACATGGGGGAGTGACAAAAAAAACTCGGAGCCGGTAGAGGGTTCGCACCTCTGGTCTGTGTCCCGCTAAAGCCCAGACGGGCGGTTGCGCAAGTTGTCTATCGGAATTAGCTACTTCTAATAGTCGTTTGCCAAGGGGATTCTTCCCGCTATTTTCTAGCGGCTGACCGGCTCAATAGCTCTTACGTGGCTATTTCTTTAGACTGATTTGCTTACACCTTGTACTATTCTTTCTTTACAGGAATACATCTAGTACATACAGATCAATCGTAAAGACCATCTTTTTTGCTGTTTATCGTTTCCTTACATAAAATATGACGAGCCAAGACATAACGATAAAAAATCTTGACCTGCCAGCAGCTATATTACCTATCCACAAACCGCTGCCAAATCGGTGGATAGGTTTTGGTGTACCAACTATTTAATTCTATTTACTTCTAATTATACAATCTATTTTACTTTTGTCAAGCCACTAAGGTATAAAACTTACCAAAGCAAACTTATCGAAATCCTTCGACAAAACAATGGATGAATCGGTAGACCACTCTCGTGGAAGTTCTTTGCCTGTTTCTTGATCCCACATCCAATTCGAAAATTCATCTTCGCATAGATATGCAGAATCATAATTAACAAGAACGCCATGGAACCTACTAAAATCACCATCCACAATCAAAAATCTTGGCGAGTCTTCAAAGTCGTTAAAAACAATCAGCGTTCTAATTGCTTTTTCGCTGGCGCTTTTGATGTTTTTCATTTCTTCTCTTCTCCTTTTCTATTATTATACAATCTATAAATGGTTTGTCAAGTAAAAAATGAACTGACTACTCTATATTTTCGTAATCAGAAAAGAATGGCTAGTACATACCCCTCTTTCGGGGGGGGCGGGGCCAGCCTCTCTCCCCGCTGGCGAGGGGTTTTGGTAAACGGATCGGGCAGGAATCGAACCTACGCATCCAGTTTCACGCCCAGGCAATTTGCTTAGGCGATCCACCGGCGTTCTACCACTGAACTACCGGCCCTACCACTAGACGAACAGCCTTATCGACTAAGATTTTACAACCTTTGGTCGATACATTTTCTTGTACAGCAAAGTGCGGTACTGTTCACCGGCCACTTCCTCGATGGTGACAAAAGGCCCATTAGGCCCGCGACCAATCGAACGAACCACGCCCAGGTGATTCTTCAAAATATTCTTGCGACCATCAACTGGGTACTGGCAAGAAAACAAATCACCAACACTAACACGAGTCTTGCGACAAATAACTTCAACCATTCTACAAACTTCCTTAAACTAGGACAACAAACAAACTGTATTCAACTTACTCTACTATTTTACCAAATCAAAACTGATTGTCAAGTCTTGATAAAAAACTTTTCTTCGTTTTAAGAACTAAAACTTTTGGCTAGAACAACTTCTTCTTCTAGAAGCGTTTCATTGATAGAAGATCTATCGCCAATATCTTCATTTGCTCCCCCATACGATCCGACACAAATCACATAAAGATCATCAATCTTGGTATACCACCACCTATTCCTAAGCTGTTGATCAAACTTAAACTGAAAAACCATACCATTCGCTAAGTTTCTGAATTTCATTTTTTCTCCATTAGTTCATCTAGTCTGGCTTGAAGAGTAAAGGCAATAAAACAACAGAATTTATAATAACAACAAATTCTATTGTCACAGTATGGGCAATGAACATACCACCCATTGCAACTTTCACAAAAGCTAACCATAACTCCGTGATCTGACGCGAACTTGTTTGCTATTTCTGTTTCTTTCATGTATTTATTATACAATCTGTAGAGCGATTGTCAAGCGGCACGCAAAAGAATTTGCAAAGAAAAAAATCCCCTAGTTCGGGGGGTTCGGGGGCCGCCCCGGATACGAAAAAACCCCCATATCTATTCCGCAGCGTTCGCTGGTGAAGAATAAATCGGGGGGAACAAAGTCTAGCAGAGAGGACTCGAACCTCCGATCCTCTAGTCCCAAACTAGATGCGTTTGCCGCTACGCTACTGCTAGATAAAAAAGTCTGGGAGGCGAGAATCGAACTCGCGTGGATTGGCTTATGAGGCCAATTCGGATACCAGCAACCTCCCCCAAGATCCGATGACAGGAGTTGAACCTGCAACCTTTAGTTTACAAAACTACGGCTCTGCCAATTGAGCTACACCGGAATAAAAAATGCGGCTAGTCAGAATCGAACTGACGCATCAACGTTGGCAACGTTATAGGCTACCATTACATCATAGCCGCATTAAGCTCTTGGGGCTGGGATCGAACCAGCGACCTATCGGTTAACAGCCGATCGCTCTGCCACTAAGCTACCCAAGAATAAAAGTGGTACATATTGGAATCGAACCAATCACCCTGTCATTATCAGTGACATACTCTAACCAACTGAGCTAATGTACCATAGTGAACTATGCGGGTTTCGATCCCGCCTACCTAGCTTGAAAGGCTAGTGACCTCACCAGAAGTCGAATAGTCCGTTTAGTGGTGCTGGCGAGACTCGAACTCGCAACCCCCAGATTAAAAGTCTGGTACTCTAACCAATTGAGTTACAACACCTTCAAGCGACCGTGACGAGAATCGAACTCGCCTAGTCTGATGGACAGTCAGACAACCTCTCCAGAAGTAGACACGATCAAAGCATGCACCCAGAGAATCGAACTCTGCCAGTCGGATTTGGAGTCCAACTCGCCACCTTGGCATTGATGCATGTAAATGGGAAATGTAGGAATCGAACCAATCGGCGGCCACCTAACATTTGCCAACAGATTTACAGTCTGCCGTTAGGATCATCTCCCCTGTGGATTATATTATACACCTTTACTGGTTACTTGTCAACAAAACTTGCTTCAAAATCTCGAATTTCGTTAGAAATTTCTTCGGCCATTTCTCTTGCGACCGCTTCCATCGCTTGCAAAACCCTGCGATCTCTAAAAAAGTGTGTTATGTCAAGCCTATTCATAGACGATTTTTCTGCCACAAAACTATACATATGCGAATTGACCACGCAACCCAAAATATCGCTAGCACGTTTTCGTTGGGCCGAAAGTTCATTAATTTTTGCTTGGATTTGGTAGAAGTTCATGTTTATTCCTTGTCTCGTATTCGGTAGATTTGTTGTCGTGTAATAGCAATCCCAGCGGTATTGCAAGCCTCAAAAAACTTTTCTGGGTCTGTAAATTTCTTCATTTTTTTAGTAAGGTGCTTTAGATACCAACCCGGCCTATCTATCTTGCCGTTTGAGTCGTAAGCACGCCACTGTCTACTGTGAGAAGTTGGACGTTTGCTATGAATTTCTGCCTTCCAAACTTCATCTCGTGGACAAAATGTACGACCATTATTGTCTAATTGTATCCAGCCATACTCAATAGCAAGAAAAAGTCGCATTTCTCCGTATGGATATTTCTCTCGCCATTTACGATCAAGTTCCAGTCTAGCATTTTCAACAGCTTGCTTTACAGTCATCGTTATATTCTCCTTGTCCTTAGATTATACATTCTATATCGCCCTTGTCAACCCTTTTGCTCTACTAAATCCATAAAAAAAAATACCCCCATTTCTGGGGGCTTGGGGCGGGCCGCGACCCCTCTTTCGGGGGGTTCAGCTTGTTTTACTTGGTTTTCTCTATAATAAAGCCTAAGATAAATAAGGCCAACAATACAAAGAATAGATTAAGCGGCATTTGCTAAATCTACTGCTAATTTCAGGGCTGTATAATTATCTGAAACTCCTGGGCCAAACCATAATGAGTTCATACGATTGTCATTGTTTCGACCCTGCTCATAATTTAGGTATTCGTTAACACCATTATAAGCAGCCCACCAAGTTCCTCTAACACCTGAAAGACTTTGACGCTCGTTCTCAATCATACTAAAGATTTTATCCATAGTATTGCGAGTGCGAGTTTTTACTTCCGAGTCTTGAACATTGGCAACGCCAAGAATTGTCTTGACATATTTTGTTATATCAGACTGATTGAACATTCGAGAAGCCAGAAATCGGTATTGCTCCGCTGTTGCTTCAAATTCGGCGTCAACCAAGTTCATTGTATCACGAACTTTTTCCATGTTGATCACACTCGATTGAGTGTGTCGAACGCGAATAAGTTTGCTATGCTTTGAACTGTGGGCCATAGCCAATGTATTAGCACAAACAATTCTAATGGGCGTGAACCCAACGCGAATAGCCGTGGTTCCATCGTGTGAGTTTGACAACATCACAAACTTAGAAACCTCATCGCCCCTAACAATTTCGCTGTTTGGGCGATTGATTTGAGCTAAAACCCAAATTTTTTGACCTTGTTGCAGCGAGCCCGCAGTATGAAAGCACGCTTCGCCACTTTCGATAAACGGGGAAAACCACTCGAATGCCTGGGCGTTCTGGGTTGGCACATATCGAGGCCCAACAACACCAAGAATCTGGCCATCAGTTTCGCGTATTGTAGCGCGGGCTGGAGCCAAAGCATCGTAGCTTGTATACAGAGGCTCTAATCGCACACCCCAATCCAAGCCAGCCTTAGAAATAGCTTCGCTCACAGTTGGCGGGCTATCTAGCTTGACTCCAAGGCCATGCCACGGAGTTTGCCCCACATAAAACATCGTTTCAACATTAGCAACCATCACAAATACCTTTCTCAAAAACTATCAAACTTTTATTATTGTTGTGCTTGGGCTATTTGCCTAGCATTCACAAGTCTTTGAAGCTGGTTGTTTACTCTATTGTTTAGAGTTTCCGCAAAATTTCTTTCTACTGAATACTCGTTTGTGCATTTACTGCACCACTCATTGTACATCAAATTCTGCGAATTTTCAGAAAGAAACGCTTCTTTGTATGCTTTTTGGTGTGCATTATACTCTGACAATGACATATCCCAATCAGAGTCAAAATTAATGTAACCCTTTAGCCAATCAAATATCCTTTGGGATATCTCTAGCTCAAACTCCTTTTCGCAAATCTTACACTTTATTTTTACGTTGTCTGCCATATGTTTATTTTACCATTTGTGTTGTGATTGTCAAGCGACTTATTCTTTTTTTATCTTTTAATTTACCCCCCACCGAGAGGGGTCGCGGCCCGCCGCCGCCCCCCAAAAAGAGGGGCTTTGGCATGGTTTTAAGTCGCAGGCCCGTTTTCCAACAAGGCCATACTGTTAGCAGTAGCTTCTGAAATTAGACTAGATGTAAAACCTACTGATCTTAGTCTATTAGCCCATTCTCTCCACCTTTGCTGAATCGCTTCTGATTCTTCTTCGATTCTCCTAATAGTTGGACTAACACTCCAATTAAAAACTTCACTAACTCTAACTTCGTCCGCAGGCTGAACCATTACCGCATACTGATCCAATGTTCTTTGTGTAACAGGAACACTATCTATCGCCCTTTCTACAGGGTTTTGTATTCAAGTGGGTGCTGGGCTAACATTAGCAACCGGGGCATCAAAACCAAAGTTTCTAACAACTCCGTTGTTTTCTACTCTGGCCTTGATGTACTTGTAGCCGATGGTATTTGGCTTTAGTTTAGTTAGAAAACCATCTTCACGATAGCTTCTAACAATATCTTCCCATCCTTCTGCTTCTTCTGCTACCTTGTCAATGTCTGGTCGAACTTGTTTCCAAGCGTTGATCCAGCCCTTGATTTTCCAAGGATTCATAGTGCCAGCGTGAATGCGAACTTCGAGGGTAGGCAAGTGTTCTGAAATTGTGATCCACTTGTGGTGATCCATAATGTTGTAATTTTCGTACAACTTCGAGCAATAATTATTTGACTTTCTTGATTGTGGTGAAATAGAGAACATAAAGTCCTGCATTTCTACGCACAGCATATAAAGCCTATCTCTTACACCCCTTCGATAATGGCCACTAAACTGCCACCTATCATTTTTCATAGCTGCGATTTGCATATGAAGGTGCAATCCGCAACTACGATTCACTTTGTTTCCTACGATCCTTGAGCGTTGTACGGTATCTGCGGCCTCATCTTCGATTTTATTTTCCGAAGCACACAGCTTGATTTCCCCGCCGTTTTCTGGTAGACTTGCATCGCGGCAAACGTATTGTGCAACGTGCGTTACCTTGTTGCAGGTGTCGGGATTGTAGCATTCGATTTCCACTCCCATAGGATTTTTTATGTTGGATCGTGGGGTTGGTCGTGACGAATACGAACGCAAAGCATTGCGTTGTGATCCCACATAAAACTGTTCGCATGGGTAGCAATAGCCACTAAAGCCAGTGGCGATTCTAGCACAATCAGCATGACTGCACATTTTCAGTTCTGGTAGTTTGATCGAAGTTGCTCGTGGCATTTGTTTTCTCCCTGGTAGATTGTCTTTCTTGTTTGTCTATGTATTATACATTCTGGTTTGTGTTTGTCAATCCCGGCACACAATTATTTTTTCAATAAAAAAAACCCCTACTCAGAGGGGTCGCGGGGGGCGGCGGCCAACCCCCCTTTCGAGGGGAAGACCCCGTTGCTAGTAACATTACAACAGCAAATTTCTATCTACTGTAGTATATTCTGGAATATCATCAGATTCTTCATCCATCTTACTCCACAAATTAGATTCTACATCACTTGCATACATTGGAAATCTTGGTTTAGAATTTCCAACAGTGGTAGAAGATGAAGTAGGGTTCCAAGTGTAATAACTTGAAGATTGTGAGGCAAAAACACGCTTTGGCGGTGCTTTATCTAACATATGACGACCAACAGCCACATGATAAGTATCTTGGTAATGATCCCAGCCCTTATCAAATTCGCTGGCCCAAACTCCGGTTTTTGGACAATACTCCAAGTCACCAGAAATGTTGATGACCCTATGAAGGCCAACTTGTGAAGGTTTAGCCCCATACAGCAAGAAAACGCCGCTTGTAGGAAACAGCTTGATATCCTTGAGCTTTTTAAGCCCGAACGATCCAATCAGGCGGGCAAAAGCGGCAGTATCCGAACCGCATCCGAAATACTTTGCCATTGTTCCACCGTCATACCAAGTACCATTGTGGCACAAATAGCCCTTAAAATACTTGCCCTTGATTTCAAAAGGGTGACATTGGCTATCGTCCAACCATCCTACACTGACTTTTCGCGTATGGAAATAAATGCTCCAATTGTTGCGAAGCAACTTGTAGGTTTGCTTCACGATCTGGGCGGTAGTCAATTTCAGCCCCTTGTTGCATACGGCTTGACCGTCAGGCGAAACAGCAACATAGCCGTTTCCATCGCCGCCGCAACTTTTTTCCAATGAAGCAAACAAATTGCTCATCGACTTGTAATTAACCTTCGCACCACCAGGAATATAAGCGAGTCTACACATATCAAAATTCTCCTTTAAGAACTAGCAACACCAACTAACAACTGTCTTGTCCTTCTATTCTACCAAACGTATGGGGTTTGTCAACCACCATGCAAATCTTTTTTTTTGTTTTATTTATCCCCTACTCAGGGGGGTCGCGGGGGCGGCGGCCAGCCCCCCTTGCGGGGGGTTTTTCGCCTTGATCTTATCGGTTAACAGTGTTAAATCCGAAATTTCTAAGAGTTCCGCCGTTAGATGCCCTAGCTTTGATATATTTATAACCAATGCTCCTTGGGTTGAGTTTGTTCATAAAACCATCACCACGGAATGAATCTACGATATTCTCCCATCCATCCTCACCGGCGATAACTTTGTGAATCTCTGGGCGAACCTGAGTCCATGCATTGATCCATCCTTTGATTTTCCAAGCGTTCATAGTTCCCGCATGAAGTCTAATTTCATAAGTAGGAACGTGATTAGACATAGAAAACCAACTGTAATGACTTGTTACACTGTACTCGCTAGAGGTTTTTGTACAATAGCCGTTGTTACGGCGTGAACGCGGAACAATATCAAACAAGAAATCTTGCATAGCTTGAGTCAAATGAGATGTTCGTTTGTATCCCTCGCCACGATCATAGGAAACTTGTGGCAATTGAAAGTGCAGGTGCAATCCGCAACTTTTATTTACAGTGTTTCCGGCGATAGCCGAACGCTGAACAACATCGGCGGCCTGATCTTCCATTTTAGATTCTGGCCCACACAACTTGATTTCCCCGCCGTTTCGTGGTAAACTTCCATCGCTGCAAACATAGGTTGAAACGTGCGTTACCTTGTAAACGGTATCTGGATTGTAGCATTCAATCTCGATGCCCATAGGGTTTTTCACGTTTGCTCGTGGTTTGGGCGATGCAGTATAACTGCGAAGCGACCTGCGTGCAGTATGGTCAAAGCAAAACCCAGTGGAACCAGTGGCGATATTGCCGCAATCTGGATTAGAACACATCTTGAGTTGTGGCAAAACGATCGTAGCTGTTCGTGGCATTCTTTTTTCCTTTGAGAGAAACTATAAACTGTTGTCTGATTGTCCTTTTATTATACAATCCGTTGGGCAATTGTCAAATGGTTGGGGGTTATTTTTTTTAGAAAATTGGCTGACTATTCCCACCGTTTACAGAGTCAGAAAAGATTGGCTGTTACACCACTCCCCTAGTGCGGGGGGTCGGGGGCGAGCCCCCTTGGCTAGCGATTATTATGATTTAGCTTGATTCGTTTAGTCGCTTGTATAGTCACTAGCAGGCCAAAATACATTTTTCTTAGGCGTTTCATCGAACGTGATTCGCACGCGAGTTACTTTGTCGTGACCTATCCAAGTATCCAAAGCATCGCCGCCGACTGTTTCGATCACAAAATTTACATCAATTTTTTTTCCAGAAAACAGCTTTTCTGCTATCATCCGATTGAAGTCATCCACTGTAAATTCTACGGTCGTGGTTGTTTTTATTTTTGCCATTGTGTTCTCCTTGTG
>Ga0214163_1000805_pt1 | contig 14056 bp, 14 predicted proteins | sample LakMenepilimnion_2_FD_153001 | JGI IMG/M metagenome (GOLD analysis project Ga0214163, IMG submission 153001) | Freshwater microbial communities from Lake Mendota, WI - Practice 15JUN2010 epilimnion v4 | ecosystem: Environmental > Aquatic > Freshwater > Lake > Epilimnion/Euphotic zone | place... | reverse complement strand
CTCGGAGGCGTGGTTGAAGTGGCCGCCGCCGCGATTGACGATCAAGAGTGGGGTCAGCGCGTAGCAATTCTTTACCTGGGTAGCCCCGAGGTGGCCGACGAAATCGCCACTCGGCTAGCAAGCGATCTCGGGCCGGCGGCTAAGCCGCTTCGAATCATCCGTGCAGACCGAGTGCCAAAATTGAACAACGGCAAGCACGATCTGCAGGCCATCAAAAAACTATTCGAAGAGGGCAAAAGTGGCCAATAAGAAAAAGGCAGTCAAGCGCAAGGCACGCCTCTGGCTAGAGGGCGCCAGGTTGCGCACGCTTCCACTTGCCGTTGCACCGGTAGCAATCGGAGCCGGAGCCGCGGCCTCGATTCAGTCATTCGACGCCACCCTCACCCTGCTGGCCCTAGCAGTTGCACTGTTTCTTCAAATCGGTGTGAATTACGCCAATGACTACTCCGACGGAATTCGCGGAACCGATGCCAAGCGAGTTGGGCCGCTTCGACTCACCGGAAGCAATTCGGTGAAGCCAGCTGCGGTAAAGCGCGCGGCTTTTGCATTTTTCTTTCTGGCTGCCGCGGCAGGTCTAGCCATTGTGCTCATCACGCAGATCTGGTGGTTGCTCGCGGTTGGATTAGTCGCAATTGTTGCCGCTTGGTTTTACACGGGTGGCAAAAGCCCATACGGCTACGCGGCACTCGGTGAGCTATCGGTGTTTCTGTTTTTTGGAATCGTTGCAACGGTCGGCACCGCATATATTCAGATTGACAATTTTGAGCAGAACTCTTTGGTTGTGATGGTCAGTTTTGTTGGCGCAACTGCAATCGGCCTGTTCTCTGCCGCGGTGCTCATGGTGAACAACATCAGAGATATAGATCTCGACAGACACGTTTCAAAAAACACTCTCGCGGTGAAAGTTGGCAAACGCGCCGCCAAGGCAATCTACTTCGCATTTATCTGGATCCCGCTTGTCTTGTTGTCTGGATTCGTGCTGCTGTATCCGGCAACATTTTTTGCCTTCGTGAGCATTTTGTTTGTCGCGCCAGCGACACTTATTGTTGCGACAGCGAAGCAGCCAAAAGAATTGATTCTGGCCCTGAAGCTCACAAGTTTCGGTGCGCTGGCCTATGCGTTGCTTCTGGGATACGGCCTTGCGGCCGTGTCGGTTGGCTAGCTGCGCGAGTCGTCTGCCCGGTCGTCGGCCTGATCATCGGCAGAGTCTTCGGCGTCGGTGTCTGAATCGTTCTTTTTGTTTCTAGCTCGGTAAATTGCCGCCGAAACTGCATCGCGTTGCTTGCCGAAGAAAATCAGTGAAATTGCCAGAGCCAGGATCGCTGCGATGGCGGCGGCATAAAAGGGGTCAAACTGAAGCAAGAGAAAGACGGCTAGAAATGCCGAAAAGGTGCCGATTCTCAGCACAAGATACTTGACCCAGGGGTTCTTCACGGTTCCAGTCTAAGTTTTGGCTGATTAGAGTTAAGCCATGCGCTTTACAATCTTTGGCCTCATTGTCTTGATCATTTTCACGGTCTTCGTGACCGCTTTTGCTGCCAGCGCCGACCGCAATTCGGTTCGCGTGCTGCCGAAGTATGTGTGGGTGCTGCTCTGCCTGCTAATCACCCCGATCGGTGGCTTTCTCTACCTTTTGTTTGGTCGCCCAATCGGTGGCCCTGGCAGACGCCAGAGACCTAAGCCATCTGCCCCTGATGACGATCCACAGTTTTTGCGCGACCTATCCGAGCGTCTGCGCAAAGACGACGAGGGCAAAGAGTGACCCAAGCCCCAGCGCAGGTTTTTGCGGCCAATTTTCTGGCTAATCTGGCTGCCCTGGCCGAGGTTAGGCACGTATACCTAGCCCCTGGCGCCAGATCTCAGGCCCTAGCCGTTGCGGCCGAACAGTTGGCAAGCGCTGGGCGAATCAAGTTGCACGTGCGAATTGATGAGCGATCGATGGCCTTCACAGCCCTGGGCACTGCACTGGCGACCCAGACACCCGTTGCCCTGATCACCACATCTGGCACCGCAGTTGCCAACCTGCACCCCGCAGTGCTCGAAGCTCACCACTCGGGGGTTCCGTTGATTCTGCTCACTGCAGATCGCCCCGCCGAGTTGCGCGGAGTTGGCGCAAACCAGACCACCGAACAGGTTGGAATTTTTGGTGCGGCTGTGCCGATGGTTTTTGATGTCGAGGCACCAGAACCAAATGTCGATGAAGCCCAACGTGCCGTCGAGTTAGCGCAAGCTGTTTCGGCTTCGCTGCGAAGCAACTCGGGGCCGGTTCAAGTGAACCTTGCTTTCAGAGAGCCACTGTCTAGCGCGCTGCCCGATGCAGCGAAGATTGAGGTGCTCGAAAAAGCAGTCGACGACGAGTCGCCAGAACTCGACTGGGCGATTCTCGACGCAACAGTGCCAACGGTTGTAATTGCTGGCGCGGGTGCTGGTGAAGATGCTGTCGAGCTAGCCGAGTCTTTCGGTTGGCCGCTTTTCGCCGAACCATCTTCGGGTGCTCGCTACGGATTGAACGCAATTGTTAGTTACCGTCGACTGCTGCAAGAAAAGCACCAACTCGCAAGTGAAATTCGTCGCGTAATTGTTTTTGGCAAACCGACACTAAGTCGTCAAGTCACAGCACTCTTCTTCAACGAAGAAATTGAAACGGTTGTGGTTCGAAGCAAGACTCACGGATTATTCGACGTGGCGCATCGCGCAAAGCAATTTGTCGATGAAATTTCGGTCGATAGCGAGGTTGACTTTTCTTGGTTGGCGAACTGGCGCGCAGCCGACGCAGAAAACGAATTTGTTTTTGAAGAGAAGCTCGATCGTGCAAATCTTGTTCGCGAGCTCTACCTTGCCTCAGATCAAAACGATTGCATTGTGCTCGGTGCCAGCAGGTTGATTCGTGAGGCAGATTCGATGGCGCCGGCGAAACCAATTGCCGTGTTTTCTAATCGAGGCCTGTCTGGCATCGATGGAACAATCGCGACTGCAACCGGTATCGCAATCGCGAACCACGACTTCTTCAGCGACCACGGTGTTGATTCTGTTGGTGTGACGCGTGCTCTGATGGGCGACTTAACCGCCCTGCACGACGTCGGGTCGCTGGCATTCGATCAGCAGGATAAGGATTTGAATCTGCAGGTTATTGTCGGCAACGATGGTGGCGGCACTATTTTTGAGACTCTAGAAATCGCATCGACAATCGACGATCAGGCGTTCGACCGCCTTTTCAGAACCAGACAGAACGTTGATTTCTGGCACTTGGCCGAGGCCTACGGGTGGCAGTACATCCGTGTTGAAAGGCTCGAACAGCTCTCAGAAGCGCTGCAGGCCAGGGGTCGCGTGCTCATCGAGGTTCTGCTCTACTAGCCAGCAATCAGGCAAGCGCCTCGCGAATTGGCTTGAATTTCAGTTCGGTCTCTTCGAGTTCGGCAACCGGGTCAGACTCCGCGACAATTCCGCAGCCGGCGTAGGCGGTGATTTGGTTGTCTTGCAGCAGGGCACCGCGAAGAGCGATCGCCCACTCGCCGTCGCCATCGGCACCAATCCAACCGACCGGCCCCGCGTAACGCCCGCGGTCAAATGGTTCGAGTTCGGCGATTAGCTGCTGCGCAGATTCGGTTGGCGTTCCGGCGACCGCTGCCGTTGGGTGCAAAACCGCAGCAAGATCTAGAACCGACGCGTCGTCTCTTAGCACCGCGTGAACATCGCTGGCCAGATGCCAAAGGTTTGGCAACTGCAAGCTGAATGGTTCGCTGTCTGCGTCTACCTGACTGCAAAACTTTTGTAATTCGTCAACCAGCGACTGAACCGCAAACTTATGCTCTGCGATGTTCTTGCTCGAAGCAGCAAGTGCAGTCGAAATCGCAAAATCAACTCCCGGATCTGTTCCGCGCCCGGCGGTTCCGGCCAGCACCCGTGCAGAGACTTGTTTGTGTGAAACACGCACGAGCAACTCTGGTGAGGCACCGAATAATCCATCGACCGAGTATGTCCAGCAGGTTGGGTATTTAGTCGCAAAGCGATGGAGTGCAGTTCTGATGTCAAACTCGGTTGGAGTTGAGGCGACTAGGTCGCGCGCAATAACAACTTTCTTAACTCGACTGTTTTCGATGTTCGAGATTGCTGTGCTTACCGCGCTCATGAATCCTTCGGCCGACTGCAGACCCTCGCGAAGTGTGATTGCGGAATTCTCTCGGTAGTGCTGTGGTTCATCCCAGAAATTTTCAGAAGTCGATTCTTCAACTTGAGTCAGCCAGCAAACCCCATCGCGACTGCCGAGCAAAATCTTCGGAACAATCAAGACGCTTGCGTCTTCGCTGTCATCGGCGAAGGCAAAGCTGCCGAAGGCAACCAGCCCCGAACCAGGCACACCAACTTCGTCTGCGACATCGGTTTGCGATACCAGTTCGCGCCAGGCCGCCGCCAGCTGCTGCATGCGCTGTGGCCCCTTAGCGGTCAGACGAGCGGCTTCGCCCCACCCGACGAGACCCTCTTTATTGCGCAAAAATGCCGATGCCGACTCGGGAAGGTGCTCGATTATTGAAAAGCTGGCGTCGGTCGACAGCCGAGTCGTGCGCAGGCTCAAACGCACTTCAGATCTAGTCAATCGGCACCAATTTCAGGCTGGGGGTTATCTGTGAAGACTCGGCCGAGACTTCACGATAAGGGCATCAAAAAGTTAAACTTGTCGCACCAGCCATACTATTCCGCAGGAGCATTTGTGATTTCGACCCGAAGCGCAACAGCCGTGGTCGGCCTTATGTTGGCGGTTTTCTTTGCGTTGAGCTCACTTTCTGTGAGTCACGCGCTGGGCTCAAGCCCACAATCTAAACCGGTGCCTTCGGCTCCAAGCGACGCCGAATCTGAACCAGATCACGACGACCTTCACCACGATTTGTTGCGTGAGCAATATGGCGAAGTGGAGCAGGTTTTTCTTCCTCCACTAGTCGTCACTAACCCGGGCGGCATCGAGGGCCAGCAACTGCTCGACTCGGCCAATATTGACCCTCGCGAGAATATGCCGATTGACCCAAACTCTGCGGCAACCAACCAAAAGACCGCGGCTGACTCATTCTTCATCGTCACGACCGTCGCTATTTCGACAATGGCTGCCGGATCAATCGCCCTCGGTGTCTTGGCTGTTCGCCGCTCAGTTCTCAATAAGAGGTAGGAATCTGCCTGAAGCCAGCCATAAGAGCGCAGGTAGACTTAGGCAGTGAGTAAAGCAGATTTGGCCAAAAACCCCACCGAGGTTGCCGCCATGTTCGATTCTGTAGCCTCAAAATACGATCGAGCCAACGATTTGCTGTCTTTCGGGCAAACCAAACGCTGGCGAACCAAAGTGCGCGACGCAGTAGCGCCAAAGCCCGGCCAGAGCATCCTCGATTTGGCCGCCGGCACCGGTTCCTCGTCTATTGCCTTCAAGCTCGACTCGGTGAGAGTTGTGGCTTCAGATTTCTCGCAGGGCATGCTCGAAGAGGGCCGAAAGCGCCATCCCGAACTTGAATTTGTTTTTGCCGACGCAACCAATCTGCCCTTCGAGGCCAACGAGTTTGATGCAACCACAATTTCGTTCGGCCTCAGAAACGTTGTCGATGTTGAAAAAGCGCTGAAAGAAATGTTTCGGGTGACCAAGCCGGGTGGCCGCGTGGTGATCTGCGAGTTCTCCAGAGTGCAGAATCAAGCCTTGCGCCCGCTCTATGAGTTTTATCTGAAGAGGTTGCTGCCAGTTTTCTCAAGACTTGCTGGGCAGAAGCCCGAAGCTTACGACTACCTTGCCGAGTCAATCTTGGCTTGGCCGACCCAAAAGAAACTCGCAAAAAAGATTGCCGGCGCAGGTTTCGAGAAAGTCGCTTATCAGAACTTAGTGTTTGGTGCTGTTGCAATTCACAGCGCGCGCAAACCAAAAGCAAAATCGAAGAAGAAGGCCAAGAAGTGAGCGCAAAACTGCCTTCTCAGTTCAAGAAATTTGCCGATCGTGAATTGCTCGCACAAATTGAACGCGACCTCGAATTAGTTGAGGCGCAACTTCTCGAAGCCACGAAACACACCAACCCGATTCTGCAGACTGCCGCGCGCCACCTGGTTGAAGCCGGAGGAAAACGCGTTCGACCCGTCTTGCTTCTGCTGACATCACTGCTCGGCGATGGTGCGACTAAGCGCGTTGTCGCTGCTGCGGCAATTGTTGAGCTCACCCACCTTGCAACGCTGTACCACGATGACGTCATGGATGATGCCCCGACCCGACGAGGCGTGCCAACGGCTCAGAATGTTTTCTCAAACTCGATCGCAATTCTTGTCGGAGACCTCTTGCTGGCGCGCGCCTCAATTTTGTCGACCGACCTCGGCATCGAGGCAATCACGATGCAGGCGAATACCTTCGAGCGGCTGTGCATCGGTCAGCTCAACGAGACCGTTGGTGTTGAAGGCGATGAAGACCCGATCACTCACTACCTTCAGGTGTTAGCCGACAAAACTGGTTCGCTAATTGCGGCGAGCGCCAAGCTTGGCGTCATGATCGGCAATGCTCCAGAGCGTTTTCTCGAACCCCTCAGTGAGTTTGGCGAAAAGGTCGGAGTGGCTTTTCAACTGGTCGACGACGTCATCGACATCTCGGCAGCTGGGCCATCTGGAAAGACGCCCGGCACTGACCTGAGGGCTGGCGTGCCAACCCTGCCGGTTCTGCTTCTGCGCAAGCTGGCGAAAACCGACGCAGCCGCTGCCGCGCTGATTGCCGAAATCGAAGGCGATCTCTCTTCAGACGAGCGTCTTGCCGAGGTTGTCGAGAAGCTTCGCAACCACCCGGTAGCCGACGAGGCCTACGCCGAAGCCAAGCGCTGGGCGCAAGAGGCCATTGCCGCACTCGATGTTTTGCCAGAGGGTCAAACCAAACGCGCTCTAGCTCACTTTGCAAACGCAGTTGTCGATCGAGACAACTAGAACTACTTCAAGGAAAAGATGTCGAAACTAAGACTTGCTATCGTCGGTGCCGGACCAGCCGGAATCTACGCTGCCGACCTGCTGATCAAATCTGAGCTGCGCGATTTCGATGTGTCGATTGACTTGTTTGATTTGCTTCCCGCGCCATACGGCTTGGTGCGCTACGGGGTGGCTCCGGATCATCCGAGAATTAAAGGAATCATGAACGCGCTCTTTGAGGTGCTTGATCGTGGTGACATTCGGTTTTTTGGAAACGTTGAGTATGGCAAAGACATTACTCTCGACGAACTTAAGCAGCACTACAACGCGGTGATTTTTGCAACCGGTGCAATCAAGGATGCCGATCTTGACATCGAAGGAATTCAACTCGACGGTTCATACGGTGCCGCCGATTTTGTGAACTGGTATGACGCGCATCCTGACGTGCCTCGAACCTGGCCGCTAAACGCAAAAGAAATTGCGGTAATCGGTAACGGTAACGTAGCGCTCGACGTTGCTCGAATGCTAATCAAGGTGCCCGAGCAACTTTTGAGTACCGATATTCCAAACTACGTTTTCGAAGCGCTGAAGAATTCGCCGGTCACCGATGTGCACGTGTTCGGTCGACGCGGGCCAGCGCAGGTTAAGTTCACGCCGCTCGAGCTTCGTGAGGCGACCGCTCTCGAGGGTGTCGACACAATCGTGCACGACGAAGACTTTCAATATGATGCTGGCTCTGAGGCGGCAATCGAGAGCAACAACCAGACTCGCGTGATGGTCAAGACCCTCGAGGGTTTGCGCACCAAAGAGCAGACAGGTGCTGCCAGACGCCTGCACCTGCATTTCTTCAGTCAGCCGGTTGAGGTGCTCGGCCAGGATGGCAAGGTGGCGGGCTTCAAGATTGAGCGAACCAAACTAGATGGCACCGGCAATGTTGTTTCAACCGGGGAGTTTAGACAGTTCGAGGTTCAGGCCGTCTATCGCGCGGTTGGCTACTTCGGAAGCGAGTTGCCTGAGGTGCCTTTCACCGACCGCGCCGGCGTGATTCCAAACGACGGCGGGCGAGTGCTATCAATCGAGGGGCAGCGAATTGCTGGTCTCTATGCCACCGGCTGGATAAAGCGCGGCCCGATTGGGCTTATTGGGCACACCAAGAGTGACGCCCTCGAGACCATTACCAACCTCATCGCTGATCGAGCCACCTGGTGGCAGCCGAGCAACCCAGACGAGCAGGCCGTCACCGAGCTTCTTGAGGGCAAGCAGGTTGCCTATGTGACCTGGGCCGATTGGCTCAAGGTAGATGCAGAAGAGCTTCGACTTGGCTCACTAGAGGGCCGTGAACGTGTCAAGCTCTTTGATCGCGCCGACTACAAGAGAATTGTGGGCCATGAATAGTTCGAATCTTATGAGTCGCAAAGAGTTCTGAAGTGCCAGCACTAAGTAGGCAACGTTCTAGAACTGCGCAAATAGCGCTGGTAGCAATGTTCTTTATTCAAGGATTTGCAGCCACTGCCACCGTTCCGCGCATCCCAGAGTTAATCGAGCAGATTGGCGTGAATCTTGTAGTTTGGGGAACCGTCATCGGTTTCTCCGGCCTGGGTGCTCTGTTGCCACTTATGTTCACGAACCGACTAGTTGCCCGATTCGGCACCAGGCCAATCATTCGAATTTCAGCAGTCTTTATTGCGCTGTGCGTTATCGCGGTGCCGTGGTCGACCAACGTCTACGTGTTTTTTGCCATCCAGATCGTTCAGACCATGGCCTTCAGCGCCTACAACATCGGCATCAATTCGGCATCGGTGATGCTGCAGAAGAAGATGAAGCGCACCATTATTGGCAAGATGCACGCAGCCTGGAGCATCGGAGCGGCATCTTCGGCAGCGATTAGCGGCATCCTGGTCAATTTCATCGACTTCATAACCCACATGGCTCTCATCGGCGTCATCTGCCTGATTGCATTTCAGTATGCGGGTCGTCTGTTGCTCGAACCAGAGGCCGACGGGCATCAAAAAGAAGCTGAGCGGCAGAAAAAAGTCTCTTGGCTCAAAACTCCACCCTATGTTTGGTTGCTAACCGCCGGGCTCTTTGCGGGTGTCTGGCCTGAGGTAGTGATGATCGACTGGAGCGCCCTGTTCAGCAAAGAGGTGATGGGGCTAAGCCCAGCCATGAGCGCAATTCCTTACACGGTTTTCACCGTGGCCATGATTATCGGGCGTTTCTCACTTGACCGCGTCACTAAGAGAGTTCACATTAGCGATTTGGCAAAGTGGGGTGCGCTCGCCGGTTCTATTCTCATTGCCGCGGGAGTTTGGTTAGGGCCACTCGTTGCGCAAACCGACAAAACACTCGGCCTGGTTGTTCTCTGCGTTTTCTGGGGCATCGCTGGTTTGGGTGTCGGGCCGCAGGTGCCGAGCTTCTTCACCGCCGGTGGAAACGTCATGGGTATGACTACCGCTCAGGTGCTATCGCGCATGAGCATGATCAACATGTTTACGATGCTCTCTGCCAAATTCATCATGGGTGCACTTGCCCAGCAAGATCTTCAAGTGGCGTTTATGTTTCCGGTGACCACATTATTCATCGCGGGAATCATCTCGGCGTTTGTTGTGAAGCGTGCAAAGCGAAACGAGAAAGACATGCTCTCTGCATTTCCTGCGACGGCGCCGATTGTGATTATCGACGAGGGCAAAAACTAGCGGTAGTTAACAAACTGAAGGTCGACCTCAAGGTCTTTTGACTTCAGCAGCGCAATCAGGTCTTGAAGATCGTCTCGGCTCTTGCTCGATACGCGCAACTCGTCACCCTGAATCTGAGACTTGATGCTCTTCGCACCCTCTTCGCGAATAATCTTTGAAATCTTTTTGGCCTGTTCTTGTTCGATGCCGTTCTTGAGTTCGGCTTCGATGCGGTATTCCTTGCCAGAAGCAAAGGGCTTGCCGGCATCAAGGCTCTTGAGCGAGATGCCGCGCTTGACCAGCTTCGATTGAAAGACGTCGAGAACAGCTAGAACGCGGTCTTCGCTGGCGGCCTTCATGAGTACCTTCTCGCCCGACCAGTCAATCGATGCGCCGACTCCCTTGAAGTCATAGCGCTGCTCGATTTCTTTCTGAGCCTGGGTCAAGGCGTTCGAAGCCTCTTGTTTGTCAACTTTGCTTACGATGTCGAATGATGAGTCAGCCATAGCCAAATTCTACCTAGCGCGATGTTTGCGCCGCTCAGTTGAAGATGGCTAGAAGGTCGGCGACCGTGGCCTTGTCGTTGAGTGGGTGTCGAAGTGGAAACTCCGCGTGCACCGTGTAGTGGTTGTTTCGGCCGACTCGCTCTTTCACCAGGTATCCGGCCTCAACCAGGTCACCGAGGATCGAAGCGGTTGCTCTCGAGGTGATGCCCACCTTGGCGGCTATCTGATCGATGGTCAAATCAGGGTTCTGAACAACCGCTACCAGCACGTGGCCGTGGTGCGTCAGAAAAGTCCATTTGGGCATGCCTCTATTGTGCTACCAAAAATTGTCGGAATGTTGATTACTGAAAAGAATTTCCTGTATTGTTTTTCCTGTCAAACGACCGAACAAAGGAAATCAAGATTCTCGACTCCCTGCCTTTGGCTCTCACCAACCTCACATCGCCAGCAGTTTTGGCCTTCGTTCTCGGGCTACTAGTTGTCGCGGTGCGCAGTCATCTGCAGATCCCGGCGCAGGTTTATGAAGTCCTTTCGATTTTCCTGCTCTTGGCCATCGGACTTAAGGGCGGGGTGGCGCTCAGGGGTGCCGAGTTTTCAGAAATCATGATGCCAATAGCTCTAGCCGTGGCATTCGGCCTGCTGATTCCGCTTGCGGTTTACTTCGTGCTCAAGGCAACCACCCGGCTAGATTCAATCAATCGCGGCGCGCTTGCCGCACACTACGGCTCAACTTCGCTCGTCACCTTCACGGCCGGTCTGGTTTTCGTCGAGCAGTCTGGACTTGCGGTCGAGGCCTACCTATTTACCTTGCTCGCGGTCATGGAAGTGCCGGGCATCATCATCGGAATCTTTCTAGCCAAAAGGGCGGCGATGCGCGGTGCGTTTGGCCCGCTGATGCACGAGGTCTTCACGGGCAAGTCGGTTGTTCTGCTGATTGGCGGAATGGCGATCGGTGCGGCAACGGGAGCGACTGGTTACGAGCAAGTGCAACCGCTTTTCGGCGGTCTATTCGCCGGAGTGCTGACACTCTTTCTTCTGCAGCTCGGTATCCAAGCTGGCCAAAGCATCAAGGATGTTCGTAGCGCCGGCTTCGGGCTCATTCTCTTTTCACTCGCATTTCCGCTGGTGGTCGGTTCGGCTGGCGTGGCAGCGGCGCAAGCAATTGGAATCAGCGAAGGCGGTTCGGTTGTCTTTGGTCTGCTTTGCGGCAGCGCGTCTTACATTGCAGCTCCGGCCGCGGTGAAGTTGTCGCTTCCAGAAGCGAAGCCAGGTCTCTACATCACGACAAGTCTCGGCATTACGTTTCCGATGAACCTACTGGTTGGAATTCCGTTTCTTGCCTGGGTGGCAAGCGTTATCTAAAACTGACTAGGCGTCAATCTTCTTCAACGGCCACCAGAACTTTTTGCCGGTCATAAACGCGAGCGCCGGAACAATTACTGTTCTCACCAAGAGCGTGTCGAGCAGAACACCGATGCAGACAATCACACCGATCTGTGCGAGCGCAACTAGTGGCAGCACTCCAAGCACGGCAAACACCGCAGCGAGCAAAATACCCGCACTGGTGATGACTCCACCGGTTGCACTGAGTGCCTTGATCATGCCTTGACGTGTGCCAACTTTTTCGGCCTCTTCTTTTGCTCGGGTAACCAAGAAGATGTTGTAGTCAACACCGAGGGCAACCAAGAACAAGAAGCTGAACAAGAACACGCTCAGGTCAAGCGCTGGAAAACCGAGCACACTGGTGAATATCAACCAACCGGCACCCATTGATGCGAAGAACGATGCAACCACGGTCAAAAGCAGCAACACGGGTGCAACGAACGAACGCAACAGAATTACCAGAACGACAAAAACCAGAATCAAAATCAACGGGATAACCACAAGTTGATCGTGCGCATAGGCATCCTTGACGTCTAGTGCTTGCGCATCAAGACCACCAACCTTTGCATCGGCACCGGTTGCCTTGTCGACTTCCTCGCGCATCAGTTTGATTGCGGCAAAGGCCTCTTCAGATTGACCTTCGGCATCAAGAATCACATTCAGCTGTGTGATTTTGCCGTCGCTCTCACCGATCGAAACCGAGGCTACTCCGTCGACATTTTCAACCAGTGCTTTGACCTCTTCGGCCTGTGCAGCCTTGGCTACGACGATGGTCGGGCTGGTGCTGCCAGCCGGAAATGCTTCGGCCAGAACCTGCTGACCAACCACGGCCTCGGGTGTCTTCAAGAAGCGGTCGGTTGAGGCAAGGCCAACCTGAATGCCGCTAACTCCAGATGCAAGGCCTCCGAGAATGAGAACACCCAGAAGCGAGACGGCTATCGGGCGCTTGCTAACACCCTTGCCAAGCTTCGCCCACAAGCCGCTGTCGCTCTTGTTGACGCCGCCGAACTTTGGAACGAAGGGCCAGAACAGACCGCGACCAAAAACAACCAGCGCGGCCGGCAAAACACCGAGCGCCGCGATCATCGCGATCACGATTCCAGTTGCACAGACAAGACCAAGAGCTCGGTTGCCGGCAAGATCTGCGAACGACAGGGTAAGCAGTGCAAGTGTCACAGTCGTTCCCGACGCGATGATTGCCGGGCCGGCCCCACGGATAGCCTTCGCCATGGCGACGTGCCTGTCTTCGTGCAAGAGCAGCTCTTCGCGGTATCGCGCGATTAGTAGCAGCGCGTAGTTTGTTCCGGCACCAAAAACCAAAACCGAAAGAATTCCGGTTACCGAACCATCAGGTGTGATACCAAACAACGCCGCAACCTGACGTGCCAATTGACCGGCCATGCCGTCGGCAACACCAACCACAAGCAGCGGCACGAGCCAGAGCGTTGGCGATCGATATGTAATCAAGAGCAAAACCGCAACGATGATCACGGTTGAAAGCAGAAGCGTAAAGTCAGCGCCAGCAAAAACACCCGATAGGTCAGCAGAGAATCCCTCTGGGCCGGTCACGTAAACTTCGAGACCAGACGGTGCGCCTTCTTTTGCAAGCTCACGCAATTTCTCGACGCGCGTCGCAATTTCTTCGGTGGCATCGGTTTGTTCCATCGGCACGGTAACCACTGCAGTCGTAGAGTCTTCCGAGATTGCAGCTGGCGGCACAAACTTCGCGCCGTTAACTTCTAGATTGCTGAACTCAACAAATTTTTCGTTTGCTCCACCGGTCAGCATTTGCGCCATCGGATCGAAGCTGCCCTGCAACCAGGTCACTTCTTCATCAGTGAATTTGCTTTCAGACGCGTAAACAATCACGGCAGCGGTCGAATCAGATCCGGGAAGTGTTGAAATCAGTTCGTCAACAACAACCGACTCGGTGTTTGCCGGAAGCCCAACACCCGGAGTTATCTCAGTGCTCGCGGCACGTAGCGGCCCGAACGCGAGAATCGCAAAGATAAGGCCAATCAGAAGCGTGACCCATGCGGTCTTGCGTCCGGTGATGAAGTTGATTACTGCGTTCATGGATTACCCCTTGTTAGTCGCTTCGACGACCAAACAAATCTACTAAGGCGACCCGAACTATTCGGTCGTTGGCTTCGACTCGGTAGCTAGACCCTGGCCAGTCGAGGCGTGCGCTGCGGCCCAGGCTCGCTTGCCCGAGGGCAGCAGCACGGCAAGGGCAGCAATTACCACTGTGGCGGCACCGGTGACGATGAGCAGAATTTCGACCGAAACCACATCGGCTAGCGGACCAAGAACTGCCATGCCGAGCGGCATGGCAACTGCGATGACAATGCCCACGAAACCAAAGACTCGACCTTGGCGCTCAGGCTCGACGGTCTCTTGAAGCAGTGTCATCGCCGAAGTTGAGAACGCGGGAACAATCAGGCCGATGAAGAAGAACAGGCTGAAGAACAAAATTAGGTTGGTTGTGAAGCCCATCACAATCGCCAAAACTCCGAAGGCAACAGACGTCGCGATTATGGTGGTGATTCGATCTAGTTTGTTTGCCAGCGCTGCAATCAGCGCGCC